>TARA_R100001132_G_scaffold23821_1_pt1 | contig 26098 bp, 16 predicted proteins | sample TARA_R100001132 | Tara Oceans TARA_R100001132 (sample SAMEA2621247) | marine metagenome | biome: marine biome (ENVO:00000447); feature: mesopelagic zone (ENVO:00000213); material: "saline water (ENVO:00002010), including plankton (ENVO:xxxxxxxx)" | depth 800 m | reverse complement strand
CCGCCGCCGCCACGTGAGCTGCCACCATCGCTGCCCGGGAAACGAAAACCGCGTGAGCTGCGACCGCTGAAAGGCGAACTGCTGCGACTTGAATCCCCGCCGGAAGAACCGGATCCCATACGTTCGCGCATTCGCTGTTCGAAGAAATTACGGATTTCTTCACCACGATCACCAGAACTTGAGGGGGAGGTAGACTGAGAGGGTGAATCAGGTGTCGGGTCGGCTGTTTTCTTGCGTGTATCACCGGTTGTACTCACAGTGACATTGGGTAACAGTGAAGTCAGAGCGTTCTGGATCAGAGCGGAGTTTCCATTGTTCAAAGTGATGACCTGTACCGACTTTCGTGACATTTTTGCAGAGTAGTCCAGTTCACGGACCAGTGATTCAATTTCCTGGAACAGGGAATCGCTGGCAGAGACGAGCAGTTGATTGGCATTTTCATCTACGCTGACAGCAAGTCGGGCTTCTGCAGGTTGAGCACTCGCGCCACCTTGTGAGCCTCCTCCCATCATGGCGGCGAATGGATTGCCGCCTCTGCGGGAATTGTTCTGCTGTTGAGGTGGCTGCAGGTAATCTTTGTAAAGTTCTTTGACGATGTTACCTACTTCTGTGACTGAAGCATATTCGACGGGAATAATTCCGGGGGAACGATCTCGCAGTGAAGCGGGCAGTTCCGAGGTATCCAGGACTTTCAGCATCTGTTCCACAGAGCGGACTTTATCGGAGGGCCCAGTCACGTAAAGTGCATTGGATCGGACTTCCGGAATAATGCGTAATGTCTGAGGTCCCATCCCCAGCGTGGAGAGCCCAGTAGCATCCATCAGGCTGCCACCGATATTGGAGATACCGCTGAACATCCCGGAACCCGCATCCATGTCGGAGACAGAACTGCTGGGAAACAGGCTTTCCAGCATTTTGGCGGTCGCAGTGGCATCGGCAGAACGCAGGTAAAAAACGGTCCACTGGTTTTTGGGAGGAATCGCCTGCGTGAGTGCATCAATCATTTTTTCCAGCCGATTCAGGGCTTCCAGGTCAGTCGAAGAAATAATCAGGTTGTCTCCGTTGGTGGAAACCGCCACCGGATCCTTTTTTTGAGCTTGCGGACCTTCAGCAGGTTGCTCGCCGGTTGCTGGTTGCTGTGGTTTTTCCGGAGTTTTTCCGGAATCGATCTCGTCATTCTGTTCTGCTGCAGCTTCTGTTTTCTCATCACTGGCGGTGAAGAAAAATCGTCGCTGGTCGGCATCACGTACAGGCTGCTGCTGCCGAATCGGTCGATTCAGAGGTGCACTGGTGTTTTGTGATGGATTGCGAAAACCCCGGTTACGATTCGGGGCCTCTTCTTCTTCGCCACCGATGATGCGCTCGCGGATCAGGTTGTTTTCAGAGGGGACCACAATCCGGATCGGGTTTTCTTCACCCGATGATGCGGACCACAGTTTATTGATCAGATCCATGATTTCCCGGGAATCCCGGCCGCCCAGTGGAATTGTCCGGACCGGGCCCCGTTCACGAGAGTCATTGGCGCGACCTGTTCCATCTTCGCCCAGTTGGGCCAGTAGCGCTTTGACCTGAATTACCTGGTCGGGAGTGCCACGAATCAACAGGCGACGACCCAGCAGGTCGGCTTCGATCGTCGGGGCATCGTCACCATCGCGCAGGAAAAGTGACCGTAGCGTGGTGGTGGCGGAAATGGGATCCAGCAAGCTGAGGTTGATTACAGAAACAGACTGGCTGCCCCCTTCGCCGTCCAACTGACGGATCATTTCTTCTAGTTTTTCGTGTTCTTTATGTGTGGCGAGAATATGAATTTTATCATTGCGGGCATCTTCATTGACCACGACACCTGGCATCATGGCATCCAGAGTTTTGGTCACTTCGCGAGAGTCAGCAGAACTGACGGTATAAACCCGCAGGAAGGGTTTATTGCCTCCGGGGCCCAGCGGGTTGTTTTCATCGACGTCGATTGACTTGATAATTTCCTCAGCGATTTTAATCTGATCGGGTGTGGCAGTGACCAGCAGTCGATTTGTGCGCGGATCGGCGGTCACCTGAGTGTTGGATTCTTTGGCGGGTTGTGGCTGAGGAGGGCTACCACCTCGATCCCGGTCTCGACTGCTGCCTCTGGAACGGTAATCATAGTAGCGCGATGAAGAGGAAGATGCGCTGGCACTCACATTTTGAGTGGCAGCAGGCAGACCGAACTGGCTGCGGACAATTTTTTCCGCTTCTGTTGCGTCAATAAATTTCAGTTCAAAAGAACGAAAAGCCATGTCGGAAGGACCTGCATTTGCCATGGCACCTTCCAGCAGTTTTTTCACTCGCGACAGATTACTGCCGATGTCTGTCACGATAATGGAGTTTGCCGTATTCAAGGCCACTGATTTTCCCTGCGGCCCGAGTATTGACTGAACTTCCTTGGCGACCTGATTAACGTCGACCCCTTCCAGCGGGAAGGTCACGCTCATCAGTTCATTTTTACCATGCTCGGTAATCTTTTCCGAATCGACAATCGGGACCAGGTTGGGAGGTATACCGTTATCGATGTTCAGAACCACCAGGAACTGATCGCGGCGGACAATGATATATCCTTTTTGCAGGAGATAGCCATTGATAATGTCGAGTGCTTCCGTCGGAGTGTAGGATCCCTGATCGAAATAATTAAAGGTTCCCGGTGGGACATCGTTCAGGTCGAGTGTGTAACCCGCTGATTCTGCAAACAGTTTCAGAACATCACCCCAGGGGGCAAACCGGAAGTTAAAGGACATTTTGTTGACAGGCCCGGGTTTCTTCGCCGTCTGTGGCTGATCAGTGTTAGCAGGTTTGCTGGCTGCATCATTCATGGCGACCGTATTGCTACCGCCGAACGAGATGCTACGATCTTCGGGTTTGAGTCCTTCCGGTTCCAGGGGGATCTGCGGACGGGGTCGTGAAGTGGGACTGGAACTGCTGCTGACAGCAGGTGCGCCCGGTTCAGCCGGTTTTGCATCTGTGACCAGGGCAGGCCCCAGCATCTGCTTCCATTGTGTCTGTTGATCTTTGGTCAGCACGGCTTCGATTTTCTGATCGAATTCCTGTTGAACTTTATCGCGTTCTTCCGAAGTTGCACGGCGGCCCAGATCTCGGCGGGCATTGGAACGCTGTTCTTCCAGTTCGGTAATCTGTTTCAATTGATCATCTGAGAGTTTGAGCTGTTTTGCGGTATCGTCGCTGGTCAGCTGTCGGTAGCCGGCTTCCTGTAATTGCAGCTGTTTCAGTCGGGCAGCCTGCTTTTCGTTGAGCAGACTCATCATTTTGGCTTCGCCTTCGGTACGCTGCTTTTCAAACGATGCCCCCATTTCTTCCCGGACTTTAGTTCGTTCTTCGTCCGTCTGGGCTTCGCGGAGCCGCGTCATGAAGGGTTCCATACTTTCGCGAGTGGGTCGCATACTTGCAGCGGCTTCTTCAAGCTGCTTGATTTGATCTGGAGTCAACTGGAGTTCCTTTTGAACCTCTTCCCGATTGACCAGTGAACCCATTCCGCCCCGGGGGCCACCGAATCCACCTCGACTGCCAAAACCACCACGGTCTCCGCCGAACCCGCCTCTGCCTCCGAATCCGCCACGGTCCCCTCCAAAACCTCCGCGATCGCCACCGAAGCCACCCCGGTCACGTCTCTCACCGCGGTCTTCAGATTCCTGTGCATGTACGGAATTTATGAGGATTTCGGAACAGGGAATCAGACCCATCAGGGTGATGATAAAAAAAACGTGGGATTTGATATTTGTCATCATTTGCATGGCGATTCTGATATCAGGCGTAAAAATAATCAATTTATATGTTCTTGTGTATATTTGTTTGGGAGTGTCGGAAATTCAGTTTCAAAAAGTGCCACAAACAGATTGTTGTCCTGACTGTGGTTGTATTATCGCTGGATCTCACCTCATACAGGCTAAGTTGCCTCAAAATCAAATACAAGACAATTTAAGTAAAACGGGTGCTATCATATTATACTTCAAGAGTTTACAGCTCGTTTCAAAGATCTCGGGGATTCTTATGGAATTCATCGACCTGTTCCCCTGCGACCGGTGTTAGAAGTGTCAGATATCGAAATTCGGCTTGCATCTCTGGCAGACAGATGCGCACAATCACGGTATCTGTTTATTAAACACGGTAATACCTGTTGAAGACCGCTCTAAATGCTGCGGAGTAAGAAAATGTTCCGTTTTGCCACTCTTCTGATTCCTTCTGTACTGCTGGTAGGGTTTTGCGCTGATCTGGCGTATGCGCAGCCCGGTGGTGACAGCCGCTCACGCGGCTTCATGTCGTTTCTGGATCGCAACAGAAACGGGGTAATTGAGGCTTCGGAATTTGATCAGATGCCCGGGCGTTTCAAGGAAACTCTGGAAGCAGCCGGTGTGAATACATCGCGCGATATGAGTCAGCAGGAATTTGAGCGGATCATGCCTCAGGTGATGGAGCGGATGCGTAGTCAGCGGAGCTCCTTTGGTGGCGGAGACCGTAGCAGTGATGATCGCAGTCGTTTCGGCTCATCGCGAGGTTTTGGTGGTCCACCGGGGGGATTTGGTGGGCCTCCGGGTGGTTTTTCCCAGCCCGGCGGTGATGGGGACGACGGTAACGATGACCGAAGTGGAGGATTCGACCGCGACGCCATGCGGAGCCGCTACGGATCGTTTGAACCGGATCGAGGAGGCTCATCAGATTTTTCCTCAAGTGGTCGTTCCGGTGGCAGTTCCTCGGGTAATTCTTCCAAAAATGAACCGGCGAAACCTGTTCGCACGACAGTCGATCTGAATCAGGAATTTGTGCCCCACGACATGGATCAGGATGGTCAGATAGGTCTGTATGAATGGCGCAAAAACAATCCCACGAAGCTGAGTGAATTTTTCACGATGGATCTGAATGGCGATGGTTATCTCACGCCGAAAGAAATCAAGCTTGCCAAAGAAGGGAAAACACAGCGGAGTGCGGCTTCTTTCATGTTCGCTTTGAACACCGGACAGCCTGCTGCGAACCCTCTGGCTACGGGCGGCAGTACATCTGCTTCAGGATCAACTGAAACACCGAAGCAGTCCACACCTGAAAAGCCATCACAACCAGAGTCGGTTCAGGTTTCCGCTCCCACTACCGATCCGCTGGTTGCCCAGGCAGGTTATTTCTTTAAACTGGTGGACCGGGATAAAGACGGTTCTGTCTCTCCGGAAGAATGGAAAAAAAGCCGTTCGATGCGGAAACTGTTTGAAGAGGCAAACATCGATCTAACCGTTTCCATGCCGCAGGAACAGTTCGTAAAACATTACCTGGAAATCAAGAAGAAGTAAGCGAGCGACAGTGAACTGCCCCCGTTTCACCAGGGTCAGTTGTTATCAATCCCCGGGTTCTTTTCGAGTTCACGGGCTTTCTTGTTTTTCTGTTCCAGCTGTCGTTCCTGATTCCTGTCAAACCGTTTCGAGATCGCAATGCCCAGCAGTTTCAGATAGCCCTCATCAAACTGCATCCGGGTGCGGACACCCGTTTCGGTAGGTTGTGTGGTTACCAGAACCAGGTCGTTTTCTTTCTGGAAGGCGTTATCAAGTATCGACATGATGCCGCTTTCCTGGATTTCCGCTTCGGAAAACAGGTTGAGCCAGGGACGTATATGAAATTCCATCTGCACGGGAGCGGTACGTTGTTCTTTTCTGGCTTCGGGTGTTGCTGTGTTAAGTGTTTCCATCGCTTCGTTTAAAGCGGCGACGGCAATCTCCGTTCCCATGGCAAACCAGATCACTTCATTGTCTGCTCCAATATACAGAGAAGGAACCCCGCCGAGAAACCGCTGTTGTTTATCATCGGCTGTTTCTGATTCGGGCTGGACCTGATGCAGGGCGATTCCCTGAACGGTTTCTGCATTCGTAAAGATTCGCATTTTGTTATCGGGAAGTTGATCGATTCGATTGATGATATCCAGCAGGGCAGCAGGCAGATTTGATGACGGGGCGACTTTGATGCCGCCAATCAAGGCAAATTTTTTAGTTGGCGTGGAGACCAGCTGGGTAAATACATCGATATGCCCTTTGTCGACCATCGATTTTACCGGGGCGAAGAATTGTTGAATCGAACTGGTATTCTGCAGGCGTTCCTCTTCGGTCAGGAGTTTTTCACTCAGCAGTTTCTCGAAATAGTTCAGATACTTCTGGTAGATCAGTCGATCGCGGCGAGCGATATTCATGGAAGCGGAAACCGCGAGTGGCAGGTTCTCGCGCGCAGTGATTACGCTGAAGTAGCTGGCTTTACCGGGAATGTTTTTCACAGCGCGCGCCAGATCACTGTTCGGTCTGGCTTTGATGAGCATGTCCACAACTCCCCGTTTTGCTTCTTTTTCGATGCGACCGCCGAACACCATTTCCTGGCCTTCGCTCAGAAAATATTCGATGTTTTCCAGATTCTGTTTCCCCGACATGCGTCTGAGTTCATAGGCGGCCTGGGATTCACCGTCCCGCTGCTGCAGTTGTGTTTCGATGGCAGTACGGAAGAAGCCCAGGAATGTGGTACGCATCAGTTCGGGAATGGCATTCAGATCAATTTTAAAAGCCAGGTCATAGTCGGCAGACAGGTTCTGCAGTTTTTGCGCGGGATCACCGAAGTCACGGGAGCTGATCATGTCCAGGCTGGTTTCATTCTCGACACCCTGAAACAACATATGGACATAATCATCCTGGAACCGAATCACCGAGTTACCTCGCCGACCGTCAAGAATATACAGGTCATCCCGGTCTTGCGCTTTCGTGATGGTTTCCTCGTCACCTGGAATCATCACTTCCAGGGTATCGAGAAAGGTACGGACCTTCTTGACAGGCAGATACATGGTCGGGACCGGCTGGGGAAGTAATCCGGTTTTCAGATACAGTTCCACACCCAGGTTTTTATTTCTATCGATGCCTTCCAGGTCATTCACATTCGCCAGGGAGGCTGAAGCGATTTCGGCGATTTCAGGCCGCGCTGCCAGTTCGAAAATGAAATCGATGTCCGAGAGGATCCGTTCGATACTGGCGATATTGATGATGAGCAGTGGTTTGGGGAGGATCGTTTCCAGGCCTGCGGTCTTTTTTTCCTGTTCCTCATCCTTCTTTTCAGCTTCGGGTTTTCCCGACTCCGGTTCCTGCGCAAGGAGGGTGCTGCTACACAAACAGATCAGGACAAGTAGTGACAGGAGACGTCCGCAGTGCAGCAGAGTTTTTTTAAACATGCCTTGGGAGCCCGAAATGCAGGAGGTTCTCATACGATGCCTTTGCCGTAGTGTTGAGATTCGTATTGAAAAGTGATGCGTTTTTTCACACTTTTAAAACGCGAAGCTGACCGGAGTAGAGACACAATCGGAATGAGATATTGTGCAGGGATTCCCTGATCAGCTCTGCCAGGGATTGATTTTAAATAAAATGAAATGCAATCCCAGCCGTCCAGTATACCCGTTCGGAAATCAAAAAGATTCAGTGTTTCCGATTTTTCCTCAGCGGGGCAAAAGTGCAGGCGACAAAGTCAAGTGAGCGATACATTTACAGTGATGGTACCGTCGGTAGATTGAGTCCATCCAGCAGTTTTTTTCGCTCTTCACGGGATTTCTTATAGTGATGAGGCAGTACCCGCGCGTGATAGGTCTCCAACGGACGCACCAGTGTGCGTTCCAGAACCCGTTTTCGCAGTTGCCAGTCCTGCTCGCTGACATTCACGCGGTGTTGCAGGGAATCCATCGTGGCGATTGCCTGTTCGATTCCGGAAATGCTGAGTTCGATGTCATGCAAAGCCTGCTTCGAAGTGACAGGTCGCGCCTGAGAGCGGTTGTCCCAGCGATATTTCAGAGCCTGCAGCAAGCCGTTCAGATGATCCCACTGCTGCCCCGGTTTCTGGAACAGCTCCGGGTCAGTCGCCGCCATTTCCAAGGCTCGTACAATGGAAACAATCGAGCGATCATTGGCGGCACCATAATTGATGGCATGGAGACGATGCGAAAATTCAAGGACATCCGGTGCATCATCAGATTTCTTGTAGAGCTCTGCGACTTCGTCATGCATGAAGTAACTGATCATCGGATCGTAAGTGGAAGTAAACATCGTCACGCGACCAATCTGATCGATCGAGGGATTTGCTGTCCCCATTGCGTCCGAAAGCGCTTTAAAGTAATACATGCGGCGTTTATCTTCATCGTGAATGTAATCTTCTTTGTGCAGATTTTCTGCTGCCACCTGCCTGATGAGCGAACGCGGGTTTTCTGTAATCTGATCTTTGGCCGGTTTGCGATATTTCCAGTATTGATCGGGATAGCGAGCCATCAGATTGTTCTGCGCCGTCACTTCGGACAGGCGTCTGAGTATGATCGGATCATTCTTCTCGCCCTCCATCCAGTTCAGCAGGCGGCTGCTGCGGTATTCTCTGGTCGGGTTCTCGCTGTGGATTTCCGCAGAGACCATTTTCCGGATTTCTTCCTGCTTCATCCCCCAGCGCATCATTTCATAGGGAAGTCTGAAAGCGAAGTTTCCGTTTGAGGTATTGTTGACGGTAGTTTTGACATCGGCGGACATATCTGCCAGAGCGTCATCTGAGTATGCTGCCAGATTCAACAGGACTGACCAGTCCCAGCCAACCTGTGCCAGCGTGCGTCTGACCTGTGGTGCCTGGATTCGTTCGATCAGGTTGTTCCTGACAAAACCGAGTTCTGAATTCGTACCCATAAACAGCGTTTCACCGTTGGCTATTTCAATTGCCAGAACCTGCTGGAATGCAGACCGAAACGTCTGCGCCATCACCCGCAATGGCTGCGCACCAAAATCGATGTGCTGAAAACGCTGGCAGAAAATGCCATCCTGATTCAGATGCCGCGAAACATTGTGATAAAACTCGGTGGTGAACTCTGCCTGAGATTGTGTGACAACCGACTGGACCGGGTTGCTGATGATCAGGTCATATCTCTTTTCCGCATCTGCACGGGCTGCCATCGCTAATGCGATCGGGGTCTGAACCAGTTCGACGCGTTCTGAATCGAAAGCGGAAATAGCATTTCGTGGGGTAATCTCTTCGTGATATAATTTGACGAGGCTTCGATCCGGTTCCATGCAGGTCACATGTTGCACGGGGAAGTCGAGACTGGAATTCACACCCACACCGGCACCCAGACCGAGAAACAGCACATCTGCAGGACGCTCATGTAAAATCACGGGAATTACAAAGGGCATGAGTTCCCCGGTAGTATGCGGGCACAATCCTGCATCCACAGTGGTCACGCCGAATGGCAGACCACTTCTGCGGATCTGGATCTGATTTTCCCGATAGGACCAGATGGTAAAGGTACCGTATTGTCCTTCCACCTCAGACAGGCAACGGCCTTCATCCAGGTGGGGGAGCAGTTCGGGTTTCAATCCATAACGTAATCCGGTGAAAGTGTTAGTCGAGAATAACAGCTTGGCCGAATGACGAACATCATAATTGTTGTGATTGAGCAGACCGGCAGTGAACAGTGCCAGCCCGCAGAAGATGCCAGCGGCACGCCAGCGTGTCGCCGGCAGTCGAAAGTGTGTCAGTCGGACGAGTACAGCCAGAGCGAGTAATACCAGGCTGGAGAGCATTGTAAGTGTTTTGAGCTTGATGTCAGCCGATCCGATGAGCCATAGACAGCCAAGCATACCGGCCAGCAGGCAAAGCGGTTGCCAGACGGGAAGTGTAGTAACAGTAGTGTTTTCTTTGGAAGAATACCGCACTGCACTGGAGAGTTTGAGCCAGCCACCCCAGCAGGTTCCCAGCAGACAGAAGATGGACGCCGTTAAGCCACCACGGATGAATGAAAGCAGCATTGCGAATTCAATATAGGCATTGGCATACAGCATCCATGAAACCAGCAGCGGGAACAGCGCCAGACAGCCAACGCCAGTCAGTGCCGCCACAAGTGACAGGCTGGAAGTTGTCTGAACGAGTTTTCCTGGCTTGCGGGCCTGCAGGAACGCAAAAGCAACTGCGATACCAAGCAGAAATCCTGCCCAGATAGTGACTTTCAGGTAAAGGGAATCTGGATAGAGCTGAAACAGAATCCGACTGACGGTCACCAGCAGAACGCCGGTAATCACGCTCATTACATAAGAGCCGACCTGAATCACCTTTGGAATACGGGGAGGTGCAACCGCGCGTTGAGCAGGCGTGCGATCGGTAGAGGGTTGCAGCAGTTGCTGGAAGATATCCAGTTTGAGCCAGTGTGAGTATTCAGGCAGATAACTCTCGCAGAGTGATCCAATCCAGGGGATGCAACAGAAAAACAGTGTGGCGGTGAGCGGGATCAACAAAGTTCCGGCCCAGCCGAATGCAGGAACCAGCCAGTAAGCAGACAGAATCAGTGAAGCACTGACTCCAGTCAGGAAACGGGCCAGTTGAGAATGCAGGAGTATGCGGGAGTTTTTGAAATCGTCGGCAGTCACTGTCGCAAGCCAGCACAGGCGGGTAGCCCAGAAAACAGCAGGCAGGATCAGAGCCATGGCAGACAGTGTCATCAGTCCTGTCACGAAGACGACGTTCGTCAGTTGCGAGAGAGTGACCCAATGCAGAACCTGATTAAGCAGTGCCAGCAAAAACGGAAAACAGATAGACCAGAGTGAAAGGATCAATAATGTAAAGCGGATCTGTTTCTGGTGAGCTGCGGACTTCTCGGTCGAGTTTTCACGAGAGAGGGATGCCAGCTGTGGCAAGCCGAGCCAGATGCCCATCACTATGGACAGGCCGATGCCCGTCAGGACTTCGGGGCTGTCGCTGACCAGATTCTGAAATCGTTGAACACAGGAAAGCACGAACAGACCGCAAATCGATCCCAGAAGAAATGAGATTCCCATTCGCTGTTGTAAAAATGAAAGCGAGAACTGGAGTAGATGATGAGCGAACGAACGTATCATGGCTTCCTTGCCTGTCGTTTTTAAAAATTCAGAATTGCATCTCAACTTAAAGTTGCTTACTCTAAGTCATTTCCTAAGCGTCCCTTAGCAGCAAAAATAGCCGGTTGAGGCGCAAGAGGCCTCAGGCCGTGTTTTATCGAAAATACGTAAATATATGCAATACCAGTCGTTGTATCACTGCTGAGATCGCCTTTGATTCATAGCTGATGTACACTTCGCTAGACAAAAATGCGTAGCAGAGTAAGAATAGGTTACTCTCTCAGTCTGCTACAACCCTAAATGATAGAAATTTCCAAGAGTGAAATCCCAATTGAAATTATCCTCTGTAGAGAATCCGGTCGTGAATCAGCTGCGTCAAAAGTGGTGGTCTTCGATCCGAATTCTGCTGGCTGGTTCTGTTCTCTGCATGACAGCTGTGGGAGTACGTCTGCAGGCTGAGACCAATTCCGCGGCTGTCTTTAAAGCAGCTGCGAATTCGATTACTGTTGACGAGCTGAAATCGCATATCGAATTTCTGGCCAGTGATTCCCTGGAAGGTCGGGAGGCTGGTTCACAGGGAGGTCAGGCTGCGGGAACTTATATCCGGACGTTTCTCCAGAAACAGGGGATTCAACCGGGAATGGCTGACGAAGGTTACTTCCAGGAATTTGATGGCGGCTTCCGGAATATCATCGGCATGCTTCCGGGAAACGATCCCGAGCTGAAAAATGAATACGTGGTCATCGGCGCGCATTACGACCATGTGGGTTACGGAAAACCATCCAACAGTCGCGGCGGCGTGGGACAAATTCATAACGGAGCGGATGATAATGCCAGTGGGACCGCGGCATTGCTGGAAGTAATTGAAGCATTATCGTTATACAAAGAACTTCCCCGCCGATCGATTCTGTTTGTATTCTGGGATGCGGAAGAAATGGGGCTGCTGGGTTCGCGACACTGGATCAATCACCCGACAGTGCCCCTGGATCAGGTCGTGCTTTATTTCAATCTGGATATGGTAGGGCGGCTGAAAAAGAATCCCCTCACATTATTCGGTTCCCGTTCTGCTTATGGGCTGCGATCCAGTACCGTGCTGTCCAATCATCGTGAAACCGATCTCAAAATTGATTTTGATTCTGCGATCCGACCGGACAGCGATCACTGGCCCTTTTATCAGAAAGGGATCCCCTTCCTGATGTTTCATACCGGCAAGCATGCAGACTATCATCGGCCGGAAGACGATGCCTATAAAATTGATTATCCGGGAGCACGAAAAAGTGCCCAGCTGTTAACCCGGCTGACATTGGATTTTGCATTGCAGTCGGAAAAGCCCAGGTTCCGCGATGCCAATCAGGATATCCTGTCAGGTATTGATCAGGAAGCACGCGTTGATAACAGCGATCCCCCGCGACTGGGGGTGGCCTGGAACGCAGATATTTATTCCCAGGGAAAATTAGTGTTAACTCAGGTCATGGCGAATACTCCTGCCAAAAAAGCAGGGCTTAAAGCAGGTGACGAGATTGTCAAAATTGATGACCAGTCTCCCATTGCGGAGCAGGGTTTTGGAGCTCTGGTTCAGAATTCCCCCAACCAGATTGTCCTGCAGGTCCGCCGTAAAGATCAGGAAGAACTGCTGGAATTACCGGTCACATTATCCGGAAAGCCGGTCAAACTGGGGGTTCAGTGGCTGACTGACGAAGCTGATCCTGCCGTGATCGTGATTTCCGATATTATCGAATCGTCACCCGCAGATCTTGCGAAACTGAAAATCAATGACCGGATCTATGAGATTGACGGCAAACGATGTGAAAACAGTGAAGAGTTTCGTGAGCTGATCGGTTCACGAAAATTTCCTTTCAGCCTGCTGGTTGAACGGGAAGGTCAACTGAAAAAAATCGAAATTCAGTCGATGAGGTGAATCTTCCAGTCAATCATTTGTGGCTGTAGACCAGATTTGCCGAGTTCCTCTTTTAATGTCGCTTCGGGAACAACCCGGGCGGAACCGGTCCGATAAACACGCACATGAATGCCGTCTTCATCACCGGATGCCTGCTTTGCCAGCGTCAGAATCTCGTTGATGTCTGCCGGTCGGTATTTGTCTTTCGGCTGCGATGCGGCTTTGACCAGGTAGCTGCGGTCATCTATCAGGATATCCAGAACTTTCAAGCGAATTTCGGCGAGCGACTTTTCCTGTTTTGGTTCGGGTTGAATCAGGACGGGAATGATCTCCGATTCACTGGACGCCATAATATTACGTGATTCTTCGTCCGCCGTATCTGCTGTTTTCTCAGCCTCTCCCGGTCCGGAATTGATGCCGGGAGTCAATCCGAAGTACTGTCCCAGAATGATACCCAAGGCTAAAATTCCACCTCCGGCATACATCATTTTTTTGGGTCGTTTACCCATGGCTCATTCCTGTACTCTAGCGCATCGCCTTTAATCATTGCGTCTCCTAATCTAGTATACCTGGTCCAAATGGACCTGGAGACGCTACCGTTAAACGGGACACAGTTTCGATCGTGCCTGGTTTTCACTGCATTGTAGTGGATCTGCTTTGAGATAATACAGATCAATTCAAAAACCATTTTTCCGGGGATTTGAATCTACTCCCGGAATCGCAGGCAAGACGGGTGGCTCTATTTCCCGGAGTTGAGATCTTCCATCAGTTCAAAGAGGACTGTCAGAATCTGGTCCGAAGCATCCAGTTGAACGCGATTGGTTCCCATCCAGGTTTCGTACCCACCCAGTTTGTGTTGCGCGGGCGTGGGCAGGTATCCGTAATAACCGTTGGCCAGTTCAATCGTGAAGGCATCTTTGAACGGAGCTTTGTCTTTGATTTCCAGACCAATTTCACAGAATGTTTCAAAGGGAATGGCGGCGACTGTCAGATCTCCTATTCGCAGCGTCTGCAACTTTACTGTCACTTCATCCGGACCTTCGAGCAGTCTTTGTACTCGACCTGCATAGTTTCGTTCGTAGCGATGATGCTGTGGTGCATCTTCGGGTTGCGCCAGTAATTTTTTGAAGTAGGCCTGCATGGCTGCGTCCGGTTTACGGACTTTCAATGTGAGATCTGCACTGGCGGAGCCCAGGGGAACCCAGGTCTGGTACTTGACGCCCTTGTATGCATCCGCGACACGCTTTGCGACGAGATCTGCGACCTGTGCCATTTTTTCGTAAGCCTGCATGCGTTTGCCAGGCTGACTGAAGTTGATGTTATTGATATCCCCGCTGGTGCCATTCGAAAGCATGCCCACAAAGGAACCGTCCTCCGGGCTGGCACCAATGAGTGAACCAATTTTTTCAGAGAAAATGCCGAAGTAGTCTGAGGAGATTTCTCCTTTCTTCACGCCCCCGACATAATGCAGAGAGTAATTGGCCAGCAAAGCCAGGGGGCGACCTTCCAGGGACTGGACGCTGATAAAAGAGATTTCGGGATCAATGGGACCTGCCGGCTTGACGAGGGCCGCGTTTCCGCGGGGAGGATTCATGCGAACCTGATCGACGCCCCCAAACGGGTTTTTACAGAAGTCAGGATTCGTCGTAAACCAGCGGCGGTTGAATACTTCCGAGGGTTCGTCCACGCCTCCCCAGCCAATCTGAGCCGGTTCCGTTTTTTCCAGAGCACGTCGGACACAATCGGCGATACGGCGGGAAAGAAAGTCACGATATTTGGGACTGCTGGCCCGCGTTGCCGAATGCGTATGTGTGGCTGCCATCAGTATGTTCTCGGGTGGCAGGTCTGTTTCTGCCTTGATGAAGTCCCGGGCCGCCTGGTAGACGTCTTCCGTGATGCCCAGGTTATCACAGATCACGAAGGCAATTTTTGTTTCGCCATTGTCGAGCACGAGGCAACGGGCATGCAGTTCGTCATGCACATTTTCTGCAGGGAAGGGCGCAAAGCCACCCACAATGGCTTCTCCCAGCGGGGGAGTAATATTACTGGTGGCAGCCCCTGCTTTAAGTACTTTATTCGGGGTTGATTCCGCTGCCTGCATGCTGCTGAGCAGGAATACCAGGCAACACACGCTCATCATGCCAGTCAAAAATGGACGTCGATTCCCTGTTGCTGCCATTGGTTTCACTCCTCGTCTGGGGCCTCATGAAAGTCGATTCTGTGGTCTGCGATTATAAAGGCCTTGGAATGGAAACACAACAAACCCTGTTGATGTGTTTGAGTGTGAAGCTTTCTTAACTCATTCATGGCTATGTGATTACGAATAGCCGGTGAACCGGCTGACCGCAGAAAGCGGATGTGGGTCGGATCAGTCTGGCGGAAAAACTGTAAAAATATATTGACACCAATGATAATTATATTTGCCATTGCCGGCAATATAATATACTTTGGTGCCAATATGATACTGATTTCTAATCCGTGTTCTCAGCCGAATCCTTCGATTTGGTTTCGTTTTATTCATTCCAAAATTTTTGAGGCCCGTCATGCTGAATTCGAAGACACGTCGTCGCGGTTTTACTTTGATCGAACTGCTGGTGGTGATCGCCATCATCGCAATTCTGATTGCACTGCTGTTACCGGCTGTCCAGCAGGCACGGGAGGCGGCCCGCCGTTCCACCTGTAAGAACAATCTGAAACAGATCGGCCTGGGTATGCATAATTATCATGGTACACATAATACGTACCCTTATGGTGTCAGGCATGCTGGTGACAATAATGCATTACACGAACGTGAATGCTGGGCGCAGCAGCTGTTACCTTATATTGATCAGGCACCGCTGTATAACAAATATACGGCAGATACGACCAAAAATATCTGGAATGTTCCAAAGGCAATCAGTGCGGTTGTTATTCCCGTTTACATGTGTCCTTCTGATCCTTCTTCTCCTGGATTTAACTACGCCGATTTGTTTGAAGGCAACTACACAGGTTGTGCCGGCAGTACGCCGATTAAGATGAACGACACCAATCCGAATAATGTCAAAATGGATGGAATCCTGTATCTGCAGTCTCGTACACGGGTGCGGGATATTGTTGACGGTTCTTCCAATACCATCATGCATAGTGAATCGATTATTCGCGGGACCAGTGGGGCCGACTGGGGATCAGCCGGTCATTACTGGGGTGGTGGTCGCTGGGGAGGCGGTCTGTTTACCACGCTGGAGCCACCCAACACCTCAATTCCGGATGAGCACAATACCTGTAAAAGCACCACCTGGCCTTTAGCACCTTGTACGGCCGTTGGAGCCACGACGCAAATTCAGAACTATGCCCGCAGTAATCATATCGGGGGAGCGCATTGTCTGTTGGCCGATGGTGCGGTTCGTTTCATTTCTTCAAATGTCGATCGAGGGACATTTCATGCACTGGGGACCCGCGCTTCCGGTGAAGTGTTAGGCGAGTTCTAAGTGGTGCTGTAGACAGAAACAGGCACCTTAAGAAAACGTCTATTTGCGGTCTCTCAACTTACAACGATTTCACATCGATCTTCGTTCAGGAATTAAAAACAATGCGCGCTTCAAAACTGTTCATCCTGCTTCTGCTGCCACTCACCGGCTGCCACAGTGGTGAGGCGGGGCCTGAAACTTTTACAGTCACAGGCGAAGTTTCATTTTCGGGAAAACCGGTAGAAACAGGGCAGATCGTCTTCATTCCCGCATCCGTTGGTACGCAGCGGTATGCCGCAGTCATTGAGAATGGACAGTATACCTGTGAATGTACTCCCGGCGCGAAGCAGGTGGAAATCACTGCCTACCGGTTCGATGAATCAAAGCAGGAGCCCGATCCAGCCGAGCCGGGAAAAACCGTTCCCGCGCGGGTGCAGTATATTCCGGAACAATTTAACCGTAAGACAACACTCACTGCAGAAGTGTCAAGCGGAGGCGAGAACCACTTTGATTACAGGCTTGAGTCCCAATAAATAATTGAAAATAAATTGATGCTGGACCGTTTTTATATTCTTATTTTCTACTGATTGAAAAAGGGATGATATGATGAGTGCTCCTGCTGATCGACGACGCGGTTTTACCTTGATCGAACTGCTGGTGGTGATTGCCATCATCGCGATTCTGATTGCACTGCTGTTGCCGGCAGTCCAGCAGGCGCGGGAGGCGGCCCGCCGTTCCACCTGTAAAAACAATCTGAAGCAGATCGGGCTGGCGCTGCATAACTATCACGATGCGTTCAACGTCTTCCCGCCGAATTCCAATGGCGCTGATCCAAGTCTGCCGAACGGGTTCAGCTGGCGCATGAAAGTTCTGCCTTATATCGATCAGGCACCCTTATTCAATCAGTTCAATTCCAGTTTACGGATTACGGATCCGGCTCATCTGGTGCTGTGTCAGAATATCCTCCCCGTTTACCTGTGTCCCAGCGATCCGACTCCGGCAGTGAAAGCAGACTTGCACGTCAACTGGTGTTTTCCCGGAAATGCCACCGGAGCCAGTGGCGCTTTGACTTCGACCAATGTGTGTGATATTGCTGGCAGTACTTACGATACCACAGCAGCCGTCACCACCTATGGTGAAGTCTGCGGACTGCATCCGGATAGCGGACCGGGGGGAATGTTTCGTCGTCGTCAGACGTTTGTGACACGGTTTCGTGATCTGACTGATGGAACGTCGAACGTGCTGGCCATCGGCGAAATGTCACCCAGCTACAATCCCTTCAGCGCCTGGGTTCCCAGTGACAGTCCCGTGCATACCTCTGCTGCCATCAACAGTTCTTCATTGCTGTGTGGACCGAGCCCCTGTCAGTATCCCACGATTGGCTGGCCACAGACGACGGCTTCACAAAGCTTTCACACAGGGGGCGCCCATTTTCTGTTGGCAGACGGGAGTGTACACTTTCTGAGTGAGAACATGGATCTGTCTCTGTATCAGCAACTGGGGCATATCAGCGATGGTTTGCCTACGGGTGGCTTCAACAAGTAACAGTAGCAAGAGATGTCTTCACTCTTTGAGAAAGAACCAGTCATGCGAAATCGATCAGGCCTGCTGTTGTTGCTGGTGATGCTGCTCTGTTACGGCTGTGGTCAGCCCGATGACCGTCTGCCCACAGCCCGGGTAACAGGAACCATTGCCTTTGACGGGACGCCACTCACCTCCGGAAATATCATGTTTTTCCCCGTTTCAGGCGGCAAACACGCTGTCGGTATGATAGGCGAAGATGGCGCATTTCATTTATCCACTTATGAATCAGGCGATGGTGCCGTTCCGGGAAAACATAAAGTGGTGATTCAGGTTTCACACGGAAGTCCGGATGGGACCGCAGTTCCAGTAAAGACGTCTTCGATACCCGCCAAATATTCTCAACGCGATACGACGACATTGACTGCTGAAGTCGCCGCAGAGGGAGCAAACAAGCTGAACTTGAACATGCAGCCTTAACATCAGTTCGCTTTTCTTCCCTTTGATTTACTCTTGCAGCAGATTTCAAAAGCCCGCATACTTTGCAGATGTTCTTACCCGGCTCATCTCGAAGAAAATAACGCGATGCAACTTGAATTGACAGAAAAGACCAGGCTGGAGGCGCCACCAGATCAGATCCATGACTGGCTCAGTGATCTGGAAAACTGGCCGAAAATCAATGATAAAATTCGATCCATTTCAGTCGAAGGCGATAAATGCATTGGGGAACTGCTTTTCAAAGGACAGACGATCGAATTTGCCGGCATGGTACCCCCGGACAATGATCCGTTGAAAGTCACCTGCAACATTGTGATACAGACCAGTTCTGAGAAAAACCGCACAGAGCATCTGACAGTCGTTTATGAGATCATTCCCCAGGGCAGATATTCGAAGGTGATAGAGCGGGTTATCTTTGAACGGTCCATTCCCTTTTGGGGCTGGCTGCTGGTGAAGTTCATCATGCTGGTGGGTAAGCCGACCGGCACTACAAATCTGGAGCGAATTAAAGAGCACATTGCTGCAGAGAATGAGGGACGCTGAGACAAGAGTCTGCATAAAAACAACTGCTACTTTTTCTCTTTCAAAATGAATTCGCCATAATAGCCGATGTTCGATTTGTATTTTCCGCTAAGCGTGTTGCCTGTCATTGAACCGGTCCACTGATACTGATGTCCGCGAATGACGGCATCTCCCGACAGTTTGAGTTGCTTACCATCGGGCTTCGATTGAAAGGTTGCCTCGTATTTAAACGGATCGCCTTTGAATAAACCGGTGAATGTGGCTTTCCATTTTCCACTCTCATCTGATGTCGCAATGCACTTCAGCGGTCCGGTTGTATTGTACTTGCGGTTATTCCATTTCCCTTCCCAGGTTCGGATTTCGTCTGCCTGCAGAGACGTGCCCCAGATTGTCGCGACAATCGCAACCAGGATGATGTGTTTCATGCCGTTCCCCTTTTAGTCAGTCTGGTTTGTCGAAGGAACACCCTGTTAATTTACAGCGTTCAGAAAGCAATTCGCTAAACGGGTTGAAAAAGCGACAATAATTACAGACACAGGGGCAAACCAGGGGCTGAGGGATTCCAATACAGAATTGTATCGTACTGTTATAAAATGGGTTAAAGAGAGACAGACGATTTTTTGAATCATACCTCTGCTGATCAAATATAGTATTCGATCACATGTTCTTCTTCGACGGAGATGCGGTAATCGTGACCGGGTGAGACGAGTGCCTCATCATCCAGCAGCAGCTGGGCAACTCTCATGGCCTGGCCGCGTAATTCGGGGACGGCCGTCGTTTCCCAGAGAGTGCCTTTCATCAATGGACCGATGGCGAATAGAAATTCGGACGGATGACCTTCTGCGTCGATCGTGGCGAAATCGGCTCCGACATCGATGCCCATATCCAGTTCATCCGGTCGAATCAGCCCTCGCTGCAGCAAGTTCTGAAAAAGAGGCACGCTGGTGTCAGAAAAACCGGAGTGGGGTCCCGTGCAATTGATCACCAGGCTTCCCCGTACCTGTTGTGTTTCGCCTGCCCGATTCTGCAGGTTCACACAGACGCGATTACCGTCTGCTTCCAATCCGGTGATGCGACCTCGTACGACACTCAGACGTCCTTCTGTAATCGCTTCCGTGATGCGCTGGTGAATCGGCTGGGCGATGCGGTGTCGAATCACGTTCCAGCGGGCAGCATACCGTTTGAGAAACTCCTGCTTTTCCGCAAGGTCGAATTTCTGCCAGATCTTCTGGGTATGTGGTCGCAGTCGATCCACGACGATCCCCGGGTTTTCACCAATCCTCTGCAGTTGACGACAATGTTTTTCGAGCAGCTGAACCAGGTTTTCCAGGCCCAGGTTTTCCGGTTCTTCGGGGAGAAAGTCGGGATATTCAATGCCGCGAAAATGTGACTGCGGAATCATGCCATTGTGGGAAACTGCAATCAGTTGACCCTGCCAGTTCTGTTCGCTGAGTGTCAGGAAAACGTCTATCATGGAGAGCCCGGTTCCCATCACAATAATATTCTCCGCGGGATCGGGGATTTTTTCCATCCAGTTACTCCAGGGCTCGGCACAATAACCTGCATGGGAGAATGCATCTTCTGCCAGCGGGCAGGGAGGCTGGTTTCCGGTAGCCAGCAGAACACGGTCGGCATCAATCGTTGTTCCATCTTTGAGCGTGATTTCCGCGACGCCTGCAAAATTGAACTCGATATCGACCGCTTCCTGTTCGATCACCTGGATCTCAGCCGGATGATGACTGTCAATCGGTTGCATGTAAGTCGCCAGGATGCTGCGCAGATAATCGCCATAAATGCGACGCGGGACATAGGTTTCACGAAGCTGGGGATCGGGCAGGTCACTGTAGTCAACCCGTGTGCGGAGCCAGTCCAGAAAGTGATTGGCATGATCGGGGACAGCGGACATGTTGCGCGCGGCGACATTCAGCAGGTGTTCTTCGCGACGGGTTCCATAAGCAACGCCACGACCAAGTGGATACTTGTCGTTGATCAGTTGAATGCAGAGTGGGCTGCTGCTTAAGCGGGCAAGGTTGACCGCCGCCATCGTTCCACTGAAACCACCTCCAATAATCGCCACTTTCTTCATGGGACTCTGATCCTTTCACAGCCAATACGGGGTTCCGGAATGAGTGCACAGTCAAGGGGTCGTCCTGCTGTTTCCCATCATTTCAGGATTGGGGAACAGCTGCAGGAACAGCGTTGATTGTATCCGGTGAAGTGCGGGAGTAACAGGCAGCAGGCTGCGTTGCCCGCGGAACGCTGCAAAGGCGGACCGGTCGATCAGTGTTCCCGCTTGACGATCGGTGTTTTATTTCCCTGGTTGTCAATGGCGACATAAGTAAAGGCCGCTTCGGTCACTTTGAAGTTAGGGCAGTCGGTGTCTTCGTGCCGCAGGACCGGTTCCACCCAGACCTCAAGCTGCAGCGTAATCGATGTAGTACCAATCCGCTCAACTGTTCCATAACAGCTTACCACATCCCCGACTTTGACTGGTCGAATGAATTTCATTGACTCGACAGCGATCGTCACGGTGCGGGTTCCCGAGACTTCTTTGGAAAGAATTCCCCCGGCAATATCCATCTGTGACATGATCCAGCCACCGAAAATGTCTCCATTGGCATTCGTGTCCGCGGGCATGGCCAGCGTTCTCAAAATCAGTTTGCCGTCGGGCAGTTCACAGAATTCTTCCATCGTTCAACATTCTGATTGGCGCTTAATGATCAATTTGATTCGAGCGGAATGACTCAGCAGGCAACGGTTAATGAGATCGTGACGGCCGTCCATTGTTTTTTGCCACATGGCCTCCCCAGACCAGGAGATTCTTGCTGCAGTCATCCCGGTGAATAAGGACTTCAATCAGTGCTGGCCCGTCGTGTGCTGTAGCCTGTTTGATGGCTTCGTCGAGCTCACCTTCGTTCCGTGCCTTACAGCTGAAACCATTACCGTCTTCCGCATTGAAAACATGAACCAGCTCGGCGTAGTTCCAGTTCTTAATGTTGTTGTAGGGACCGTCATGGATTTCCACTTCAATCGTGTAGCCACCGTTATTGATCAGGAAAATAATCGGTTTCAATCCATAACGGATGATCGTAGAGACTTCCTGTGCCGTCAACTGGAACGAGCCATCCCCGATCAGGGCAATCGGTCGTCGATCGGGCGCTCCTACACTGTAACCGAGAGTGGCACCAACGGACCAGCCGATGGAACCATATTGCATCTGTACTTCAAACCGGGCTCCTTCAGGCAGATTCAGTTGCATGCCGTTGAACCACGAGTCGCCCGTTTCCGCGATGACAGCGGAATCGGGACCGAGCATCTGCTGAATCCGCGAGAACAACTGGCGTGTCGAGAGTTCAGTCTCGGGAGTACCGGGGCGCAGAGGTGTGGCTTCATCCTTGATGCGATTGTAGGCAATCATCGAACCGTCATTCGGTTTGAGTTTCTGCGCCAGCTGTTCCAGGAATTCGGCGAGTTTCACGTTACTGAAAGTCTGGTTGGGAAAGACCACACTGTTCGGGCGGGCCTGAATCACTTTGGCCGGATTGATGAGAGCCGCGTGCCCGGTGGTGGTATAATCGGTAAACGTGCCTCCTGCAAACAGGCAGAGATCAGAGGAATCGACAATCTCACCACAGCCGGGCGTGCCGACGGGGCCCCAGTAAATCCCCATATAGTGAGGATGTTGTTCGTTGAAGAATCCCTTGGCGTTGGGCATGCTGGCAATCGCATAACCGCTGGCATCTGCCAGTTTCTGAAAATTAGCTTCGGCGCCGAAAGAACGGAGTTTGACACCGGCCACCAGCACCGGTTTTGTCGCGGCGTTCAGCAGTTCGACAGCCCGATCAACGGCAGCGTTCAGCGACTTCGGATCACTGGCAGTCGGACCACCGAAGGAACGGACATTAGGAGCCGATGTCACCGCATCTGCGATGTTACAGGCAATTTCAATATAAACAGGTTTGCGAAAACGGAGTGCCGTCTGGATTGCATGATCAATTTGAGTCGGGGCTTCGCGGGGATCATGAATCGTAACGGCTTCTGCGGTCACTTTGGAAAAAATCTCCCGCTGGTAATCGTAATCGAGCAGACCCAGTGTGTGATGCAGCATTTCGAACTCGGCTTCCGAGTTGGTGTTTGGTCCTCCCGAGACAGCGATGATCGGCAGGTCTTCTGCATAAGCGCCCGCAATGGCATTCAGCAGGCTCAAGCCCCCCACACTAAAAGTCACAAAAACCGCGCTGGCACCGCCCGTGGCGCGACAATATCCGTCAGCGGCATAGCCGGCATTCAATTCGTTACAGCAGGAAATCATTTCCAGGTTTTTGTTTTCCAACAGCCTGTCCAGCAGCACCAGATTGTAGTCACCCGGGACTGCGAAATAATGCTTCAAACCAATTTCTTCCAGTCGGGAAGCCAGATACGAACCGACGGTAGTGCTGTTATCAGACATCAAAGTTCCTTCTATTGATTAAGTGCAAATCATCCTGGAGTACGCAGAGCTGGAAACTAATATTCAGGATGCCACATGGTTTCTTCAATTCGCTGATCGATTTCTTTTTCCGTGACCGTGTCGGCAACGCCGTCTGCAATTGCGGCTAGCGCGACCGCATGGGCAATTTTGCGACTGACATCACGAATGATGGTCAATGAGGGGAGCAGAGAAGCGGTCCGGTCACTGAGCGCGGGGGATGTTTCTTTCAAGGCGCCCGCAGCCGCAATGAACATTGCATCGGTGACACGACGTGCCCTTGAAGCGAGAATGCCCAGGCCCATCGCCGGGAAGATATAGCTGTTATTGCATTGCGCGATCGTGTGCGTCACGCCGTTGTGATCCACGGGATCAAAGGGACTGCCGGTGGCAATGACCGCTTTGCCGTCCGTCCATTTCAGCAGATCCGCGGGTGTGGCTTCTGCGCGCGAGGTCGGATTGGAGAGCGGAAAGATGACCGGGTGTTCGACGTGCGAAGCCATTTCACGAATGATCGATTCCGTGAAGGCGCCTGCCTGACCGGTGGCCCCAATCAATACTCCCGGTTTTGCGTTACGGACCACATCGGCAAACGCAACAGCTCCCGTCGTGTCGCAGTCCCAGCTTTTCAGATTTTCGGCTGGCTGGGCCAGTTGCTGATGCAGTTCATCCAGATCCGTGCGGCCGGAATGCAGGAGACCATCTCGATCGATCACGTAAAAATGGGAGCGGGCTTCAGATTCGCTCATCCCCTCTGCCATCATGGTCTGTTTCAACTGCAGGCAGATCCCAACCCCGGCGGAGCCGGCGCCCAGCATCACGATTTGCTGGTCCTTTAGTTCTCCCCCGCCGGCTGCGATGGCGGCGAGAATCGTACCCGTGGTGACGGCGGCAGTCCCCTGGATATCGTCGTTGAATGTGCACAGATCATCGCGGTAGCGGTCGAGAATCCGCTCGGCATCAACGGAGGCAAAGTCTTCCCACTGCAGCAGAACGTTGGGAAATCGCTTCTTGACCGCGTTGACGAACAGGTCGATGAACTGGTCGTATTCTTCTCCCTTGATGCGATTTTCCCGCCAGCCGATGTAGCGGGGATCGTCCAGGCGTTCCTGGTTGTTGGTCCCCAGATCCAGGACGATGGGGAGTGTTTTTTCCGGAGCAACCCCGCCACACAGGGTGTACAGGGATAATTTGCCGATCGGAATCCCCATACCGCCGACTCCCTGATCGCCCAGGCCCAGGATGCGTTCCCCGTCTGTGACGACAATCACGTCGATATCCCGTTCGATATTCTCCAGAATCGCATCCATGGAATCGCGTTCGGGGTAGGAAATGAAAATTCCGCGGGGACGTCGATAAATATGGCTGAAACGTTCACACGCCAGGCCCACAACGGGCGTATAAATGATGGCCATCATCTCAGTGATATGTGCCAGCATGAGGCGGTAAAAAAGTGTTTCGTTCTCGTCCTGGAGCTGTCTGAGATAGATGTGTTTGTTAATCGGTTCATTGAAGTCACAAAAGGCTTCGTAAGCGCGTTCGACCTGCTCTTCCAGGGTATCTACATGCGGGGGCAGGAGCCCAAGTAAGCCGTGCTGGATACGCTCCTCGGTTGTAAAAGCGGTCCCTTTGTTCAACAGGGGGTCTTCCACGAGCAGGGTGCCGCGTTTTTCGATTGAAAATTCTTCTGTCGTACGTCCTGTGTTCATGTCAAATTCAATCCCGATGTGAAGAGTCGTGGGTGAGGAAGTGATACGGAATTCCTGATCCGAAAGGTACTTCCTGTATCTGGCATAGAATAGTGTAAAAGTGGTGAGTCTGTCGATGTTACTCTTAAGAAACTGTCAGGAATCCTGTAAGCTGGAGTTTGAGTGGAGAAGTCGTCTCATCATTTGCCGGGAAACGCGGGAAGTGGGTGAGGCACGACTTGCAACTCACTATCAGATTTCGTACATATCAGCACCCAGTGAATGATCTGCCTTTATGGTAATTGTTCAATTGGGTCTTCACAGTTTATTCATGTTTCTGGAACGCTTTCATTATGTCGCGTCAATTTAATATTGCTCTGGTGCAGGTCTCGCTGAACGGGACTCCCGATGAGAATCTGATCAAGTGCCTCGACTGGGTCCGCACCGCCGCCGGTCAGGGGGGACAGGTCATTTGCCTGCCTGAGCTCTACAGTTCGTTTTATTTCTGTCAGAAAGAGACGACAAAGTATTTCGAGTTCGCCGAACCGCTGTATGACAAATCGTTCACTGCTTTCAGCAAGCTGGCGGAAGAGCTGGGGGTGGTGATCATTGTCCCGTTTTTCGAGAAGCGAACCGAAGGCCTGTACCATAACAGTGCTTACGTGATTGACGCGGACGGCAGCGAAGCGGGCCTGTATCGCAAGATGCATATTCCCGATGACCCCTGTTTCTACGAGAAGTTTTATTTCACACCGGGCGACCTGGGGTTCAAAGCCATTCAGACTCGTTTCGGGAAAATCGGCACGCTGATCTGTTGGGACCAGTGGTTTCCGGAAGGGGCGCGGATTACCGCGTTAAGCGGCGCGAATGTGCTGGTCTACCCGACGGCCATCGGCTGGCATCCCCATGAAAAAGCCGAGTATGGGGTGAAGCAGCACGATTCCTGGATGACGATTCAGCGGAGTCACGCGATTGCCAATGGAACCTTCGTGGCAGCCGTCAACCGCGTCGGTTTTGAACAGCCCGAACCGGAACAGCCGGGTCTGGAATTCTGGGGCGCTTCCTTCATCTGCGGCCCCCAGGGTGAAATCATTGCTCAGGCATCGCACGACCAGGAAGAGATTCTGATTGCCGAGGTCAACCTGGACGAGATGGCGGAGGTCCGACAGAACTGGCCG
>TARA_R100001132_G_C3275877_1_pt1 | contig 26595 bp, 22 predicted proteins | sample TARA_R100001132 | Tara Oceans TARA_R100001132 (sample SAMEA2621247) | marine metagenome | biome: marine biome (ENVO:00000447); feature: mesopelagic zone (ENVO:00000213); material: "saline water (ENVO:00002010), including plankton (ENVO:xxxxxxxx)" | depth 800 m | reverse complement strand
TTGCCAGCGATGTTCAAATTCCTCCCGGCCAATTTTGACAACCGTGTCCAGGAACTGCTTCGATTGCGGACGCGGCTGTCCCGAGTCCAGCAGGAACTCGTCGTACACTCCTTCGGGAGGCGTGTAACCCTGGAAAATGTTGTTCACAGAGAGCGGCGGTGTCGACACGATTGGCAGTTTTCCTAAAGGTGATGCGATGAATCAAAAGCGGGTGTGTCTGCATCCTGCCAGGATACAGACCTCGGGCGATCGGAAATTCCACACCCACATGGCAGGAACAGGTTCCTCCCTGAACCCGGTACTCAGCGAGAGTAATCTTACACGATGCCCCGGTTGCGGCGAAGGTCAAGTGTCAGCGGAAACATGGCATTTTTTTCATCTTCAGGTATTGAACTGGTGCCTCCCGTGTGACCCATCTTGAAAAATCGACCTGCACGGCGGCTTTCCGCCTCGTAGGCGTTTACCGGAAATGTTCCCGGATTGAGTCCGCCGGGATGCCCGACATGGTACGTACACCCGCCAATAGAACGAGTGCTCCAGGTGTCGACCAGGTCGAATACCAGTGGTTCATCGACGGGAATCGTGGGATGTAGACAGCTGGGTGGCTGCCAGGCCCGGTAGCGGACGCCGGCGACAAATTCGCCTTCTGTACCCGTAGCATGCAGGGGGATCTTACGTCCATTGCACAACAGGATGTGCCGTCCATTCGACATCCCCTGGACTTTAACCTGCAGACGCTGCACGGATGAATCCACAAAGCGGGCAGTTGCGCCTCCCGCGGGTTCTTCACCCAGAACGTACCATGGCTCGATCGCCGTTCTCAGTTCCACGTGAACGCCCCGGTATTGCATCTCACCGATATGAGGAAAACGAAATTCATAGTGTGGCCCGAACCAGCTGGCGTCCAGATCAAAGCCTTCCTCATTTAAATCAGAAATAATATCTTCGAAATCCTGTTGAATGAAATGGGGAAGCAGCCAGCGATCGTGGAGGGAAGTGTTCCAGTCCACGAGGTCGACTTTGTAAGGATCGTTCCAGAAACGGGCGACGAGTGCCCGCAGCAGAAGCTGCTGAGTCAGGCTCATCTGCCAGTGAGGTGGCATTTCGAATCCGCGAAATTCCACAAGACCGAGTCGGCCCGTCGCGCTGTCAGGTGAATAGAGCTTATCAATACAGAATTCGGCGCGGTGTGTATTACCGGTCAGGTCAACCAGCAGGTGTCGAAACACCCGGTCGACCAGCCACGGGGGACATTCTCCTTTTTCGGGAATCTGTTCGAAGGCAGTCTGGAGTTCGTAGATCGCATCCCGCCGGCCTTCATCAACGCGTGGCGCCTGACTGGTCGGTCCAATAAAGCGTCCGGAGAAGAAGTAAGACAGGGAAGGATGGTTGTGCCAGTAGCCCAGCAGGCTTTTCAATAAATCAGGTCGGCGTAAAAACGGGCTGTCGTGCGGCGTGTAGGAGCCCATCACAAAATGATTGCCTCCACCGGTTCCATTGTGAGTGCCGTCCAGGTCAAACTGTTCGGTTCCGAGTCGCGATTGACGCGCGTCCTCATAGACGCCGGAAGTGATCTCTACCAGTTCCTGCCAGTTTTTGGCAGGATGCACGTTGACTTCGATCACACCCGGGTCGGGAGTGGCTTTGATATGTTGCAGACGATAGTCATTGGGAGGCAGATAACCTTCCACGATAATCGGAATTTCCAGTTCCGCTGCCGTCTGTTCCATTTCCGCCAGCAGTTCCAGGTAGCTTTCCAGATGATCGACCGGCGGCATGAAGATATGCAGGACGCCATCACGGGGCTCAAAACACATGGCCGTGCGGATGACCGCTGGTTCCAGGGGAGGCGCTTCTGCTTCGGGTTCCTGTTCGAGGTCGATAGTATCAAATCCACCCCCGGCGCCCACTCGCTGCAGGACCTGATGTTGTACATTGCCTGTAATATGCTGCGCGGACTGATGATGGGCAGACTGCTGACGCAACTGGTCGTATTCAGGAAGATCACTGGTGGCTTCGAAGGGAACCACCGGGTTCGGGGCGTATTCACCCGGCCTGGGTGCCGGTAAAGAATCCAGTGGCAGACGCAATCCCATGGGAGAATCACCGGGAATCAAAAACAGCTGTTCCGAACGGACGGGCCAGACGCCACTCATCCAGCGGGGTTTCGCATTCCACCACTGATGCATCAGAGGCAGCATGCAGCCGACCGGGGAACCGAGGCCGCGTTCGAAGACGCGAGCCAGCCGAATGCGTTCTTCTTCGTCGACGAGATCGGAGTTCATCACGTCGGCATTGACTGCCAGGCGACGTTCCTTCCACATGTAGTACATTGCATCTTCGTAGGCAGTGGCGACATTTTCGGAGTCGACTCCCAGCCGTTTTGCAAGGGTGGTGGCAAACAGCTGCGCCTGTTCCACATCGTGGTCGTAATTTTCTTCCGGCGCTGCCAGCAGCATATGATCGTTCCAGATGGGCTGACCGTCGGTGCGCCACATGCAGGTTAATGCCCAGCGTGGTAACGATTCGCCGGGATACCATTTGCCCTGGCCATAGTGAATCATGCCCTGCGGGGCAAAACGTTGTCGCAGCAGTTCAATCAGGTTTCCGGCGAGTCCGCGTTTGGTGGGGCCGACAGCGGCGGTTTTCCATTCGTCGCTATCCATGTCATCGATGGAAACAAACGTCGGTTCGCCCCCCATGGTCAGGCGGACGTCTCCCGCTTCCAGTGCCTTGTCGACCTGGTGCCCCACACTGTCAATCCGCTCCCAGACTTCATCCGTATAAGGTTTGGTAATGCGGGGATCTTCATGCACGCGTGAGATGGACATTTCATGGTGAAACGTAACTTCACATTTTTCGACCGTACCTGCAATAGGAGCCGCGTTGAGAGGTTCGGGAGTACAGGCCAGGGGAATGTGACCTTCACCGGCAAATAACCCGGATGTCGGGTCCAGACCAATCCAGCCGGCACCGGGCAGAAAGACTTCGGTCCAGGCATGCAGGTCGGTGAAATCTTCGGCGGCACCGGAGGGGCCGTCCAGAGATTCGATATCGGGTTTCAACTGTATCAGGTATCCGGAGACAAAACGGGCCGCCAGCCCCAGATGCCGGAACAGCTGTACGAGCAGCCAGGCACTGTCGCGGCAGGAGCCGCTTCCCAGCTGCAGCGTTTCTTCAGGCGTCTGTACCCCATGTTCCATACGAATGACATAGCGGACCATCTGCTGCAGTCGCTGATTCATGCCGACCAGAAAATCGATGGTCTTGATTTCAGAACGGTCGATCGAATCAAGCAGGGCTGCGAATTCGGGCCCGGGCTCAATCGTATCCAGAAAGGGTTGCAGGTCTTTCTTGAGGATTGGTTCGTAGGTAAACGGGTAGTTGGTTGCCTGTGGTTCCAGGAAGAAATCAAAGGGATTGATCACCGTCATTTCGGCAACGAGATCGACTTCGACCTGCAGCATATTGGTCTTTTCCGGAAAGACGAGGCGCGCCAGATGGTTGCTGTGTGGATCCTGCAGCCAGTTCACAAAGTGCTGGACGGGAGTGACTCGCAGCGAGTAACTGCGGATCGGGGTGCGGCAGTGCGGTGCCGGGCGAAGGCGAACCAGTTGCGGTGCCAGTTCGACGTAACGATCGTAATGGTAGATCGACTTATGGTTCAATGCGACGCGGATCATGATGTTCAATCAATCGTAGAAGAAGGATAAATTCGCAGGAATATAATACTTGAGCGCTTAGCTGATTTGTGACTGGCTGTTTTGACTGGCAGATTGAGTTTGAATCTGTCCCTGGTTCCCTGCCTGCTGCGATGTGGTGAAGAAGTCTTCATGAATCGCTTCGCCGACCGAGTTCAACTGATTCTGAAAGCCGTCAATATACTGGTGCAATCCCTGCTGAATAATATCCTCGACACTGGTGTAGTCCATGGTGGAGCACAACAGGCCCATACGCTGTTCTGCCAGATTCAAAAACGTTCCGGCTGTACTTCCCGTGATGCAACGCAGCGACTCCTGAGCTTTTCTGAGGCAGAAGTGCATGGCACGGGGAAAATAGGTGTCTAAAATTAAAAAGTCCGCTACCCGGTCCGGGGTGATTTTTCCGTATTGCCTGCGGTACATGGCCAGTGCGCTGGCGGATCTTAACAGGGCTGACCAGCGGACCACATCGAGTGCCGTACCGACATCCCGGGCATCCGGCAGTAATATGTAATATTGTACGTCCACAATCCGCGAAGTTTTGTCGCCACGTTCAATCAGCCTGCCGACTCGAGAAAAATGCCAGGCTTCCCCATGCGACATGGTGGCTTCTGTTGCGCCGACCAGCATATGGCTGGCCAGTCTCACGCGTTCGCAGAACTCCTGCGGCTGATCGAGGGTCGCGGGAGTTCTCGCAGCCGAACGTACCATAAAATAAAACTGATTCAGTTGTTCCCAGACGACCGTGGGAATGATTTCACGAATGGTTCTGGCATTTTCCCGTGCATACGAGACACACGAGAGAATCGAATTCGGATTTTCTTCATCGAATAACAGAAACTTGAGGACATTATCCCGATTCGGTGCCCCGTAGCGTTCCTCGTAAGGGATCTGGTCGCCGGTCGTATAAACCAGGGGCGCCCACTGGTCGCCGAAGGAATCGGATTCACCCAGAGTCAAATTGTAATTCACGTCAATAAACCGCGCTACATTTTCAGCACGTTCAACATAACGACTTAACCAGTAGACGGAACTCGCAACACGACTGAGCATCAGAAACTCTCCAAAGCTGTCGACCCCTGGGTTGCCTCAGGATAAGAGTGTCCATTACGCAGAATCCAGGTGTCTTTACTTCCTCCCCCTTGTGACGAGTTGACAACCATTGATCCTTTTCGGAGTGCAACACGCGTCAAACCGCCGGGCATCACATAGATTTCTTTACCACAGAGAACAAAAGGCCTGAGGTCCACGTGCCGCGGTTCAAGCTCATCGCCGATCAGAGTGGGCACCGTTGACAGTTTTAACATGGGTTGTGCAATCCACTCGCGTGGATTGGATTTAATAGCGGCGGCTGTTTTGTCACGTTCTGCCTGAGACGAATGTGGTCCCATCAGAATTCCATACCCCCCTGACTCGTTAGTGGGCTTCACCACGAGTTTGTCGAGATTAGCCAGTACATGCTCACGCTGTTTGGCGTCGGAACATAAAAAAGTAGGCACATTAGGGAGAATCTGTTCCTCGCCCAGGTAATATTTGATGATATCCGGCACATAAGCATAGACGGCTTTATCGTCTGCGACTCCGGTGCCAGGCGCATTGGCCAGTGTGACGCGACCGGCCCGACAGACATCCATCAGGTGATCGACGCCTAACGCGGAATCGGGACGGAAATTGACAGGGTCCAGAAAGTCATCATCGATACGACGATAGATGACATCGACCCGACGCAGTCCTCTGGTGGTTTTCATGAAAACGTATCCGTTTTCCACAACCAGATCCGGACCTTGAACCAGTTCAACGCCCATCTGCTGGGCGAGGAAGGTGTGTTCAAAGTAGGCTGAATTATAGATGCCTGGCGTCAAAACGACCGCGGTGGGATCATTCACACCTTCCGGGGCGCAGTCCAGCAGTGTTTTGAGTAACTGCTCGTTGTAGTCTTCAATGGGCGCAACCGACATGCCCTGGAAAACGGGGGCAAAGGTGCGTTTCATCAGTTCCCGGTTTTCCAGAACATAGGAAACGCCGGAGGGGCAGCGCAGATTATCTTCCAGAACGTAGATCTGTCCGTCACTGTCACGAATCAGATCGACGCCCGTGATATGACACCAGACACCCTGGGGGGGATGAAACCCTTTGCATTGTGACCGCAGTGTCTTTGAGCTGTAGATCAGTGCTTCAGGAACGGCTCCGTCCTTGATGATTTTGCAGTCGTTGTAGATATCATCGATAAACAGATTCAAGGCGTGAATCCGCTGTTTCAATCCGCTTTCGATGATCTTCCATTCGTGGGCGTCAATGATGCGGGGGAGCAGGTCGAAGGGCCAGACTTTTTCGGTACCGGCTTCGTGGCCGTAAACATTGAAAGTAATTCCCATATTCTGCAGTGAGATTTCCGCTGCTTTCTGACGCTGCTGCAGGCTGCCTTCCGTCAGGGCCTGCAGTCGCTCTACAAAACGCTGCCCGCTGGGTCGTGGTTGACCATCCGGCGCAAACATTTCGTCAAAAGTATCACTGTACTGATAGGGAGCTAACCTCATCTAAACGATTCCTCAACGAGCCTTTTAAGACGGAATTGCTGTAAATCTGATGTTTGAAATGCAAATTAAGCAGATTGCGTGCCGTATTAAGCAAGTAATCGTTGATAACTTGAATCTATGATTAAAATCGCCTTACTTCGCGAATCTCACGCCACAGGTACGCGCACTAAGACAGCAGATACTTCAGGCGTTTGCCTTATAATTAAGCACGGCCCATTATTAAGCCGGAAAGCTTATTTACGTTCAGCATTATCTGGTACTGTGCAGTAGCCGGAGCTTGAGATCTGGCAAAAATCGCTTTACTTCAGCATAACACAGCGGCGCGCAATTCGTATAGATCAAGTCTCGGGATTCAGGATCAACTCAGATAAAGATATAGGCTTTCTCCGATTTGAGGGATCGAGCAGATTAAACTGTGTCCAGTTCCACTGGGAGTGAGAATCATTGATTAAGAAACGCTATGGTTCAATGTGATTCGAATTAGTTTGCCGACTTGAGATCGAAGGCGAACTCATTGGCTCCGGATTTGACTTCCAGTTTCAAGGGACTGGACTTTATCTGGCGTACCGTTGCAGGGATGTTTGCGTATTCTTTTACTTCAGGTGGCGCCTCTCCGGGGATGAGCGGTTCCTGGGGAGGAGGATTTACGGTAACTACATATGCTCCCAGGGCAACACTCTCCAGGCTGGCGGTTCCTTCACTGTTTAACGCGGCACCGCCCCCTTCTCCGGTCTGCTCATTGACCAGATCGATCTGACCTTCCGTGACAGGTTCTGTTCCATTTGTAATCTGAATAGTGACAGAGCCACTGGGTTTATCAGAACCTGGAGTGCGACTGCAGCCGGATAACTCGAGCAGGAAAAGCAGGGCGCAACCGCTGATGACCAGTGAGTGTTGCAGGGTGCTGCAGGCAGCTTTAGGGATGGTATTGTTCATTTTTGTGTCTGAAGATTCAAATAAAGAAGTGTACTGGAAAAAATTCCCCGACAGATTGCACAGCGGCAAAATCTGTCGAGGAGAACAGGAAGGATGGATTAATACTCGCCTACCACTTTTCCGTCGTCTCGGACGCAGAGCTGTTTGAGGGTTTCCATATCGACATTCTCGGAAATAAATCGAACGGAACCGTCAGTCAGAACGGCATGGATTCCGCCTACATGATGAGAGTTGAGGATTGTGTTCGCCGAATAGGCACTTGAGCCCGGTGTTGGCGAGCCGGATTTCCAGTACGCATTGGGGGGGTAACGGACTGTGGTTGTTCCCGCTGCATAATAGTAGCCTCCGGAAGCCATGGGCAACGTGGTGCCGGCATTCCAGGTGGACAGGGTGGCATTCGCCCAGCCATGCCAGGCACCCAGTGCGTTTGCACTTCTTTGAGTTCCATTCACGAGTCCGGACTGTTCCGCCAGAATGATGGTGTTGGATGTGCCGTCAGTGCAGTCACGAAAGCGTCTGCTGACATAAGGGATTAACATGCCGGTATTACAATTGCTGGAGCTGCTGGCCAGCACATCGCCGGTGCAGACATTCAAACGACCAGCCGGGTCGGGAGTGGCGCCTGATATCCCGACGTAGTCAATGATCATGCTCTGCAGGCTGGAATCGGAGTTACTGTCAGACAGACTGAAATCTGTAGTATTCGTCATGCCATTCGGATTTGAAGGGCATTTATAAACGGGCAGCCTCACAGAGTACAGGATTGTATTTCCGGGAAATCCCGAGTGTGCCCAATAGCCATTGGCTCTCGTTAATTGAGAGTACACATTCGCCTGATCAATATAAGGCAGAATGGCAACACGCCAGTTGGGATAGGACCCCGTCTGTGTTCCAATGGGTAAGGAAGTATAGATTTCATTGTAGTTATGCATCGCCAGTCCCAGCTGCTTCATGTTGTTCTTGCAGGTGGAGCGTCTGGCAGCTTCGCGTGCCTGTTGTACGGCGGGCAGTAACAGCGCGATCAGAATGGCAATGATGGCAATTACCACCAGCAATTCAATCAGCGTAAAGCCGCGCTTTCGTGGTTTGTTATTCAACATGGTAGGATTCCTGTGAGGATAATGAAGGAGGGATTTACATACATGTTGCATAGTTTATGCAATTCGGGTGCCATTGTTAATGATTATTATAAAATAAGGTTAAAAAAAGAGGTTGTGGGGTAATCCTGGCAGAATTACAGGCAGAACTCTTACGAAACTCCTCTCTCCGGCGGCGATTGTTCATATTGTAAAGTACATGATTGTAAAGACATAAGTGTTCTTCTTCCGCCCCATGGTTTAAAGGACGATGCAAATGAACCGGTGAGAGGGCGCGTCTTGGACTGGGAATGAGACTGCTCAGGAAATAATCAATCTCTGCATGATTTGATGGAAGGGAACGCCCTGACGTGGGATGGCTGAGTGATGGTCAGAGAGAGTTTGACGAGGGAGCGATTATTGTCCCGGTAAGGGGGGCCGCGGATCAGAGGGGAGATCCAGGGGAGTGCCTGGCATCCAGAGCATGCGGCTGGTATCGGTCAGTCGCTGTTGCACCAGAAGATCGGAGATTTCTGTGAGTCGATCCAGGACGAGACCATGGAAGCTGTTTTTCTCAGAGGCGTCGCCTGCGGAAATGCCGGTAAACAGTTCGATGGCCTGGTTCAGATTGGACACAGCCCAGACATGAAACCGGCCCTCCTGGATCTTCTGCACGACATCATCGCGCAATACGAGATTCTGAACATTGGACGCGGGAATACACACGCCTTGTGTGCCCGTTAATCCATAGGCGAGACAGACATCAAAGAAACCTTCAATTTTTTCGTTCACACCACCGATGGCCTGGACTTCACCAAACTGATTGATGGATCCCGTGACAGCAATGTCCTGTCTCAGCGGAACTTCAGAAAGGGCGCTGAGCAGGCAGAGAAGTTCTGCAACAGAGGCGCTGTCTCCATCAATTCCGCCATAGCTCTGTTCCATGGCGATGCTGGCAGTGAGAGTCAAAGGCTGTTCGCTGGCATACAGGTTGCGTAACAGTCCCTCCAGGATCAGCATGGCTTTATCATAGGTGTTGCCGCTCATGCGGCTTTCCCGTTCAATGTTGATGATTCCCGCCGTGCCCACACCAACACTGGCTGTGAGCCGGGAAGGGCGACCGAAGGCATAATCACCCAGATCAGCAACCGCCAGGCCGTTGATCTGACTGACGCGGGTGCCTTCCAGCTGGATCAGCAGTGTTCCTTCTGCAATCAGGCCCCGGATTTTTTCGGCAACCATGTCAGAGCGAAAGATGCGTTCCTGCATCGCCTGACGAACATATTCCGGCTGAACGACTTTCTTTTTGTCTCTGCTGGCCCAGAAACTGGCTTCGCGGGCGACATCCCCGACATGACTGAAAATGGATGTGACTTTATTCTGATGATCGGCCAGTCGGGAGCCAACGCGCACCAGTTCTGCCACCGCGGGGGCATTGAAGGGCAGCAGTCCCTCTTTCTCAGAGAGCTGGCGTATCAGGCGTCCATAAATCACGCCGGTCTCCTGGTCACGGTTCTGTTCGTCATTGAACTCTGCTTTCACGCGGAAGATTTCCCGAAAATCTTCATCATGCAGATACAGCAGGTGGTAAATTAAAGGTTCCCCGAACGCCACCAGGCGGACCTTGAGGGGAATGGATTCCGGTTGCAGTGCTGATACGGTAAACATGGCGAACTGATCCTGGATCTGAATTTCCAGCGACTGATTCTTGAGAGTCCGTTTCAGTTCTTTCCAGACGAAGGGCTCAATGAGCGCATCCATCAGATTGAGGATCAGGTATCCTCCATTCGCTTTCAGCAGGCTGCCCGCTTTAATGCGTGTGAAATTAGTAATCACCCGACCGGCGCGATCAACAACGCGTTCAATCGTCCCGAACAGATTGCGGTAGTTGGGAGCATCTTCCACGATGATCGGGGGTTCTTTTAAATGACTGTTATCCACTACCACATTGACACGATAGTCCATGAAACGCAGTTCCGGATCAGCGCCTCCTTCCGCTGCCAGCAACGCCGCGGCCTGTGGTGGCATATCGGCCGTATCACGAAAGAGGTTCAAATGGTTGATGACATGGTTTTTGAAATGGGACAGCCAGTCTTTAAGTTTGGGGCTCTTGAACTTCTGTTGAAGTTCATTGACAAGCGGGTCGACAATCTGGATCGCAAAGCGGCGGGCGACTTCCCTGACATCAACGGAGAGCTGTCGTTGAATTTCCCGCTGTTCCTGCAGGACGCGTCCTGCCATACCGACCAGTTCGTCCTGATGACTTTCCAGTTCCTGCATTTCTTCCGGCGTGAGTTTCTCGATTTCCTCCTGAGTCATGGGCCGATTATCTTTGAGCGGAATAAACAGGATTTCGCCATTGGGCATCTGCTGCACAGTCAACTCATGCTGGCCTGCCTGTTTCTGAAGTTTGTCAAAGACTTCTTCGCCCCGCTTGCGGTAGATCTGGCGCAGTTTTTCTTTTTCATTTCCGAAATCTTCTTCTTTGAACGCTTTCGGCAGAGACTCCTGCAGTTGCTCGATCAGTGATTCCATTTCTGTGCGGAACTGAATTCCCTGACCGGCGGGCAGACTGATCGCCAGTGGGGAGTCGGGCTCATCGAAGTTGTTAACATAGATCCAGTCATCCGGGATGGAATCATCCAGAATCCGTTCCCGCAGCGCGTGCGTGATGAGTTCGTTCCGCCCGGTGCCTACAAGTCCGGAAAGATAGATGTGATAATTCGGGTGCCTGATGCCAGTACCCAGTTCCAGCGCCCTGACGACGCGTGGCTGCCCGACGATTTCCGTCAGGGGCTCCAGTTCCTGTGTCGATTTAAAACCGAACGATTTCGGATCCAGTTTTAATGTCACTTCTTCAGCGGTCAGTTCACGGAATTCCGTCTGTTCGGTCATAAAATTCTCACCAGTCAGTTCGGCAGTTAAGCAGGGGGACTGAGTTTCTGTTTGGGGATTTGCAGACGCAGGATGCCGGCCTGGTTTTCCCGTTTGACATGCAAAGGGTCGACAGGCTGCTCGAGAGGGATGCGGCGGACAAAACTCCCCTGTCGTCGTTCGATACAGATTCCCTGGGCAGACTGCTCTACGCAGCCGGATCGTCTCCAGCCGGAAATCGTCAGAGTATGTTCATCCACGGTGACGTGGATTTCATCCGGATCGACGCCGGGAACGTCGGCTTCCACCAGGTAAAAATCAGGCGTCTCGAAAATATCAATTTCCGGCTGCCATTTACCACTGGGGGGACAGATTCCCCATTGTCCATGAATGAGTTCATCAAATGCCTGATCAATCTGCTGCTCAAGATTTCGCAGGCGGATCGGCTTCCACGGTAAATGTGACATCGGGACTCCTGCAGGAATTTATAAGTAACAATAAGGAAACCACGTCTTAGACTTCCAGTTTACCCTGATTTCCGGAAAGCGTCTACAAATAGTCAAATCTTGCGGCAGGCGGTTTTCCAGTAATCCCAGGTTCCGCTGAGTGGTCAGCGCGCAGTACGAGCGATATTCGATCAGTTTTAGACGATATTTTCCCTCAATTCGGCTCAGAACAGGCATTTACCAGCCAGGGGGCCGTGGCACATGACTTGCTCTTATATTATCTATCTCTAAATATAAAAGGAGGAACAACTATGGCTTATCATAAAGTGCAAGACATCCTCGAGCTTGTGGAGTCATTTCATAAACAGATGCGCCACGCATTGGATCAAGTCTCGCAGGAAGCAGATTCTGACGGTGTTGAATGGCTATCTAAAGAATTACGACAGCATGAATTACACTGGCAGGCTGCTCTGGCAGGGTATGAAAAACAGGTCGCAGAAGGTGTGCTTGATACCTGGTTACAATATTTTCCTGATGAGGAAGTCCGTCACCAGATAGATTCAATCGAGATCAAGCAGGGTATGACTATTGAAGAATTGACCGATTTGAATGGTCGTTTCCGCCAGGCTTTGATAGACCTGTACGAGACACTCTCGCAGGCCTCCTCGGCTCCCCGCGTCCATGACCTGTTCCAGCAGTTGCTCGAACATGAGCAGTCAGTGGTTTCAAAACAGAGCCGGAAACAGCAGGATTCGGAACTTGTGGAAAACCGAAGCAGGAAACGCGCTTAATCTATTCCGTGCGCATTAATCACAAAACCCCGCCGGATTTCAATAGGGAATCCAGCGGGGTTTTGTTTTTGATTCAGGAGAACGCGTGATTACAGATTTCCTGAAGCGGTCCAGGCTACGATGCGGTTCCGGTCCACTTCAGTCGATCATGTTTGAGGTCCTGCTCTGTTTCGAAAAAGAGTTCCTGAAAGATGCCCCTGAGTTGATTTCGGTTGGCGCCCCAGTACTCTGCTTCAGAGACGTTCACGCAGATCAGTGCCAGGCTTGGATCTGTGAATCCCTGGGGAAACCACTGCTCCAACTCATCTGTCCAGAGTAGCTCGATTTTCTGCCGGTCGTGTACCAGCTCTGCCTGACCCGTGATCGAAATATAACGATCTTGTTCCGGATTTGCATAAGCCAGATTGACCGCGCTCTGCTTTACAATTTCGCTGACCTTAGGATCGTCCGCGTGTGTAAAGAACCAGAGCTGTCCTTCAAACTCATGTTGTGCTGTAATCATAGGGCGGCTCCTTAAGCCACCGTCCTCCGATCGGGTCGTCAGCATCGCAATATGGATATCACGAATCATCTCACGCAGCGCCTCGATCGATTTCTGACGCTCTCCTGAATCAGTTTCTGTATGGTCCATCTTCGCCTCTTCTTTCTGCTGATTGAAAGGCTGACCTGTTACAGGTGGAATAAGTTGATTCCCCTGCAAAGGTCAGCTCTGTTGCTTAAATCAAAAACTGTCAAGCCAGTCCATTACTCAGACTGTATTGAGATCAGATCATGATTTAAGCTACGCACCCGCAACAAGCTGTTCGCCGGCTTCGCGCCAGGACTCTGCTCCCCCTTCATAGTCAAACACGTGCGAGAAGCCTGCTGCCTCCAGTTTTTGAGCAGCCTGTGTGGATGAATTACAATCTTCGCTTGCGCAATACACAACAACGGTTTGATCTTTACTGCCAGCCGCCTGTTCTACCTGAGAAACAAAATCATCCTGTTCCTGGGGGATATTAATGGAATTCGGGATATGTTCCTTCTCAAAGGACTCGTGGGGCAGTGTGTTCACCAGAATGCCTTTTTCATTGCGCTGCATTTTGCCACGTAACTCTGTGGTGGAAATATTCTGCATGATTTATCTCCTTCTGAAATAATTTCGTTTAAAGTGAATACTGCAGAAAAAGAGTGCAAACATCATTCCAACAGAAGCAATCCTGGCAGGATTTCTGGCATCAGATAAAGATAAAGCAGTTCGCTTGCGTCGCGTGTTGCTAAACCCACTGTTGACAGCAAACGCCACGGGGAAATGTTGGGAGTTTGTTTGTATCAGTCCAACAATCAGGCAGGTTGTAAATGATTGATATATCGGTTTCGATTGAGAGGCGACAGTTTGCCGCACGGAAGTGTGACAAACTGGCTGTATTCACCTGGCGACTTCAGTCCCGAGGGGCATGAAACCCGCTAGTGATGTTGCTATACTGAGCAGGCCTGAATCAATTATCTCGAACTCTGTTTCAAATGATTGCCGGCGATTCAATGACATTATTCGACTTATCACAAAATTCAATCTGGCTCAACTTTCTGCTGTTTTCACTGTTCGCAGTGGGCGTCTGGTACGCGGGTTCAAAATTAAGCCTGTACGTCGATCTGATTGCAGATCGCACCGGGATCGGCCAAGCCTTTGCTGGTGCATTACTGCTGGGAGGCGCCACCAGTCTGCCGGAACTGGCAACCACGATTTCAGCCAGTGCATCCGGCGCTGCTGAACTTGCCGGCAATAACCTGCTGGGAGGCGTCGCCATGCAGATTGCTGTTCTCGCGGGTATGGATGTGATCTGTCTGCGAAACCGGCCTCTGACATTCTTTTCACCCAAGTCGGCATTAATACTGCAGGGTATTTTTTTGATTCTGATGCTGAGCCTGGTCAGCATGATTCTGGTGTCAGGAGAATTGATTACATGGGCGGGGATCGGACTGTGGCCCGTGATGCTGTCCGTAATGTATGGATTCGGACTCTGGTCATTTCATCGTTATGAAGGGGATCCGCGCTGGGAACCGGCGGGGGAACTGGAACAGCCGCCCGAGTCCAGTCGTGATCTCAAAGACGTCCATCAGGCGGAATACCAGTCGGTATCGACCCGTGGAATCATACTCTGGTTTTCTCTGGCTGCGTGTGGGGTTCTGTTCTGTGGCTATCTGGTGGCGCGAACGGGGGAAGTGCTGGCAGAGCAGACAGGTCTGGGGCAGAGCCTGATTGGTGCTACCCTGGTGGCATTGGCAACCAGTCTGCCTGAGGTGAGTACGACCTGGTCTGCCATTCGTTTTGGCGCTTACAGTATGGCCGTGGCGAATATTTTAGGAACGAATGTGCTGGAAGTGGTACTTTTCCTGCCGGCGGATATTGCTTATCGCGATGGTTCGATCATCGAAGCCATGGATCCGTCTGCGAGTTTCCTGGCGGCGCTGGGAATCGTGCTCACCAGTATTTATCTCTGGGGGATTCTGGAACGACGCGACCGCACGATTCTGGGCATGGGATATGATTCTGCCCTGATACTCCTGTTTTACCTCGGCGGAATGGGATTGTATTACACCTTATCGATCTGAATTTTCAGAGGAGCAACCAGCGGGCCCCGTGGTGAAATCATGAGATGAAACCGTCAGCTCGTGCCACATTAAAATCCGCGGAGTTCAATTGCTTCTTTGACGCGTCGTGTTCCGATCGTGTATGCGGCTTCCCGTCTGCTGATGCCCATCGACTGTGCTGATTCCGACATCTGTTTCCAGGCGTTGTGCAGCGTTGTTTCCAGCTTGTTATTCACTTCGCTTTCTTTCCAGCTGTAACGCTGTCGATTCTGAACCCACTCCAGATAAGAGACAGTTACGCCCCCCGCATTCGCCAGCAGATCCGGAATGACAGGAATATTTCGTTCCTGCAGGGCGGCGTCGGCTTCTGCTGTGATGGGCAGATTGGCTGCTTCTACAATCATTTGTGCCCGCACCTGGTTGACATTGTCCTCGTGGAGCGTCGCTTCTATTGCTGCGGGAATCAAAATATCAACATCCAGCGCGAGCAGTTCTTCGTTGGAGATTTCTTCCGCGGAGAAATCGATCTGTTGCAGAGCAGGATCGTCGTCTGCTTCGTTTATCCGTTTGATGATGCCGGGAATATCCAGTCCGCTCCCCTGGTAGAAGCCACCATGCCGATTGCTGATGGCCACTACTTTTGCACCGAACTCGTGCAGAATATTTGCAGCGTGACTGCCGACATTGCCAAAACCCTGAATGGCGATCCGGGCATCCTGCAGGTCGATCCCCAGCTCTTCACAGGCCCAGCGTGTTACCAGCGCCACGCCTCGTCCCGTTGCTGCCAGTCGACCGGCAGAGCCAGCCAGTTGCAATGGCTTACCTGTGACAATTCCCGGCTCATAACCATGATCCTTTGAGTGGGCTTCCATAATCCACGCCATTTCCCGGGGACTGGTTCCCATATCAGGAGCAGGGATATCCCGATCCGGTCCCAGCATATCATCCAGTCGATCTACAAACCGTTTGGTGAGGACTTCCAGTTCAGAACAGGTCAGCTCATGGGGGTTACAATTGATGCCTCCTTTGGCACCACCGAAGGGAAGATCGACCAGCGCACATTTCCAGGTCATCACGGAAGCCAGGTCACGGAAGTGGGGTAAATTGACATCGGCGTGAAATCGCAGACCGCCTTTAAAAGGACCACGGCTGTGATTATGCTGCACGCGAAAACCGGTATAGAGTTTCAAACCCCCTTGATGACAGGCCAGGGGCAGTCCGAATTTGATCTCGCGATAGGGGGTGATCATCAAATGCCGCATCTCATCGCTGATCCCCAGTCGATCCAGGGCCGGGTGCAGAAACGGGCTGATTGCAGATTCCATTGGGTTCAGTCCTCCTCTTTCAGTTGAACCGGATGAACTCAGCTGTGCGATTCCCGATACCATAAGCGAGGCGGGTGACTGGCATGGTTAGGAATCACTGCGAACATCAGCAGTAACAGTCCGGTGACGATATGATTCTGCAGTGCCGGTATCACCTGTTCGGGACTGGCGAAGCGTCCATAACAGATCATCACGATTGCCAGAATCGCGGTCGCCAGATGGATGTGTCGCAAAGGGGGCCAGTACGAGAGCAACGCAAACGATATAATCAGCAGGGCACAAAGCCAGTCCATTACCCAGAGCATGGTCTGAGACTCGGCATGTCCAAACACAAACGGGCTGATGGCCAGCCAGCATCCCAGCATGAATTCTACTATCCGCGACCACATTATGCTGTTCTCCCTGTTCCCGATTCTGCAGCAGAAGCCACCATTTCACTGGCGATCTCGTCGGCGATTTCCGAAGGCTGTCCCCACAGAACAGACCACAGCAGACGTTTGTCATGCGTCTGCTTCCAGACCCGATACAGCAGTTTGAGAGACGCAAATACTTCATCGTAAGCCATCACTACCAGGATCAGAGAAATTACTGCTGTCAGCAGACAGAGCAGACACCACTGTCCGACGATTGTTCCCTGGCAGATGACGAGGATGACACTTACCAGTCCCAGGGGAATCACGTCAATTCCGAACAGGATCACCAGCCAGGGGCGATACTGCCAGCGACGTGTCGACCCGGCAATGCCAAAGATCGCATCACCAAGATATGCCAGCGCGCCCAGCGCCGCATCGGGGATTCCGAACCAGTGATGCATCATCAGCGCCACATCAGATTCGAGGACGCGACGCGTCTGATCTCCAAAGACAGGATCCCAGGGGGCAGCGATTAAATGCCATTGAAACAGCGCCATGTGCGTTGCCATCACAAATGCGATCAACGCCAGAATGCAGATCGGAATGCGTTGAGACCAGGCTGACGGGTTGTAATCAAAGGGGGGAACAGCGACATTCAGATCCGCCTGCTCCGCCGGGTAGCCTTTGAACGTGAGCTGGCTCATTTGTGAGCCCCCGTCGATTGCTGCTGTTCCAGTTCTTCCGGAAGGGGTAATCCATTAATCTGATACCAGCGCTGCGGATCGGACTTCAGGCGTTCGGCCATTTCCGGCAGGGTATTTCTTAACTGATGTTTCGGCTCCCATCCCAGAAACTCGCGGGCATGATCTATGCTCACCGGGTAATTCTGATCTGCCAGATCAATCATCCAGGGCTTGATGAATGGCGCGTCTTCTTCGTCTGACATCTGATCTTTCACCCAGGCACCCGCCTTGGCGGCCATTTTGGGAATCCGGATCGACGGCCACTGGTCGCCATGCAGATACAGGCCCAGTTTCTCCTGCAGATCTTCGTAACTCATCACATCCTCTTCACCGATGATGAACAGGCTATGCAGTGGCAGGTTGATTCTCCGTTCGACTGTCGCCTGGAAACAGGAGACGAGGTCATCCAGATGCAGAAAAGACTGGCCACAAGACAGGTCACCTGGGAAGAAATAGCTTTCCAGCTGTTTTTCATAGATGCGGGCGATCTGCTGTGAGATGGGAATGGAGTGGCCGTCTTCATCATACACGCCAGCCAGACGCAATATCACAGTGGGGATCCCCCTTGCTTCCTTCTGGATGACATCTTCTGCCGCCAGCTTGGACTTGGGATAATCCCATTCTGCATCAAGGGGAGAATTTTCCCGAATCGGCTGTCCCTCTTCAGAAGAAGCCTGTACCAGCAGCGAACTGGAGAATACAAACTGCTCGACCGTGAAATTCTGTAATCCCTGCAGCAGTCGCCGGGTTCCTTCGACGGTCAGGTCTTGATACAGCGGACTGGGTTCGCCTGAAAAGTCATAGTAGGCAGCCAGATGAATCACACTGGCGATTCGGTCTCCGTGCCTTTGTTTCAGCGTCTCCAGTGCGTGGGAGACGGCAGCATCATCGGTAAGGTCGCAGGGAATCCAGTCTGCCTGGTGCTGATCCTGTTCCGCGGGAAGCGGCTCCAGGTCAAAGGCAACCACTTGGTAATCTGCTGTAAACGCGTTAACCAGCCGAGAACCGATCAGACCTTCGGCACCGGTAATTAAAAGTACGGGTTTGTCATGTATCCGTTGATTCATGTTCTGCTCTCTTTCAGTTGAGGTGAATAAAGCAAGATCAGTGGCAGGTTACGCAACTGGAATGCCAACCATGTATTTTTGGTCGGAATCCTCATAAATCGGCATGATTCTACGACGCGTTGTCATCGCGGGGGTCCGTTTGGACATCGATCCCACCCTTTATCGGGAAATGATCCCCGATATATCAGGCGATTCCCTGCTGTTACGGCGATTCCTGTGCTGGTATCGCTACTACAGGCGGTTTCGACAGTAAATGCGTCAGTTTGTCCTACTCTTTGATCGGTGAGCGTCCAGTCTGATCGAAAAACTGCCGTGTTGAATTTATGGAACATGCAGAAACTCCTAGATTTCGGAACTGGCACAGGCTTTGCAAAGCCAGAATCTCAAAGTTTTCCAACTTACATCAGGGAGCGGACCATGTTGAAACAACAGACTATTTTGATCATTGAAGATAGAAATACAGGACAGGCAAGTCTGTCTGATTTTTTGAGCCAGCATAACTTTCATTCGATCACAGTCAGTCATGATCAGTTGACAAATCGCACGATCGACCAGAGCGTGGATCTGATTGTGATTGATCTAGATCAGAGTGATCAGGCAACTTTAGATCAGCTGCGGTACTGGAAAATTCATAAGCCGCAGACACCCTGTATTGTCGTGTCCCGTTCGGAAGATATCGATGCCGCGGTGACCGCAATGAAGCAGGGCGCAGCCGATTATCTGCATAAGCCGGTCAATCCCGAGAAACTGATTCATTCCATCATTGCCTGTCTGCGTTCAGTCAGACATGACGCTGACAATCACAGCCACCGTCAACCGACTGCGCAGCAGGGGTTTGAAAAAATTGTGGGCCAGTCCGGATCCATGCAGGAAATATTTGAAGATGCCCGCCGTGTGGCGCAGACTGACAGCACAGTGTTGATCACCGGCGAATCGGGTACGGGAAAAGAACTGATTGCCGAGGCCATTCATCAAAACAGCCCCCGGGCAGCAGAACAGTTTGTGACTGTGAATATGGCTGCGGTTCCGGAACACCTGGTTGAAAGTGAACTGTTTGGACATACCAAAGGCTCCTTTACGGGGGCTACGGAATCCCGTCGGGGTCGCTTTGAAGCAGCCCATGGTGGCACACTGTTTATCGATGAGATCGGTGATTTTAAGCTGGAGTCGCAGGCCAAACTGCTGCGGGTCCTGGAAAATCACACGATCACGCCGATCGGCAGTAACCAGGATCGCCACGTGGATGTTCGTGTGGTCGCGGCGACCAGTCATCATCTCGAAAAACTGGTTGAAAAAGGACGTTTTCGAGAAGACCTGTATTACCGTTTGAATGTGATTAATCTCAAACTGCCTCCCCTGCGTGAGCGGAATGAGGACATTTCGATGCTGATCGACTGCTTTCTGAAACAGATCTGTCATCAGATTCATCGAGAGATTCCTGAACTCTCTCCCGACCTGCAGCAGTATCTGACCACACATACCTGGCCGGGAAATGTGAGACAGTTGCGCAACTGCCTGGAGAGCATGGTGGTCCTCTCGAAGTCGGGGCGGTTGACCATGGATGATCTGCCTGACATGTTGCGGAATGGAGAAGCAGCCCATGATGGCATTGTTATTCCGGAAGGAATTCGTCTGGAAGAACTGGAACGCACGGCGATTCAGCAGACACTCAGCCGCAATCATGGGAATCGCACGCATTCTGCAAAATCACTGGGAATGTCGGTTCGAACATTGCAGCGCAAACTCAAAGCCTGGGGCATCCGGGAACAGACCCGCTCCTTCTCACGCAATGGTGACTCTTAATCGGAGATGAACCACCAGCCTTGCATCGATTCAGGTTTGTTTCGGAAATAGTGACGTTGTCAAAGTTGCGTTATCGGCTATAACGCCTCAGATTGATATGTGTTTCACTGCTTCTGTTTCAATTCAAGGCTTGATCATGTTTGGCTGGTTACGGCGAGATCCGCGAAAAAAACTGGAAACCCGGTACGCAAGCAAGCTGGAACAGGCACGCGATGCCCAGCGCAACGGAAATATTCAGGGTTACGCACAGTTGATGGCAGACGCGGAAAGCATTCTGCAGGAAATCGATCGTTTGCCGGACCCGACTGCAGAAACCGGAAAATAATACTGGCGTAAAGTATTTAATGTTTTAAAGTCACAGCAAATACTTCGGCGTCATCCAGATGCAGTCGCAGCATATACTTGCCCGCCGGCAAATCTGCCAGGGTCTGTTTCTTCCACCCGACGGGATGCGTCAAAGAATCACCAGTTAACGGATTTGAATCCGCTTTCGAAAAGCCGGGTATCCGAAAACCGGTTGCCGTCAGCAGTTCGACCTGGATCTGACCTGCTGTCGCATTTGCATTGACGGTGATTTCCTGTATGTCTTTCAGATCCAGCGGCTTGAGTGTCACCTGTCCGATGTTCTTAAGTGGTTTTTTCAATGTGGACTGCGCACTGGACTCCACTGGACGAATTCCGGCGAATCGATCCAGAGGCAGCGTCGCCAGCCCCACACCGCTCTGCTGACTGGCATCGGTCAGTTTGGAGCCTCCCCCAATCGCACCGCTGGTATAACCTCCATAATAGAAGCGAATCGAGTCAGGTAGAACTACAGGCGTTGCATTCGTGAAGATGCCCCCACTCGAGAAGGGCTGTTGGGGAATGAAAGAAAGTTCGCGGCAGGGGCGATCCCAGTGGATGCCGTCACGGCTGATCATCAGTTCGATATGCATCAGATCCGCTTTGGCACCGACCGCTTCGCCCCGGGCACGCAGAATCTGGTTCAGGCAGAAGTAGCAGTCGTGATAAAAGAATACGGGGGAATTATGAAATTCCGTGTTGGCAGCATCCTGATCATCGGGCGAACAGACAATTTCGGGAGCAGACCAGGTCAGAAAATCTTTGCTGCTGGAACGGGCCATCGCGTGTTTCCAGGCCAGGCCTCCATCTGGTCCATTTAACCAGCATTTTCCATAGACGGCATACTCCTTCTGTTTCGGATCGAAAAAGACGTCAACCGCATCCGACATCGAGAGTGGCAACAGCCACTGCTTGCGCATGAAGCTTTTGCGTTTGTCCCATTGCTCCTTATAAGGTTCCTCTCCCGTGAAGAGAGGCTGTAGTGTGCGTCCGCCATAAGCAGTCTGATTGAGGGGATTACGCGGCGATTTCGACCAGTGAATACCATCGGGGGAAAAAGCGGCATGCCAGCCCGGCCATTCCTGATTGTTCTCATCAGGAGAAAAATCGTAGTACAACATTTTATATCGTCGCGCGGGATCATCTTCACCGGGTTCAAACAGAACCGAATTGCAATAGCGGTCGCCATAGCCGCCTGATGCCAGCAGTACGATATTGGTTTCCGGAAATGATCCCTCCCAGGGCTTCCGATCGGTTTTAAAATCATGCAGTTTCAGCATCGGTTTCGTGAAGTGAATGCCATCTTCGGACTCAGCATAGCAGACCACACAGCGATGCGTTTTGCGCGGGTCGCGGCCTCCGGCATAGGCCTGGTACCATAACTGGTAAATTCCTGTCTCGGGATGGCGATGAATCGAAGACCAGGCGATGGCCAGTTCCCAGGGCTGGTCTTCCCGCACAACCGGATTTTCAGCATACGCTTCCGCGTGATGAAACAGGCGCCTGGTTCCCGCACGATACAAAATGTGATGATCATCCACGAGCAGCAGCGTTTTTGTTCCGGAGTTTACCTCGGCAGCATGAGTGACTTTGCCCGAACAGAACAGACAGACAAAGAACAGACTCAGCAGGAAACAGAGTTGTGTGGTTCTCAGCATCATATTGGATCCTGGAAAAAAAGTATTATTTCATGGCGTTCTCGAAGAAATCAGCGGCTTTGACCTGCATGCTGCGCATGATTTCATCCGAGTGCGCAAGGTCATTCAGCAGCAACAGTTCGCAGGGATACTGTTTATTCTGCAAATGTTCTGCCAGTTTCTGACTGTGTTGGGGAAGCACGGTGCGATCTTTCAACCCGTGGATCAGCATCACCGGAATTTTCTGGAACGTGTCGACATTCTGAATCGCCGAGTTCGCCTGATACACCTGCGGAACCTGTTGAGGAGAACCGCCATAAGCGGCGGTGACCGGTTTGGCGTACCGCGGGTTCTCTTTGATCCATTCAGCAAAGTCGGTCATGGGCATCACTGCACAGACGGAACGAATCAGGTCGGGACGATGCAGGGTATAAACGAGTGACGATCCACCCCCCATGCTGGTGCCCATGATGTGTACGCGATCTTTTGAGATCTTCTGCCCGACGAGAACCTCTGCAGTCACGCCATCCAATGCCTGTTTTGCCGCTTGATTCATGAAGTGCAGTTTACCCAGATCGGGAACGAGTACATAAAATCCGCGCCGGGCGAGTTCGCTCCGCAATTTCTGATAGGGTTCGCGGGAATAATTATAACTTTTGAGCGATCCTCCGGCACCATACAGAAAAATCAGCAGTGAAGACGATTGCGCGTTCGCTTCTGCATCGGGGTGGTACAAAAGATAAGGCGTGATCCTGCCGGTTTGTGGGTCGGAGTACTCATGCCGCGTGATCTTTTCTGAGGAAACGGCATCCGTTTCAGCCGCGATAAGCGGGGAAGAACAGATTCCGATGAGAACCGCGACCGTGATGAACAGTCGACACCAAAAGTGATTAATGAATATTTGATTCATACTGAAACTCGTTTAATGGATTTGATCACCGTTGTCAGGACTGGATCATGGTTTTGAGTTCAATTTTCAATTCGTTGAGGCGTGCGATCATTTCCTGGATGGCTCGCTGATGACGGTCCAGATCAGCCGATCCTTCACGCAGGGGATCGAGGACGATTGCTTCATATTTGAGATATTGTTCGCAGGCATACGGGACGGCAGCAGCAATCTCCGGGGGAATTGTGACCACGCCATTACAGTCACCGTGCAGCAGGTCACCGGGATGGATGGTGAGACCTCCGACTTCGACAGGCACCCCCGTGGCTTCGAAGTGACAGTAGCCATGCCCGCTCATAATACCCTGACTGAAACAGGGAAATTCGAGAGCACGAACGTTATCAATATCACGGGCCGCTCCCGAGGTGATCAGTCCAACTGCGCCAAATGTTTTGTAGGTCAGGCACATCCCATCCCCGAACGTGGCGCCGGCCGGAGGATCGTCCAGATCCTGGAAGACAACCACAGCGGGACCGGGTAAGTCCGCGAACGATTTTATCAGCCGCGCAGAGATCCCGGGGTCAACTGAACTGTCCGCTGGAACTGACGAACGAAATGTGGTCGTCACCGCGTAACCGACCATCGGCGGTAACTCGGGAAAGCAGGCGGCGATGTTTCGATCCATATAACCCGTGGCACGGGAACGCACCTCAAACAGCTCAATCGCGTTACAGACTGTCGGGGTATCAAAGCGTCGTAATTCTGCCAGGTCAGGAAGGCGATTCATATTTGTACTCAGAAATGAATTGACATCGAACAGAGAATAGATACTATTTAATCATAATAATATCTGTTGTAAATCAAAATAATGGCTCATTACGGAAAATAAATAGTATATATGTCGACGGGAATCAATTACCAGATGACCCAGTCTGATGAGCTGGCAGAGCGGATTCGACAGCGAATTCAGTCGGAACGACTTGAGGACGGGGCGTTTTTTATGACCGAATCCGATCTGGCGGAAGAATACCAGGTATCACGGACCGTCGCCCGGGAAGCGGTCAGCCGTTTGACGGCCATCGGTCTCCTGGAGGGGCGCAAACGCATCGGTCTGATCGTGCGGCGTCCCGATCCTCTGCGACTGTTGCAACTGGGGCTGCCTTCCCTGTTTGATTCCGAGCAGGATGTTTCTGAACTCTCGATGTTGCGGTATGTGGTGGAGATGGGAGCCGTCGACCTGGCGATCCGGAACGGCAGCGATCAGCAATGTCAGCAGCTTTGTGAACTGGCAGGTGAAATGGCTGCCGCGATTCGCGGTGACCAGCCAGGAAAGATTGCCGAACTGGACATCGCCTTTCACTCACTGCTGTTGCAGATGACCTCTTCCACACTGATTGCCGGCATGCAACGGGTGCTGGTGAATTTCTTTCAATCGGTGTACCAGGAATATCAGCCCGATGAAACCACTGGCGAACGAATGATCTGGGAGCATCAGGAGCTGGCGGCTGCAATTCGGGATCGCGATTCGAACCGGGCCCGCACGATGATGCAGATGCAGTCGCGAAACTGGCTGAATCTGAACAAGACGGATTGAAACTGGACCTGTTGAATATGACTGAGGAGCGACATCATGAACAAGTTCTCAAAGAGACTGTGTCAGGGAATGGCTATCCTGCTTATGGCGTCGACGCTGTCAGCAGCTGAGCCCACCGTCGAACTGCACAAAACAAAAGCAGGCACGGAATTCGCAACCTGGGGACCACTGCCTGACCAACCGAAACCAACCCTGTTCATCCTGGCGGGCACGATGGAGAGTACGCTGGGCAGTCCCTATTTTCGCCAGTGTGGAAACCAGCTGGCGAAGGCCGGCTATCTGCTGGTTTCGGTGGATATTCCCTGTCACGGCAAACAGCATCGGCCGCCGGAGCCCACGGGATTGAGTGGATGGGCTTATCGATGTGAGCAGGGGGATGACTTCGTTGCCGACAATAACGGGCGGCTCAGTCAGGTGCTGGACGAACTGATTGCCGGCGGTCAGACCGATGCAGACTATGTCGGCGTGTGTGGTACATCGCGGGGCGGTTACCTGGCGCTGCAGTATGCCGCCCATGATCCCCGGGTCAAAGGAGTCGCCGCATTTGCGCCGGTGACGGATCTGACAGTCCTGAACGAATTCAAATCGCGGGCCAAAAATGAAATGGTACAGTCGCTGAGTATGATTCAGAATTCGCAAAAACTCGCAGGACGTCCGGTCTGGATTGTCATCGGCGACCGTGATGAGCGGGTCGGAACAGACGCAGCGATCGAACTGGCCCGCAGCATCACGCACGCGGGTCTGGAAAAGGGACAGCAAAGTCAGGTCGATCTGCATGTGATTGCCGAACCCAAGGGGCACACCGTTCCCAAAGGCTCAACCGATGTGGCAGCGAAATGGTTTCTGAAACAGGTCGGTACTCCTGATTCTTCACCCGCAAAATAGACGATTCATTCCTGTATTCGCCAGAGCGTTTCCATGCGACGAACTTTTTTGAATCACTCCTGCTTTTGTTTCCGGTCCGCAGTCATGATACTGCTGGTCTGTAATGTCGTCTCTGCCCGCGACATTCATGTCGACCCGGATAAAGGGAATGATGCAGCGACAGAAGGGCCGCTCAAAACAATTCGTCAGGCAATTCGCAACGCGGAACCTGGTGACACGATTCATCTGCTGCCCACTGTGTATTACGAGTATGCAGGTTTTTATGGCAAGCAGGGAACGCCGGATAAGCCGATCATTCTCGACGGGCATGGCGCGACCCTGGAAGGTTCCGATCCCATTGATATCACCCGGTGGGTGGAAATCAAACCCGACCTGTATCGCTGTGAGAATCTGATGCCCGCATTGAGCGATGCCATTCTGCAGCGCTGGTTTTTTCTGTGGAATGGCAAGATGGTTCACATGGGCCGCACTTCCAAAGGTCCCAGTCAGAAATGGAAAAAGCCGGAGGATCTGCAGCCGGGTGAATGGACGTTTGTGAAACAGACCGCATCGACAGAGAAGAGTTCAGAGGTCACCGGTGCTTTCTATTTAAAACTTTCTGCGGGTGCGCAGCTCAGTGAACAGAATCTGCGGATTCCAGTGCGTTCCGCCGGCATGCAGTTTGGCGGTTCGGGAATAAATCATAATGCGCACCTGGTAATTCGCAATCTGACCTGCACACATGCCTACAACGATGGTTTTAATATCCATGGCCATTGTGAAGATGTTCTGTTTGAGAATATTCGCGCGATTGAGTGTGGTGATGACGGGATCAGTGCGCACGAGACAGCCGAGTACCGCGTTGATGGCTTTGTCTCGATCGGCAATTCAACAGGCATCTGCGACACGGGATCCAGCCGGACCAGTTACAACCGGGTCTTCATCCGCGACTGCCTGGGCTTCGATCTGTTTTTTCTGGATACGGGCCGTTATACGTTGACCAATTCAGTCATACTTTCTTCGGCGGTGCGGACGCTGATGCTGGTGGG
>TARA_R100001132_G_scaffold27595_1_pt1 | contig 26720 bp, 17 predicted proteins | sample TARA_R100001132 | Tara Oceans TARA_R100001132 (sample SAMEA2621247) | marine metagenome | biome: marine biome (ENVO:00000447); feature: mesopelagic zone (ENVO:00000213); material: "saline water (ENVO:00002010), including plankton (ENVO:xxxxxxxx)" | depth 800 m | reverse complement strand
CCCGCCACACCAGGCGGCCAGGATCGCTGCGACGTAGGGTAAAAGGCGTTCCAGTTCGCGGCTGCGGAAAATGGGTCTGCCCTGATTCCTGCTCTGAAATTGCGCCAGGCGATATAACCCCAGGGCGGCAAAGAAAAAGCAGCCGATAAAAAAAGTACCACCAAACAGCCCCAGTTCGGTAAAAGCATGCACGAAAGAATTGTGCGCCGCTAATCCTGCCAGATCGGAATACTGGCCTTCGCCAATTCCAAACAGCAGGTCGGGAGACTTGAGAGCCGTCAGGCCTTCTCTCCACAGCAGAATGCGGTCGTGTCCGGTTCCGGAATTCAGGTCGATGTTTCCCTGGCGACCAGCCAGCACAGTCACTCCGGCCATCCCAACGACAGCACAGGCAATCGCTGCTTTTTTACCATACCTGGGTAAAACAAAAACCATGCCAGCGATTCCCAGGGTCAACAGTCCACCGCGGGAACGGGTATAGATCAGGCCGATTCCCAGGATGATCATACTGATGATCCATAGAAAACGGAGTGGGCTGGCCGCCGGATCATTGAAAAAGTACCAGCAGAGTACCCCCGTTGTCACAATCAATACGGACAGGTCATTGGGATCCTGGAAAATTCCCGTTCCTCGCATGCGGAACACACGGATCACTTCTCCCGCATCGGAAACGCCATCGCGGTCACTGACGTGTTTGATAAATTCGAAATCGATAATACCCGCGTAGTCAATTACACACAGCAGGATCATGACCGAGGAGGAAATGGCGATCGTTTTTAAAAGACCTTTTAAACGCTGCGGCGAGTCGATGATGCTGACCAGCAACAGAAAATACATCAGCGTTTTCAGGAACATGACAGTCGATGTGCGGATGCCATAGAAATACATATGCGATGCATGTGACAGGGCAACGGCGACCAGCACTCCGATGACACACAACGTGATCGGCTGCCGTTTTAACATCGGAAGTTTGACTGTTCGCTTGATTTGATCGAGGGATAAGAAAAATGATGACAGGATCAAAACTTCGTAGATAGGTAGATTCGCCAAAGCCGGAATCAGTTCAGCTGGTCTCAGAAACAGGGTGATATTCACCAGCAGAAACAGGATATAAGCATTTTGCGGGGCCGTCGAACCACCCATAATCGATAGCGGTACGGGTTGTCGTCGCCTGGGGGCTGCATTTTTTTTGCGCGCAGTTTGCTCCCGGGCTGTTACAGGTGCTGTAACGGCTTGTGGGACGGGAGCAGGATCAGAATACGCTTCATTCGCCATAGATAATCAATAATGCAGATACGTTCGAAGTCCAAAATTCGGGTCATTTCCGGACAGAACCCTTGAAAAATCCCAGATTTCATATTGATGCATTTTTAAAACGATAGTTCAGAAACGGATGTCAGGTGTCGGGAAATAGCTGTTTCGTTTTCATTCCCGGCTGGAAAAACTGGGATAATCGGCACGATTCAATCATCGGAGCGAAGGTGAGGAAACCGCAGCCCTGACGCCGGCACGGATGATCAATTGAATTGCTTGCGCCTTCCCGTTATCTTCTCTGTCCTCGTGTATACGCTTAGCCTTGAGGTTTTCGGTTCAATTATTGAGAAGAGTGATGGCGACCCTGATTGAAATATCAAATGTGACAAAAAGTTACGGTGCTCAGGAGCTTCTGAAAGAAGCATCGATTGCACTCGCGGATGAACAAAAAATCGGTTTCATCGGCCGAAACGGTGCCGGGAAATCCACATTACTGCGGATCCTGCTGGAAGAGGAATCGGTCGACAGTGGACAAATTGTCCGTCACCCCAATCTGCGGGTGGGCTACCTCAGGCAGCATGATCCCTTTCAGGCGGGTGAAAGCGCCCTGGATTTTCTGATGCGCGACAGTGGACAGCCCGACTGGCAGTGTGGTGCGGTTGCTGGTCAGTTTGAATTAAAGGGCCGATTTCTGAATGGTCCGGTGAAAGAACTCTCCGGTGGCTGGCAGACCCGTGTGAAACTGGCGGCATTATTACTGCATGACCCGAATTTTCTGATGCTGGACGAACCGACCAACTTCCTGGACCTGCGAACCCAGCTGCTGCTGGAAGATTTTTTGAAAGATTACCGTGGTGCGGTTCTGGTTGTTTCACACGATCGTACGTTCCTCAATGCAATCTGTAACCAGACGCTGGAACTTAAACGCGGGAAACTGACCCTGTTTAATGGGAATGTGGATCAGTACCTCGAAAATCAGGAAATTCTGAAAGAGCGTGATGAGCGCACCAATGCAACGGTACTGGCAAAACGGCGGCAGCTGGAAACCTTCATTGCCAAGAATAAAGCAGGCGCCAATACAGCCTCTCAGGCGCGAAGTAAGGAAAAACAGCTGGCGCGGCTGACTTTGACAGAGATTGAAGGGGCTGAATCGACAGTCAACATTATCATCCCTCAAACGGAGAAGCGGCAGGGAATTGCTTTAAGCTGTGATGACCTGGCGATCGGTTATCCTAAAAACCGCGTGGCAGACAATATTACCCTGGAAATTGAGCACGGTGCCCGGGCAGCGATCGTCGGTGATAACGGACAGGGGAAAACGACCTTCCTGCGTACCATCACCGGATCCCTTAAACCTCTGGATGGAAATTTAAAATGGGGATATCACTGTAACGTCGCCTGTTATGCCCAACACGTCTATACGTCATTGCCACCAGAGCAGACCATTCGCGACTACCTGGAACTGGAGTCGGCTCCCGGGACGACCAATCAGCAGATTCTGGCGGTCGCAGGCAGTTTCCTGTTCAAGGAACAGGCGCTGGATAAACCTATCAAAGTCCTCAGTGGGGGGGAACGGGCACGTTTGTGCCTGGCGGGAATTCTACTGGGCAATTATTCCATACTGATTCTGGACGAACCTGGTAACCATCTCGATGTCGAGACAGTGGAAGCCTTAGGAAATGCACTGGTGAAGTTTCAGGGGACAGTGATTTTCACCAGCCACGATCGCCACTTTATGAGTAAAGTCGCTACCGATGTCATCGAAGTGGTCAACAGCACGGTGAAAACGTATGAAGGCGATTATGATGCCTATCTTTACCGGGTGAAAAAAGAAGTGGCAGAAGGGCATCGCGAACAGAATCAGGCTTCCATTGCCAAACAGGAAGAAAATAATGCAGCCCCCCGCGAAAAAGGGTTAGGCGGCAAAATCAAAAATGCGCGGAAAGAGCTTTCCGCCATTGAACGCAAAATTGCCCAGCTCGATGAGAAGCGAAACGAGATTAACGGCCGGTTTCTGAAAGCCACGAGCCCGGAACAGGCACAGGAACTTCATGACGAGATGCAGCCTCTGGTCGAAGAGATCGGAGAACTGGAAATCCGCTGGATGGAACTGTATGAGTTCCTGGAACAGTAGCAGCACATCCTGTCAGGTATTTTCGGGCGGCTTGCCATCAATCCAGGGACCAGCCAGTTTCTGATATTGAGGGGGAACAAGCAGGCTGCCCCGGTCGCCGGCGTGCCAGCCTGCAACATGCCGGGGCTTGCTGTGCGATTTTGACATCTTCTCCCAGTTGTCAGCCCAACTCGAGTCTCCCTTGTTGATTTGAAGCGTATCGCGTTCGACCTGAAAAACTTTCCCTTCCCGGTAGCTCTGGACGGCCAGGTTGACAACCATTACTGCCGCCGCTCCCAGTTCGGGTGTGTTATTGACCAGAGTCGGGTCTCCAGCTTTCACAGCAGCCAGGAAGTTTTCAAAGTGTAACAGTGTCTGGTCGGGGACCCGTTCTGAGACCACTTCTTCCTGTTTTAACTTGCTGTCGAGTGTGACTTGTGGACGTTCGGGGATAAATTCATAAGCCTGTCGCTGTCCGAACACATTTTTATCAAAGACCACTGTGCCGTGATGTCCACGAATCAGATGCCGAATGGGAACTGCGCTGGAAACCATCGTGCTGGAAATCAGTCCCTGTACTCCTTCATGAAAGTCGGCAATGATCGAAGCCACGTCTGTCACTTCCCTGTCATCGTATTCCAGAAAGATCCCGCCGCCACCAACAACACGTCCAGGGTACTTCAATCCGGTGGCTTTCAGCATAGCGGAAACTCGATGCACGAACAGGTCGGAATACATCCCGTAGCCGAACGGCCAGTAGCAGCGCCATTGTCCAAAGGTAGCCCGGTCGAAAGGTAAATCAGGGGCCAGGCCTTCTTCCACACCCAGCCAGCGTTTCCAGTCGACTGACTGAGGCGTCATTTCTTTGGTGATGACATTATGCCGGGACATGCCTCCCAGCGAATTGCGAAACGATTCTGCCTGGAACTGGACAATCTTTCCGAGCTTGCCTTCGTCGACCAGGGCGCGCACCTCATTCCAGATCGGAATACTGGTGGACTGCACACCAACCTGCACGACCAGCCCGGATTTTTTCCACGCATCAACCACGTCGAAAGCTTCTGAGATGTGATGCGTCATCGGTTTTTCACAATAGACATGTTTACCGGCCTCCAATGCATCCAGCACCTGCTTTGCGTGCCAGTGATCGGGAGTGGCGATACAGACTGCGTCGATCTCTTTATCGTTGAGTAAATCCCGATAATCCTGGTAGGTTTTCGGTGTCTGTCCCGTTTCCTGTTTGATGTAGTTCACAGCCTGATCACGGTGGACTGTATACACATCATTGATCCCGGTAATATCGAGATTCGCCCCTTTCTGGTTACGAAGTTTCACCAGCGTTTTTACATGGGATCCGAACCCCCTTCGCCCTGGGCCGATGATTCCAATGCGAAGACGATCATTTGACTGATAGGCTTTCGCGGGAGCCACTGAGGCGAACTGGCTGGCGGCTATCGTGGCTGCTGCGGACTGTTTGAGAAAGGAACGTCGGCTTTCTGTTTTCTCACTCATAGTTTCCCCCGGAGAGAATATTAATGCGAGTCTGCAAATTCCCTGATGCGAATGTTTTTATACTCTACATGGCTGCCATGCCCCAACAGGCCAATATGACCACGCTGGTTTCTGAGTCCCGGATGGCGGGCGAGTATCTGTTCGTCTTTGATGTCAGCCAGATCAGTTTGCAGGACAGGTATATCATTGACGATCACCGTGATCTTTGATCCGCGACAGATGATTTCTTCCTGGTTCCATTCGCCTGTCGGTTTCAGTGCGTCACGTTTGGCCGGGATGACATCGTAGACTGAACCGTGATATTGGCTCGGCTTCAGTTTTTTGGGATACCCTTTATTGTCGAGTACCTGGATTTCCATCCCTGCGTAGGCTGGTTTCTGATCGACCAGGGGACAGCGGATTGCAATTCCGTTATTGGCGGCCTTTGTCAGTTTGAAATCGAATTTCAGACTGAAATCACTGTATTCTTTCTTGGTAAACAGGAAACCTCCCCCATCGGCTGGACAGACCAGTTTTCCCTCTGCGACATGATAGCCTTTACGATTCGCACGTTTGAGCGTCCAGCCCGTTAAGTCGGAACCGTTGAACAGGGGCTTGTACTCAGACTGCGTGGCGTCCGACTCGGTCTCACAGGAGATCGGCAGGGTATACTGTTTGAGCCACAAGTCATCGGTCTCTTTTAAGTGTTTCAGGAGTTTGTCAGAGAGTTCCTTCCGCAGTTCCTGGTATTCCGGCTGGCAGGCAAGATTGATGACCTCATCCGGATCCTGCTTGAGATCATATAATTCAACTTCGTCCCGAAACAGAAATTTCTGGACAGTGCGCTGGCCAAGTGTGGGCTCCTGAAGCCGCAAGGTTTCCTTCCAGGTCGACCGTGAAAGCGTATCGATGGGAAGCGGATACTTTGAACGCCATTCCAGGTTCCAGATCAGTTTATAATCACGGGTCCGCAGTGTCCGCATGGGATAATACATGGTGACTTCATGAAATACATGACTCAGACAAACTTCGTCCCAGCCGGGTAGCTGCTTTTTTCCCACCGTAGGCAGGATGCTGCGACCGTGCAGCTTATATTTCGGGCCTTTGGTGTTTGTCCAGTCGAGGATCGTTGGGGTAATATCCAACAGGGAGACCATCGCATCAGAGACGACTCCCTGTTCTGACTCTGCTCGTTTCGGATCACGGACAATGAAGGGAATCCGCACGCCGGGATCATAATGATTGGCCATTGCGCCCGGTTCAGATGAGCCATGATCGCTGGTAAATATGACCAACGTATTTTCTGCCTGGCCTGACGCTTTCAGGGCATCCAGGACGCGGCCGATGCCTGCATCCAGGTAGCTGATCTGCTGGTAATAGCCGGCTAATCCTTCGCGAACATCGGGGCGGTCTGGAAGATAAGATGGGACGGGTATCTCTCGTGGATCATAGGTAGTGAGTGAGATTCCGGATTCTTTGACTTTCACACCCCATTCCGGTCGGGTGCGTGAAGTGGGGTGAGGATCATGATATCCCATGACCAGAAAAAAAGGTTTTTCGCTCTTCTGATTGAGAAACTCCGTCGCCAGATCAGCCATCGCTTTGACCTGGTAGCTGCTGACTCTGGGCTGAAAATCAATGGTGGTATCTTCCGGGTAAAGGTGATATTTCCCGATCATCCCCGTGCGATACCGGTTTTGATCCAGCAGCGCAAAAACTGTTTCGACTTTTGGCTTCAGGCGGAAATTATGATCGCCGTGAGGATGCCCATACTGACCATTGGCATGCACGTGCAGTCCCGTGTAGAAGACTCCACGCGAGGGCCCACAAGACGCGGTCGTCGCGAATGCATTCTGATAGCGGGTGCCTTCACGAGCCAACCGGTCGATGTGGGGAGTTTTGACGACGGGATTTCCATAGCAGCCACAATCGTTCCAGTTCTGATTATCAGAAAACAGAATCAGAACATTTTTCTGTTCTCCCGCATACACGGGGGCTGCTGTCAGAAACAGGCTGAAAACAATGACAAGATCGGACAGAAAACGCCGCATCCTTTGGTTCCCCTGATTGAATCAACTGGTTTTAGAGCCAGTTATTCTTCTTTTTTGGTTCCCGTTGCCTGATTGACGAGTACACGCAGACGGGCTTCCTCTGAGACGGGCTTGCCTGCCAGCACATCTGCTTCCGTAAAGGTCGCCATCAGGATTTTCTTATCACGGGTTCGTGCAAAATCATAGATGACGTAAATCGTACCGTCTTCGCTTTGAACTCCATCTGGATAGGAGACGCCGGACCGTTCATCCAGGAGCAAACCACCTTGCCAGGTTTTTCCATCATCTTTAGAGAGGAACGCCGTCAAATCACGGCGGGATTTTTTGTCGGCAGGGTTATGCCGGATCATTAACAGGTTCCCCGAATTGAGGCGACGGATGAAAAACCGGGCATTCACATGCGGGATGTCAGAAGCTGCTCCGTCTGACCAAGTCTTTCCCCCATCCGTGGAGATGGATTCTCCGATTCCGTAGCGGGTTCTGACCAGTGTCCAGAGCGTGTTGTCTTTTCGCTCCACAATCATGTGTTCGTCAAACGTTCGTTCGGGAACGTCCGTTTGACCCAGCAACTGAAATGTTTTGCCCTGATCTTTTGAAATGAAAATATTTCCGCCACGTTCTTCGGGTAGATCAAAACGGTATTCGATGGATTCTTTGGCGGGCTGTTTCCAGATCGCGACCGGCAGTAACCAGTCACCATTCGAGAGAACCGTCGGTTTATTCATCATGATGCCATTACAGAGACGACGGGGTTCTGTCCATTTTGGATTTTCCTGATCGGAATCATCTGTCGTAATTGCCCAGACGCCACTGCGTCCATCCCACCAGCGATACGATTGAGCCCAGAAGACCCACATGCGTCCGCTGGGATCATGCCAGATGGCCGGGTCATACGCGCGGACCGGACCGGGGGGATCTATGACCAGTCGGGGACCGGACCAGGTTTTGCCATCGTCACCACTGGTGACGAGAACGACATAATTCAATTCACCTTCACCTGTGCCTCCCGCGTACCAGAGTGCCCATAGACGTCCGTTCGCTGCGCGTGACAGACCGGGGATTCCCTGAAACATCCGGGTGTCATCCGCGTATTCTTTTCCAGGGTTCGTATTCACCGGAGGAGCGACAAGCGCCGGATCAGAAGGGGACGGTTTTTCCTCCGCCTGGATGAAGGGCGTCAGGAACAGCAGGGGGATCAGAAATGAAACGCTTCGGAGCAATGAACGCACGGTGAGGCCTCTCTGTTGCAGGACAAAATCAGGTTGGTCATGTTAATTGGTCTCTATTGTCTGGTATTATGCTAACAAAATGCCATACCGGGAGCGAGTATTTCAGATCAACAAACTGAAATACGAAATGATTTGCTGTAGTTCAATCAGAAGGAGATTCAGACAGGAGATCTGCGTCTGGACAGGCAGTCCATTCTGACTTAGAGTATACCTGTCAGCAGTATTTACTTTCCGTGTGATTTTGAAATTAACATCCCTGAGCAAACAGAAACCGTTGAGGAACTGAATGGACCTGACCGAATTCATCATTTTACTGATCGTCGCCGGTCTGTGTGGCAGCATCGCCAGGGGGCTGGCCGGGAGTACGCGTGGCGGTTGTCTGGTTTCGATTGCACTCGGTTTTATCGGTGCTCTGCTCGGCAGTAAGTTAGCCATGCTGCTGGGACTTCCCGAGATATTTGCATTGAATCTGGGAGGCAGAAATTATCCCATCGTCTGGTCGATCATTGGTGCCGCCCTGTTTTGTGCGGTTCTGGGACTGCTGTCTGGTCGCCGCCGTTTATAATTACGGAGATCTGAATGGGAACGCCTGTCATCACCGCGCAGCTGTTGCAGAAATCAGTTGAGTTTAACATACTATGCCGGTGTCGCCGCGATACCCGACTTTTTGAGTCGGGTTTTTTTATAGCAGTCTGATCGGAAGTGTCGCTGTATGTCTCTGTTGAGTATTAATCAAGTCTCCTTTACGTGGAGTGGACCTCCACTGCTGGATGAAATCAGCCTGGAAATTAACGAAGGTGAACGAATTGGTCTGCTCGGGCGGAATGGAGCAGGAAAATCGACTTTCATGAAAATGATCGCCGGGGAACTGGATCCCGATGATGGTCTGATCAAACGCAATAAAGACCTGCGGATTGCCCGGCTGATTCAGGAAGTACCCACAGGTTGCTCAGACCGGATTCATGATTTTGTCGCTGAGGCTGCAACGGCGTTTTTCGAACATGACTGGGAAGCAGAGCAGGCAGTCGAGCGAATACTTTCCCGGATGGAACTGAATGGTGATGACAAATTCGATGCGCTTTCTTCCGGAATGAAACGCCGCGTACTGCTGGCACGCTCCATTGTGCAGTCACCTGATATTCTGCTGCTGGATGAACCGACCAACCATCTCGATATTCCAGCTATCAAGTGGCTGGAGCAGTTTCTGCAGTCTTATGAAGGCACACTTGTGTTCGTGACCCACGACCGGGTATTTCTCCAGGCGCTGGCGACGCGGATCATCGAAATCGATCGCGGAAAAATCTACGACTGGACCTGCGATTACGACACCTTCCTCAAACGCAAAGAAGCGTTTCTGGAAGCTGAAGAAAAACAAAATGCGCTCTTCGATAAAAAGCTGGCAGAAGAGGAAGTCTGGATTCGACAGGGAATCAAGGCGCGTCGTACCCGAAATGAAGGACGTGTACGGGCATTGAAAAAAATGCGAGACGAACGCAGTCAGCGACAAAGTCGCATTGGCAATGTCAATATGCAGGTGGCGACCGCCGATCGCTCCGGTCAACTGGTGATCGAAGCGAAAAATGTGACATTTTCCTATAACTCGGAACCGGTGATTCAAAATCTGACGACTTTGATCTCACGCGGAGACAAGATCGGGATAATCGGCCGCAATGGAGCCGGCAAAACCACACTTCTCAAACTGTTGCTGGGAGATTTAAAACCTGATTCGGGAACCATTCGACAGGGAACCAATCTGGAAATTCTTTACTTCGATCAGTTACGTGAACAGATCGAAGAAGAAAAAACAGTGATTGAAAATGTCGGTGAAGGCCAGCAGACACTTACGATTAACGGCCAGCCCCGAAATATTTATGGTTATCTGCAGGACTTTCTGTTTACACCCGAACGGGCGCGTCGACCGGCCCGCTATCTGTCGGGAGGGGAACGAAATCGTCTGTTACTGGCAAAACTGTTCAAACGCCCGACGAATCTGATGGTGCTGGACGAACCGACCAACGATCTGGATGCCGAGACCCTCGAACTTCTGGAAGAGCTGATCTGCAATCATCCCGGAACATTGCTGCTGGTCAGCCATGACCGTGCCTTTTTAAACAATGTGGTCACCGCGACGCTGGTGTTTGAAGAAGGCGGGGAGGTCAAGGAATATGCGGGCGGTTATGACGACTACCTGCTGCAGTCTCAGAAAAACGAGCAGACGGCGAATCAGCAGAACGAATCGCAGGTCAGGTCGGAGACACAGGTTGAGAAACCGAAGGCAGTCAAGCTGAGCTTCAAAGAAGAACGCGAACTGCAAGAGATTCCACAACGCATTGAGCGACTGGAACAGGAGCAGAGTGAGCTTCAGGAAAAAATGGCTTCCCCTGAGTTTTTCAAGCAGTCGGCCGACGTGATCGCGGAAGCGACAACCCGCGTGACTGTGATTCAACAGGAACTGGAATACTTACTGGAACGCTGGGAAGAGCTGGAAGCGCGAGTTTCATAACCGGATCTCGCTGGAAAGGTAACTCATGCGCTTATTTGAAGGGACTCCTTTCGACCGTCCGCCCCGCTGCGAAAAATGTGAGCAGCTGGAGGCAGAGTGTGTCTGTCCCCCCGAGCCCGCGTTTCGTATTCCTCCGGAACAGCAGACGGCGAAACTGTCGATAGAAAAACGAAAAAAGGGCAAGCGGGTCACGGTCGTCCGCGGTTTGCCCGTAGAGGGAAATGATCTGCCTGACTTACTGAAACGGCTGAAAGACCGTTGCGGTGCCGGCGGTGCTCTGAAAGAAGATGAACTTGAAATACAGGGCGAACAGCTGGACCGGGTGCGTGAGACGTTGCTGCAACTGGGGTTTAAAGTAAAAGGCTAAACCGCTTGCAGGTCTGGCAACACGGCAGTAAAAACTGGATACAGCCTAGATTTCCGGGGCAGTCTCGTAAGGGATTTCGACCGGATAAAAGTCCCGATTTCTCCGCTGATGGTTGAGCTTTGCGAAATCGTGTGTGTGGATGGCTTTGGCTTCCACATTGAAGATTGAACCGGCAAACGGTTCAAAACTCGCCCGAAAATGAGCCGACGATTTCACGGAGATATACTTCATCGATTCACAGTCGATTCCCAGTGTCTTGGAGAATGCGGGGCCGAAGGGTTGCTCGCGGGCTGTTACCACGACCACGGAAACCCCATCCTGCTGGATCCAGGCGGATGGTCCCATATTTCCCGTCAGGCCTGCATACATGGGGCCATCGTACTTGAATTTTCCTTCAGACAGCGCTTTGACTTCTGCTTTCATTTTTACCGGAGGCCCCTGGATCGGATCTGACTTTCCTCCGACCTCGGTTTCAATTTCTCCTCCCACCCCGGCTTTGTGAGCCAAAGCCACGACATCAGGATCGACGATATACAATATCAGGGCCTTGTCCAGTTTCTGATCAAGGAAGGTCTGCAGGATCTCCGTCGAGTCACCGGCTGTTCCGCCACCGGTATTGTCGGCATGATCGGCAAGGATGATCGGGTATTTGCCGATCTCTTCTCCCTGTTGGATTGCTTCATTTACAGTAAACGGCAGCTTGTACCAGCGACGACGACGTTCCCAGATCCAGGAGCTGAATTCATCGGCGGTTTTGTCTGCGAGTTCCTGGTCGTTGTCTGCAACGATAATCAGGGAAGGGCCGACATCGGGGACGTCCGCCCAGGGGAAACCGGTCGAGACAGTCACCCCCAGAATTCCGGGGCGCGTTTCGATTTCATGTGCATAATCCATGACTTCTTTCATGGGCATGTGGGCGGTCACCTGGCAGGCAGTGCTCCAGAACAGGGGGATCTGGCGGAGTGTCATTACCGGTTTCACTTCCCCCTTGATGATCTTCACGATAAGTTCAGCGGCTTCCTGTCCTCGTTCATTCATATCGATATGTGGATAGGTGTCGTAGCCTAAAATTGCTGTTGCCTGTTCCACACGGAGTTCAGAGTGATTGCCGTGCATATCAGGAGTGACCAGAATCGGTCGGTCCGGGCCGATGTATTCCCGGACCTGGGAGATGAAATGCCCGTCGCCATCTTCAATGCCATCGATGACCATCGCACCATGCAGATCGAGCAGCACGCCATCGACAGGACCGTTTTGCTCTTCCTCTGCTTTCAGCCGATCCAGAAATTCAGCCAGTAGATCGTCGTATGTTTTCCGCTCAATCAGACCACTGGGAAATGCAAAGGTCCAGAGCAGGGGAATGATTTCGAAGCCTTGCTTTTTTGCACCATCAATAAATCCGCCAATACAGACGTTTGCGCCGGGGAATGTTTCCATGATTTCCTGGCCGCGAAATAATCCCCGGTCATTGATGAAATCGTTTAGAGTCGTCGGCAGGGAGGAATACGTACTGGTTTCATGCAATACGCCACCGGTGGCAATTCTCATGGTTGCTACTCCTGGAAAGTCAGATCATGGATGAGCACAGCACCCGTTAAGATAAAAAAACATGAGTGGAATAGAAAGCGTCACCTGCCCACTAAAATTCGGCTTCTCAGAAAGTCTGCGATCCGCTAATAAGAGGGGGCAGTAATGTCAATTTACCCTGAATCACAGATTCCCTCTCGAGAATACATGATGAAAATAGCAATATCCGGCTGCGGCATCGCGGGAACGGCTGCGGGATTTCTGCTCGCACAGCAGGGGCATGCGGTCACAATCTTTGAGCAGGCAGAAAAATGCAGGCCGGTCGGAGCAGGGATTCTGATTCAGCCCATTGGTCAGAGAGTGTTAAAAGAACTGGGAGTTTATGATCAGATTGAACAGCAGTCTGCCCACCTGAATTATATTGAAGCCATCAAGCATACAGGCAGTCGACTGGTTTTTCTGGAGTATCAACGGCTGCATCGTCAGCTGTTCGGCCTGGGAGTTCATCGCGGACTGCTGTTCAGCACACTGCTGGAATTAAGTAGAAAAGTGGGTGTCGAAATCCGGGAGAATTCACGAATCACCGGTTACAGACACATCGCTGGTGGCGTGGTCCTCGAATTAGATACCCAAGAGCAAAGTGAACTCTTTGACTGCATTCTGGCAACAGATGGTGCCCGCTCACCGTTGCGCAAAGCCTCTGGGATTCGTCATCACGCTGTTGATTATGAATATGGTGCACTCTGGAAAACGGGTTCCTGTACTGCAGTGACTGATCGGTTGTTACAAACAGTGGAAGGAACAAAGAAACTGGCGGGGCTTCTTCCTATCGGGAATCAGCAGTGCAGTTTCTTCTGGGGTTTGACGGCGGATCAGTTTGCACGATATCAGGAACAGGGGATTGAAACATGGAAAGAGGATGTCAGGCAGCTCTGTCCCCAGGCGGAAGAAATGCTCACACAGATTAATCGCTTTGAAGAGCTGACGTTTACCACCTATCGCGATGTTTCCATGAAATCCTGCTGGGCGGATCGGATTATTTTTCTTGGTGATGCGGCTCACCCTACCAGCCCGCATCTGGGGCAGGGGGCCAATCTGGCTCTCGAGGATGTCTGGGAGTTTGCGGAGTGCCTGAAAACGAGTTTGGAATTTGGACCAGCTTGCCGTCGGTTTGCAGCGAAGCGACAAAGTAAAATTCAATACTATCAGCGCGTCACGCGCTGGCTGACACCTTTTTTTCAATCGGATGGCTGGCTGAAAGGCTGGGGCCGTGATTTGTTTCTGCCCCTGATGTGTCAGACACCCGTGCTCAGAGAACAGATGTTAAAAACATTATGCGGCTTCAAATCGGGCTGGATCAGCAGCAGGATTGATGCTCCTTGAATCAGACAGGAGTGGTTGATTAGCGTGGCCCGCGTTTGAGAAAAATATGGATGACAAATCCTAAGGCCAGGCCCATGGAGACCATGATCCAGAAAGGCCAGGGAGTTTGATACTGTTCGTATCCATGCTGGAAGTTCGAACCGAAGATGGCACTCAACGTGGCGATGGGGAAGAAATAGGCAATCAGCAGATTCAGGCGATGCGATGACATTTCGATACGGGCAGAAACTCGGGCCTGTTCTTCAGCCTGTCTGGCGACCACATAATCCAAGGCATTTTTGGCATCTTCAATCAACAGCTCTGCAGCTCGCTCCAGTCGATAAGCGCTGTCACGAAAATCAATGATCAGTTTATCCTTCGGTATGGCTTCCCGCGCATTCTGCAGGGCCTGGGTCATGTGGCAGAGCGCGCGATAAACAGGGCCCAGATGATTGAGCACTTCCAGGTAGTCCAGAGAACTCGCTGCCTCGTCTACTTTATCGTCAAACTCTTCCAGCAACTGTTGAAATTCATCCAGATGCTGGTTGAGTGCATCCGGGCTTCCCTTGAATTCGGAAGCATGCCAGGTGCCATCTGGTTCGCGCCAGAAAAAGCGACCTTTGCGGTTCATTTCATCCGGGTTCGGAGGTGCATGCAAAATGATGAGTGCGTGACCTTCCGCGATCATGGTGCGCTGGCGTCCGACCTGCTTGCCCAGGCGATCTCTGAATTCGGTGGGCACATTCCAGGTCGCAGGCAAAAGTGAAGATTCAGGCATCTTTACGGTCCAGTCTCTTTTTCAGGGAAATGAGAATTGCAATTCAGGTGTTTTTATTAGTAGTATGCCTGTAATTCCGGGCCGTGTGAATTGGTAGCTGGTAAGTTTCGTCGATTCTTCAAGACATGCAGGTCTTGTTCGAGATTTAAAGGGAGAACTGTGAACGTATTGCCCACATGCTTGTCTGATCTGAAAATTCCCGGTTTGCTGTGTCCCTTGATTCTCATATTCGGCTGTAATTCCACGCCTCCGCCTCCCCAGATGAAACCTCCGGCTGTGACGGTTGCGGAACCCATCCAGAAGACCGTGATCTTTAACCAGGACTTCACGGGATCCCTGGCATCAATCGCATCGGTTGACATTCGGGCGCGGGCCGATGGCATTCTGGAAAAAGTCCTGTTCAAACCTTCCGAGGAAGTCAAGCAGGGGCAGTTACTGTTTGAGATCCAGCGCAATCAATATCAGGCTACACTGGATAAGGCCCAGGCGGCGCTGGAAGCAGCAAATGCTCAATTAATCGATGCAAATGCAACTCTGGAACGTAACCTGATTCTCTTGAAAAAACAGGCCGTCACGCCCCAGGATGTGGATGATGCGCGAGCAGATCAGGAGCGGGCCCAGGCGGCAGTTGATGGTGCCAAAGCAGATATCGATCAGGCAAAAATCAATCTGGGCTATACACGCATCAGTGCACCGATTGCCGGCTCTGTCAGTCGTAACCTGGTTGATGCCGGCAACCTGGTCGGCTCTGGAGAGAATACTCTGCTGACAACAATCGTGGCCATGGATCCGATTTATGTATATTTTGATGTGAGCGAACGAATTCTACTGAATGCGTTAAAAAACGGTAGAGACCCTGGCGGGCCTAATCCCATCAAGGTATTTGTCGGATTGACCAACGAAGATGGTTACCCGCATGAAGGGACGGTGGATTTCTGGGATAACAAGGTGGATCCCGGAACAGGAACGATTCAGTTGCGGGCCGTCATACCTAACCCTGAAGTTTCGGGGCCTGTAGTACAGGATTCAGATCAATCGAAACCCGCCGGGCAACAGAATAAAACAGCAGCACCAGACAGTAAAAATGAAAAGGACAAGAATCTTCGCAGGCTGCTGTATCCCGGTGTCTATGTGCGAGTTCGTGTGCCCGGTAATCCCATCCCGGGAGCAGTGCTGGTGCATGACGTGGCGATCGGCACAGACCTGGCAGGTAAATATCTGTTAGTCGTCGGTGAGAAAAATATGGTGGAGAAACGGCCCGTTGAAATTGGACAGATGGAGGATAACATGCGGGTGATTCTGAAGGGAATCAAGCCGGGTGAGAAGTATATCTATGAAGGACTGCAACGTGCACGTCCCGGTCGTCCCGTTACGATAACCAATAAACCTGATGCTTCTGGATCAGCGAAACAGACGCAAGTTAATACAGACGCAAAAGTCGGCGATCCTCAGCCTGACCCGAAATCCAGCTCCAAATAAAGAATTTACAGTAGACGAAGCTTCTTTTATCTGGGTTGTGTTTCTGATCTCTAAAAAATAACGAAACGGACGACGATGTTTTCCCGGTTTTTTATCTACCATCCGATTTTTGCCAGCGTAGTTTCGATTGTCATTGCCATCGTCGGGGCTATTGCATTGCCTCTGCTGCCGGTGGAATTATTTCCTGACATTACACCTCCTACCGTTGCGGTCACTGCCTCCTATCCCGGAGCAGATGCACAGGTCGTGGCTGATACTGTTGCCACTCCTATCGAAGAGCAGGTCAACGGTGTGGAAAACATGCTGTATATGTCTTCCAGCAGTACCAGCGCGGGGAATATGACTTTAACAGTGACGTTCGATGTGGGAACCGATCTGGATATGGCCAACGTACTGGTACAGAACCGGGTCGCGATTGCGAACCCTTCTCTGCCTGAAGAAGTGAAGCGGGAAGGGGTGACGACACAGAAAAAATCGACAAACATGACGCTGGTGGTGGCGCTCAACTCGCCGAATGAGACTTTTGACGGACTCTACCTGAGCAATTACGCTACGATTAATATCAATGACGAATTATCACGAATCAGCGGTGTCAGTGATGTAACAATTGTGAACGCGCTGGATTTTGGTATGCGGATCTGGCTGGACCCGAACCAGTTGGATACGCGTAACATTACCACTTCTGATGTAGTGGATGCATTGCGTCAACAGAATGTCCAGGTTGCCGCTGGTCAGATTGGACAGGAGCCGAGTCCAAAAGATCAGGATTTTCAGTTAACCGTGACTACTTTGGGGCGACTGGCCAGCCCGGAAGAATTCGCAGACATCATTGTTAAAACTGGACAGGAAGGCCAGATCACGCGCATCAAAGATATTGGTCGGGTGGAACTGGGAGCACAGAGTTATTCCGGGTATTCACAGCTGGATGGAAAACCAGCGGCGTTGATTGCCATCTATCAGCTGCCTGGAGCCAATGCACTGAATGTGGCTGAACAATCGAGAAAAGTACTGGAGAGGCTCTCGAAGGACTTTCCCAAAGACCTGACCTATTCCGTTCCTTATGACTCGACCGAATTTGTAACGGCGTCGATTGATGAAGTCGTCAAAACACTCGTAATTGCCTTAGTGCTGGTGTTTATTGTGATCTTCGTCTTTCTGCAGGATTTCAGAGCCACATTGATCCCCGCGGTCACGATTCCAGTCTCACTGCTGGGCACAATGGCAGTGATGCTGGCGATGGGATATACGATTAATACGCTCTCGCTGTTTGGAATTGTGCTGGTCATCGGCATCGTAGTAGACGATGCTATCGTCGTGGTAGAAAACGTGACACGTATCCTGGATACCGAAAAGTGTTCACCTAAAAAAGCCACTGAAATTGCGATGATGGAAATTACCGGGCCGGTGGTCGCCACGACGCTGGTGCTGCTGGCGGTATTCGTTCCTACAATGGTGCTGCCCGGGATTACCGGTCGCCTGTATCGTCAGTTCGCTCTCACGATTTCGATCGCGACACTGTTCTCTTCCATTTGCGCATTGACGTTGAGCCCTGCGATGTGTGGTTTCATGTTGCGTGAAACGAAGGAACGTCGAGGATTCTTCTTCCGCGGATTTAACTGGTGCTTTGATCGTTCCCAGAATCTCTATATGAAGCTGGTCAAGTCGTTCGTCCGTCACGCATTGATCATGATCATTCCACTGGTCGCCATATTTGCTGCGACTGGGGTCGGTTTTGTATCCGTTCCAGGGGGCTTCCTGCCTGATGAGGACCAGGGATATATTTTTATCAATACGCAATTGCCTGACGGTGCCTCTTTGAGTCGAACCCGCGAAGTGCAAAACCGGATCAATAAGATTTCCGCCGAGCTGCCTTCCGCGTCCCATGTGATTACGATGGGGGGCTTTTCGATTCTGAACAACTCGAATGCGTCCAATTATTCTACGACGATTATTGCTTTGGAAAACTGGGATAAACGACAGGCTCCCGACTTGCATGTATTTGCTCTGGTCAAAAAACTGCATGTCGAACTGGCGCAGATTCAGGAATCCATTTCCTTTCCGTTTATTCCTCCTGCCATTCAGGGACTGGGGAATGCTGGCGGCTTCCAGATTCAGATTTTGGATCGGAGTTCTGCCGGGATGGATGTTCTGCAGATGGCGGTGACCGATTTGATGGACCGTGGTAACGCGGATCCGGTCGTCACTGGATTGAATACTAATTTCAGCGCTACTGTCCCTCAGATTTACCTGGATATCGATCGTGAAAAAGCCATCAAGATGGGCATCCCCCTCGATTCGATCTTTGATACGCTGCAGGCGGAACTGGGCTCGACGTATGTGAATGATTTTAACCTTTTCAATCGTGTGTTTCAGGTCATGGTGCAGGCTGACCAGCAGTATCGCAGTAAAGTTGAAGACATTACCCGCTTAAAAGTGAGGGATATCAGAGGCACAATGGTACCTTTGAATACTCTGGTGGAAGTCAATAATTCGGCAGGTCCGCAGGAGGTGGACCATTATAATCTCTATCCTACCGCTTCCATCACCGGTAACCCGACAGCCGGTCACAGTTCAGGGCAGGCAATTACCCGGATGGAGCAACTCTCGGATGAAGTATTGCCTGAGGGGTTCGACTATGACTGGACGGGGATTGCCTACCAGCAGATTGAAGCCGGTAACATGGCACCGTTCATTTTCGCGATGGCTTTGATATTCGTGTATCTGTTTTTGTGTGCCCAGTATGAAAGCTGGACGATACCGCTCTCGGTGATTCTGTCCGTCCCACTGGGTATTTTTGGAGCGATCTTTGCCACGATGTTGCGGGGGCTGGATAATAATATCTATACCCAGGTGGGCTTTGTGTTATTGATTGCGCTGGCAAGTAAAAATGCGATTCTGATTGTGGAGTTTGCCAAACTGCAGCGCGAGGCGGGAAAATCCATTCCCGATGCAGCAATTGAAGCCTGTCACCTGCGTTTTCGGCCGATTCTGATGACCGCGTTCAGTGCGATTTTAGGCGCGATTCCACTGGCGATTGCCTCGGGAGCCGGTGCCGCCAGTCGCCAGGCACTGGGGACTGCTGTCGTCGCCGGTTTGACGGCGGCTACGCTGTTTGGTGTGTTCATGGTGCCTGTCATGTATGTGATCATTCAGAGAATGAGTGAATGGTTCATGGGAACGAAACCTGCTGCTGCTGAAGAGGGGACCGCAGATATCACCCCTGCAGGTTGAGTAGACTGATGCCGGTTAACTGAAACTCCGCTGGCGACCTGCCTCGTACAGCAAAATGCTGGCAGAGACAGCAACATTCAGGGATTCGGTCCGTCCCTGTTGCGGAATGCGCACCAGGTTAGTGCATTCCGCCTGCAACTCCGGGCTGATGCCGGTTCCTTCGTTGCCTACGATCACTGCCGTCGGTTGCTGAAAATTATATTCGGTCAGCATCTCGGAAGCCTGCATGGCGGTTCCTACGATATTGATCCCGTTTTTCTTCCAGTCACGACAGAGAGAAATCAGGTCGGGGACCTGGATGAGTGGAATATGGTTCACGGCACCCGCTGAGGTGCGGCAGACCAGGCTGGTGACTTCACATTGCTCATGGCTCCCTGCGACGATGGCATCAGCGCCCATGATCTCAGCCGAACGAATGATTGCTCCGAAATTGAACGGATCCTGAATCCGGTCCAGGATCAGATAGAAGGGAGAAGCAGTTTTCTGTTGATTGAAAAAATCAATCGAAGTATAAGGAAACGGTGCCATTTTCGCGATCATCCCCTGGTGATCACTGGCACGGCATTTTTGAGTGAGTTCTTTTTCATTCGTGATGAAAACCGGAACAGTGAAACAGGCAGCCTGTTGTTCAAGCTCTTCGATTTCCTGTGTCGATAATTGATCAGACAGGTGCAGTTCATACACAGGCCAGAAGCCGGCTGAGAGGGTTTCTCTGACAGCGTTTCTCCCCCAGATCCAGCACTTCTGATGATTTCCCAGCAGTGGCTTGTTTTTCTTTAACTTAGAAGGCTTTCCTGCCATAGGAATTCTTTTTCAATTTGTTTATTCTATGAATCACCGTGAACCTGATTGTCCTGGCGTGAGTTGCCGATAGAGTCAATTTAGTATTGAATGGAATATTTTAAAATGACGATGGCCTATCCAATTCCAATGAAAGTTTGAAAACTCTCGCTATAGACAGCTGACATTCCCGATCATTTATTACTGATATCTGACATAGAGGCGGTTATTTTGTCCGGAAATCCTATCATCTATAAATCATACGAATGGGAACGATTAAGAATCGCATCCCACTTTAATGCCAGCCTGATGGATCATCTGCGTCCTTATGTCAAACCGGGCATCACCACGGACGAGATTAATACGATCGTGCATGAATACACGATATCACATGGTCACACTCCGGCAACACTGGGATATATGGGCTTCCCGAAGAGTTGCTGCATCAGCATTAATGAAGTCGTCTGCCATGGGATTCCCGATGAGACCGTTCTGAAAGAAGGGGACATCGTCAATGTCGACATCACCAGCATCGTTGATGGCTGGTACGGTGATCAGTCCGAAACCTTTCTGGTCGGCGAGGTTTCTGAAGAAGCCCGTAAACTCGTGCAGGTTACCTTTGATTCTCTCTTTCTGGCCATTCGAACGATTCGACCCGAATCCAGCGTGATTGAAATCGGTGAAGCCATCTACAATTATGCCACCGAACTGGGGTATGGAGTGGTCCGCCAGTACCAGGGGCATGGGATTGGACGTGAGTTCCATACCGATCCGGGAATTCCTCATTATCCGGTCACAGGATCCGAACGTGACCTGTTATTGCCCGGGATGTGTTTTACCATTGAACCGATGCTGAATGCCGGCACGTGGAAAACAGTCGAAGATCGCAGTGATGGCTGGACGGTACGTACAAAAGACGGCAAACTTTCTGCCCAGTTCGAACATACGATTCTGATGACCGAGGATGGCCCGGAAATATTAACGCTGACAGAAAACGGTCCTCAATCAGGGCATCAGTTTTAAGCAGCCTCTGCTTCGACTTCAGGTGGATTCCTGACTCAACCTGCGCGGCATATTGTGATTAAGAAATTAATTCCCGATCTGATAATGGCTGGCTGCGCTCGCTTGCAACTAGGTAAAGCGGATGGGTATCGTAGATGTAACAGATTCTTTCTGAGGCACTTATGATTTCTCTGACCGCTCACTCCCTCCTGAAAAGCCAGAACCTGGAGCCATTATGATTCGTCCGATTTGCCTGTTCCTGTTTTTATTATTTCTGTTTACAAATTTCAGTCTGGCTGACGAACAGAAACTGGATTGGGTTCAGGTCACAGAAAAAGCAGGCTGGCAACCCCGTGATTCGCAGGGAGAACTGGTTTTCAAAGATCATCTCTGGATTTTTGGTGGCTGGTTCAATTCCTACGAGGCACCGCCTCGCGATGTCTGGAAATCAGCGGATGGAAAGAACTGGAAGCTGGTCACGGAACAGGCTCCGTGGTTTCACAGCGATCTGCCGATGACAGTTGTCTTCAAGGACAGAATGTGGCTGATGGGGGGCTGGTACAATGGTCGCCTGGAAGGACATTCCGCAGGCAACCAGGTCTGGTCTTCGGTTGATGGCAAGCAGTGGGATCTGGTGACACCGCATGCGGAATGGACGCCTCGCCTGGCTGCGGGACTGGTGGTGTTTAAAGACCGGCTGTGGTTACTGGGAGGAACAGAAAATTATTATTTTGGCGACAAGACGAGTCTGAAAAACGATGTGTGGAGTTCGGCAGACGGGAAGACGTGGAAGCAGGAAACAGCAAATGCCGGCTGGTCTCCCCGGGCCTATCATCAGGCGGCTGTCTTGAATGGCAAAATCTATGTATTTGGTGGCGGAAATTACACGCCGGAGTATCATGCAACGAATGACGTCTGGAGTTCGGAGGATGGTGTGCACTGGAAACAGGAAACGGCGGAGGCACCCTGGCATGAACGGCTCTGGTTTTCTACGGTCGTCTACCGTGATCGACTCTGGGTGATAGGAGGCTGGTCAAACAATCCGGCAGCCAACAAAAACGATGCCTGGTATTCGCAGGATGGGAAACATTGGAAGCAGTTAAAATCGGATCATGTCTGGAAAGCACGCCACGAACATTCGGCGTTTGTGTTTCAGGACAAAATCTGGCTGGCGGGAGGCCATGCACAGCCACTCAACAGTGAAGTCTGGACGCTTGATGTGCCTCCCGGCTGGTTCGACAAATCAAACCAGGCAGTTTCTCAGAACTCTGCTTTTCCCCAAACAGTTAAAAAACTCAAAGCGGCAGAGCCTGCGAAAATCGTCTGTTTTGGAGACAGTGTCACCGGTGTGTATTACCACACAGGCAGCCGACGCGCTTATACCGACATGCTGGGGATCGCTTTAGAAAAAACTTACCCAGATGCGAAGCTGGAAATGATTAATGCAGGAATCAGTGGTCACACGACCGTCAATGCGTTAGCGCGGATTGAACAGGATGTGTTAAAACATCAGCCAGACCTGGTCACTGTCATGTTTGGGTTGAATGACATGACACGCGTTCCCCTGGAACAATACCGGGAGAATCTCAAGTCGATCGTGAAACAATGCCGGGATGCCGGAGCGGAAGTGTTATTGTGTACGCCTAACTCTGTCATCTCCACTTCGGGGCGACCGGTTGAAAAACTGGAGCAATACTGCGATGTCGTGCGCGAAGTTTGTAAGGAAATGCAGGTCCCCTTGTGTGATCAATATCAACTCCTGAATGCGGTGCGAGACGAGGATGCATTAAGCTGGCGATTGATGATGAGCGATGAAATTCATCCGAATATGGCGGGCCACAAAAAAATAGCGGAACTGATGGCAGAGGCCATTACCGGAAAGACGGTTTCACTGAGCGATGTCGATCCGCCTGCGCAGGTTTTGCCCCACTTGAAATCACTCGTCGAAGCAAAAAAAACAGTTAAAGTGATCGCCATGCCACCGCTGGATCAACTGATTCAAACTGCCTTTCAAAAAGTTGCACCGGAAGTGAAGCTGGAAATAACCAACTGGCAGACGGCAGGAAAATCACGTCGCGAGATTGAAACCGATGCCAAAGCACTGGTGCGTCCGAGTAAACCGGACCTGGTACTGCTGGCCATTCCGCCAAATGCAAAAGCGGAAAACCAGGAAGAGTTGATTCACAGCCTGATGTGGACCATGAATTATTCCTTGAACTTTGGAGTGGGCGGCTGGGATTGCGTGGTGTTTCATCCTGATGTTTTCGAGGCCCGGCATTCCGATTCGGAAACGGATCGGATGACAAGGAAACTCGTGCGCGGGCAGGATCTGACTCTCGTTGAAAGAACAGACGGGCAGACCGCCTCTCCGGAAGCGATCGTAACAGAATGGTTAAAGTCGCAGCTCGATTGAATTGCCGCAGAGTCGCACAGTTTTAAATAATCCGATACTGGAAATCTGACATGCAGCAAATCTCCCTGGGTCCTTTGAACTATGAATTCGATCGCAGGCAGGAGCCTCGGATTGTAATCTCATCCGGCGAAACCATCCGGGTGGAATCAGAGGATGCCCTCTCCGGGCAGATTCGTAAAGCAGGCGATCGTCGTGATAAATCTCGGGTTCCTTTGAGTAATCCACTGACAGGGCCGATCTTCATCAATCAGGCAGAACCGGGGGATACCCTGGCGATCAAAATCGAAGCAATTGAGTCCCGGGATGACCAGTGTGCAACTTATACCGGTAACCCGAAACAGCTCTGCCAGTGGCTGGGAACCGATGTTCCGGATGGTGCCCATGTCTGTCCGATTCGAGAAGGATTCGTCTACTGGAGTGATGAGATCAAAATTCCTTATCAGCCGATGCTGGGCTGCATCGGTACGACTCCCGCTTATGGCATGCCCAGTACCATGCCTGCGGGACCGCATGGCGGCAATATGGATATCAGGGAAGTGACAGCCGGCAACACGCTGTATCTACCTGTGTTTGTTCCCGGTGCTCTGTTGTATCTGGGCGATGCGCATGCCGCAATGGGGCAGGGAGAACTCTCCGCCACCGGACTGGAGATGGCAGCGCAAACCACGCTGACCATTGAATTGATCAAGCAGAAAACCATTGCCGGCCCCCGGATTGAATCACCACAGGAACTCATTACCGTCTCCAGTGGAACGCCAATGGAACGGGCGACGGCAGAAGCATTTGCCCAATTGATTCTGTGGATGGAAGCGGACTATGGCTGGAACCGCTGGCGGGCTTATGACCTGTTGACGCATGTCGCGGAGATTTCAATGGGTTATTATGAAGGGGGCGGGTTAGCAGTCAAAGTTGCCAGAGAATACGTGGCACATCCTTCCTGAGATCGCCTCAGAATCAGACTTTTAGAAGTAAGACACTCCTGCAATACAATTTCAACCATCACAGGATGACCTGATGTTAATTGGATATGTCAGCGACGAAGATTATCGCGCGTTATATGATGTGGCTGTGGAATTTCAGTCGGAAGGTCAATTCATGACTACCCGCTCGACTGCCTCGGGCGCTGTCATCGCGGACCTGGCTCCAGGAGATTACGAAGTCATTCTGCAGCACCGGGAATATTGCGCTAAACGCGTACAGCTCAAAGTAGAAGAGGGGCAGATCCATCACTTTCGATTGCTCTCCACCAAACTGCTCGGATTTGCCTGGCCTCGATGCGTTCAGAGTGGCAATGCCTCTGAATTCCGGGTGCATTCTACTTCAGAGTATCAGCTGGAACTCTGGCGGTATGGCAAGGAGAAAGAGTACATCCGGCGGATCGGCACCTTTGATGATCACGCACCCCTGGCGAATTTACAGATCACACCCGATGGCGATTACACTCAGAATGGCGTGGACTGGAATCATGTTGGTTATCGCACCGTCACACAGAGGCAGGCCGTTACTGCGCCAGATCGATCCGGGTTGTATATGTTTCACCTCAGCAATCAATCCGGTCAGCAGTTTACGTTTCCCTGGGTCGTATCTCCCCAGACGCCCCGATCAAAAATCGCAATCCTTGCCAGCGATTTGACCTGGAACGCTTATAATAATTTTGGCGGACGCAGTAACTATCTGAATCCGGAAGGGCTCCCTCCCACGCCCGTTGTGAACAGTCGACAGGAATTACGAAGATATCTGAAACCTTCATTCGGCGCTTATTATGTTGAGGAATATCCGCCGTTATCGCTGGAACGGCCTCAGCCCTATCTACACATTGATCTGGAAGAACAGCTCCGCGATCCCATTTACAGTCGGATGGGGTGTGGCATGCTGCATTCCGAATGGCGGCTGCTGGGGTGGATGGAAGAGCAGGGGCTGGAATACGACTATTACAGCGAGACCCAGTTTCACGCTGATCGGCTTCCCTTGAATGAATACCAGGTTTTGATCCTCAGCTCACACCCGGAATACTGGTCAAAGCAGATGTACGAGCGATTAAAAACCTGGGTATTTGAATCGGGCGGACGATTGATTTATCTGGGAGGGAACGGGTTGAACTGTGAAGTGGAGTTTTTGGATGACGAACGCATTGTCTATCACAATACCGACTGCACAAGCTGGTGTGGTGTCGCCATGGATCCACCGATTCCGGAAAAAGATTCAAAGTATGAAAGTCGCTATCATGCACGGCAGGAGTCCGAAGCGAATCTGCTGGGCGTCGTGTTTTCCTTCGCCGGTATCATGACGGGGGCACCTTATCGCGTGATTGATGCGCAGCACTGGTGTTTTGAGGGAACCAATTTAAAAAATGATGATCTGTTCGGGACGGAGAGCCAGCACATGCGGATTCCCGGCGGGGCTTCAGGGCATGAAACCGACAAGCTTTCGCCCAGTTCTCCGGCGAATGTGCAGTTGCTGGCGCAAGGCACAAATCCTGATCAGGGAGGCGCTGACATGGTACATTATAAAACCTCTTCCGGGGGAGAGGTCTTTTCAGTTGGCTCGATCTGCTGGATCACTTCCATGCTGGTGGATGAGAATGTTTCCAAAATCACCCGCAACGTGATTGAACGATTTACCGGCTGAGTGGTCGTTCAGCTCAGGTGATAATATCCAGGATCGGATGGCCGTGATCGATTTCCAGTCGCTTGCGACCAGGGATATCCAGCCGATGCGGATCGAGCCCGAGCAGATGATACAACGTCGCATGAATGTCGGTGACATAGTGCGGGGACTCCACAGCGTGAAAGCCGAGTTCGTCAGTGGCACCATGCACGTAACCCTGTTTGATGCCGGCCCCGGCGAACCAGACCGTAAAGCCATGCGGATGATGGTCGCGACCACTGGGCATTTTGGTATTACCCCGTGATTCGACAGCCGGTGTGCGTCCGAATTCGGTGCAGAAAACGACCACGGTGTCTTCCCACATGCCTCGACGTTTGAGATCTTTCAAGAGTCCGGCGATCGGTTTGTCTACACGTTTACAGGAACGCGTGTGGTTTTCCTTGAGGTTCTGATGCGAATCCCATTCGCCGTATCCGCTTAAATAAACCTGTGTAAAACGGACGCCCCGTTCGGCCAGCCGACGGGCAGCCAGT
>TARA_R100001132_G_C3275881_1_pt1 | contig 26811 bp, 18 predicted proteins | sample TARA_R100001132 | Tara Oceans TARA_R100001132 (sample SAMEA2621247) | marine metagenome | biome: marine biome (ENVO:00000447); feature: mesopelagic zone (ENVO:00000213); material: "saline water (ENVO:00002010), including plankton (ENVO:xxxxxxxx)" | depth 800 m | reverse complement strand
GTAAACTGGGCACGCGCGCGACCCAAAACAGCGCTTATCGCCAGCGGCGCGGCGGGGTCAAGTGCAATCTGCTCAGTATGACTTTCTGATTCCCCCCGTTGTGTGCCGAATTTACACTTTCCCTTTCGGGGGACTTACCGTTAAGATGTGTAGTATATACTTGTATTGTTAGAGCCGGAAAAATATTCGAGCCCCCACAAATGGCACAGTTCGTATAAACCACAGGGGAAAAGGGTGTTCTGCGGGAGAATTCCCGAGAATGCCGTTTCTTCCGAGGCAGATATTGATTAAATTCAACCCCTTGTAATATCTCATTTTATAGTGATCTAAGCCCGAATCCGGGTGGACCTGATTTGATTATCAGCCCAAAATTTGAGGAACAACAGCGTGAAATCTATCTGGGCCTATCTGTTCATCTTTCTGTGTGTGGTGCTCTGTTCGGCGGAACTGCCTGCACAATCGGAAACGGATGGTAGCAACGACAACCAGGGTCAGGCCGCGCGTCCTTCGACCTCCATGTCTGCCGCACGGGGTGAATACCCGCCGTTACCGGTTCCGTTCTTTCGGGGAAATGATCCCCGGTTTGTGGGTACGCAGGGCTTTTATTTCAGCCTGTGGAAGTTCATTCCGGTGGTGTTGCTGTTTCTGCTGTGGGCGAAGACTTCGTACTGGGTGGATGATGACAGCCGAAGCCTGAAGTGTAATACGGAGTTCTGGAGTTCGCTGATCCTGGTCATCGGCGGACTGGGTTTTCTGCTCGTGTTCTGTATGCCGAGTTTTGCCTTCGGGTTTGTGGTTCTGGCTTTGGCCTATGGGGGTCCCCTGGGCTTTTATATTCATGAGCGAAACGGGAAGGTACCTGCTTCCAGCCGCGTGATGACACCCAGTCATATTCGGAATATGACCCTGCGATATCTGGCGCAGATGGGGATTCGCGTGGGTGGTACCAAAACTCAGCAGTCGGCAGTGGGTCCTGATATCCGGTTTGTGGGCAAGTCCTCTACCGGTCGTGGGGATGACCCGACCAGTTCGCGACGGGTGGAAAACTCACGTGGTTTTCTGGCGGCGAAGGAACTGATTCACGATGCGATCATGCGTCGGGCGACGGACGTGCATCTGGAGCCGAAAGAAGATGAGTATGGTGTGCGTTTACGTATTGACGGGGTGATGTATCCCACGGAAGGCTTTGACCGGGGTGTCGGCGAGGCGGTGTTGAACATCTTCAAGGTGCTGGGTGCGATGGACATTACCGAGAAACGGCGTCCCCAGGACGGTAGTTTCCGGGCGATCATGCCTGACCGTGAGATCGACTTTCGTCTGGCCAGCCAGGGAACCCGGTATGGTGAAAAGATGAGTTTGCGTATTCTGGACCAGACGAACTCGATTGCCTCACTGGCCGAGCTGGGAATCCGCAAGCAACTGGTTGACAAGCTGAAGGGCATCGTCAAACAGCCGCATGGCCTGTTTTTATGCTGTGGTCCGACCGGTGCGGGTAAATCGACGACCCTGTTTGCCGCCTTGCATGAGATCGATCCTTACCAGCGAAACATTATTACGATTGAAGACCCGGTTGAATACCGGATTGATAACGTCTCGCAGATTGAGATCAACCAGAAAGCGGGCCAGACGTTTGCGGAATCGCTGCGAAGTATTCTGCGTCAGGACCCGGATGTGGTGATGATCGGGGAAATTCGAGATGCGGAAACCGCGCGGATTGCCTGCCAGGCAGCAAATACCGGTCACATGGTGTTTTCGACGGTTCACGCGAATGACACGTTTACGGCACTGTATCGACTGATTGACCTGGAAGTGGAGCCGTTCATGCTGGCCAGTTCTTTGTCGGCATTACTGGCACAGCGACTGGCGCGGCGGCTGTGCCCGGACTGTAAAGAAGAGTACCAGCCGAATCCGGAGTTTTTGAAGAAGGCCAATCTGCCTCCCGATAAAGTGAAGTCCTTTTATCGACAGCCGAAAAATCCGGAAGGGGTCTGCCCGACCTGTGGCGGCCTGGGATATATGGGGCGAATCAGTGTGGTTGAGCTGCTCGATTTTAACGAGCGGATGCGGGATATGATTCGCGATACGGCCAATATTTCTCAGTTGAAAGCGCAGGCCCGGAAGAACGGCATGTTGTATATGAAGGAAGAGGGTTTGAGGCTGGTCGTCAAGGGGGTCACTTCCATCGATGAACTGCTGCGTGTTGTGAAATAATTAACGTCGGCTTTATTTTTATTATACCTGTTAGCGAATATAGATATTCTGGACTGCAAACATGATCGACATCTTACTGCTGGCCATTGTGGGGATTGTAACCTGGTGTGTTGCCAGCGAAGGCGCCTGGGGCGCCGGTTTTATCTTCGTCTCCGTCCTGCTGGCAGGTCTGCTGGCGATGAACTTTTTTGAACCTCTGGCGACGTTTCTGTCAAATAATATCACGAATTCCTATGCCTGGCAGCAGCGGTGGGACATCATTGCGCTGGTCGGTCTGTTTGTGGGTTTCATCTTTCTGTTTCGAGAGCTCACGGTTCGCATTGCGCCCGCCTACATGCAGGTGCATCCGCTGGTTCACGAAGTGTCCCGCTGGGGCTTTGCCGTGATGACGGGTTATATTGCGATGGCATTTCTGCTGACGGCACTGCATACGGCACCCCTGCCGCGCGAGTTTGCCGGGTTCACTCCCGAGCGTAAGAACCTTCTGGGGATGGTTGCTCCCGATCGGGAATGGCTGGGTTTCACACAGTATGTTTCGGAAAAATCGATGCGTAAAGGAACGTTCGGGCATCTGTTTGACGGGCCGGAATACTCGTTTCCCCAGCAGGAAAACCAGATCTGGCCTTCGTTTCCGATTCGCTATGCGACACGCCGCGGGCAGGGGGGCGCCATGGGAGCCGCGGCGAAACCGGCGTCGGGAGACAAAGCAGACCGTTCATTCTGAGCCGGGTTGCCGGGAAGACCGGATGATTTAACTCTGCTGATTTTGAAACAGTCGCACCAGCTGCGGAATGAAACGTTCAAACGCCCGCGCACGATGACTGAGGTGCTGTTTGACGATGGGTGCCAGCTCGCCGAACGTTTTATGCAGCTCGATGATTTCGAAATAGGGATCGTAGCCGAACCCGTTCTGTCCGCGGGCAGCTTCGGTCATGCGACCCCGGCAGCGGGCTTCGACCTGCAGGCAGATTTCTCCGGTGGGATCGGCTAAAGCGACGTTGCAGATATAAGCGGCGGTTCGTTTTTCCAGGGGAACGCCACTCAGTTCCTGCAGCATCTTCTGGTTGTTCTTTTCGTCGGTGGCATCTTCGCCGCTGAAGCGTGCAGAATAGATTCCCGGTGCGCCATCGAGGGCATCGATCATCAGCCCGCTGTCTTCACCAATGGTCCAGTGAGAAAGCGTCCGCGCGGTCTGCGAAGCTTTTTTGGCAGCGTTCTCGCCGAAGGTATTGCCGTCTTCGACGACTTCTTCGGCCTGCGGGAAATCAGCCACGCTTTGAACCTGAATGCCATGCGGGGCCAGGAGTTCAGAAATTTCACCGGCCTTTTTCTGATTTCGACTGGCGAGTACGATGAGCGGATAGTGAGACATGGATCTGTTTTCAATAGAGACATCAATCAAAGGCGACAAACGGGGGAAAGCGCGGCGCAAAAAAAAGCCTTCCCGGGTAGAGGCACTTTATCAGGCCTGATTACTGGAGGGAAGGCTGCTGCTATGATTGAATGACGGGTTCCCGAAGCGTTTACTTTGCGCGGGGGACCTGCATCAGATTTGGTTTAGGATCGAAGACCCAGGATGCCAGGGGGGGCGCGCCTGCTGATGCGCCGGGAATGATGAAGTATTCGGACGTCATGGCTTCCACACCGGTTTCCGGGTGCGGTCTCATTTTTGAGCCAAACAGTTTGGCATAGGCTTCGATGCGGGGGTCCTGGGGAGAATCGAAAGACCCGACAGTGACGATCGAACGATATTTTTCATGCAGTACGTAGGCATCAATGTCAGTCGCATTACCGGCAGGGAAGCCATGTTTTTTCGCTTCACGCAACGCCTTGGTTAAGAGCCAGGCATTTTGTGCGGCTTTATCCAGGCTGTTACTGACCGTTTCAGATTCCGAAGCATTGGCAAATCGTGAAGTGGCTGTTTCCGTGACGGAATTTCCATAGAAAGAAGCGATGACCAGGGAGAATTTGCCTTTGTTATTCAGCAGCGAGTATTCCACTCCGGAATTCAGTTTGGCGATGAGCGGATCCTGTTTTCGCTTGGCGACTTCCTGTGGTGAGAGCAACGGGTTGATCGTGAGGAAGGCACCACTCAAGGGTCCGGGCTGGCCGGGAGTCTGTTTGTAGACGCCATTTTCGGTAATGACTTCGGGTTTGAAGTGCTTGATAAACTGGAGTGTCTTCTGTGCGACTTCGTCTTCACTGTCGGGATAGTTACCCGCGATGACGGAAATCATGGCGCGCTGGGCGGCATAGCTGCGGCGTTCTTCCCGACCCAGACGGTCGAGTGTGTTGAAACGCTGAATGACCGATTCCTGGCTGAAGGTGTAGGCAGGAATGCCGCGTTTGCGGAGTTCATAGACCATTTCATCGGCGGCTTCCTGGGCGCTTAAACCTTTGGATCGCCTGCTTTCGGGAATGTCGCTTAGACCGGCGACCATGATCATCCACGGTCCATGCCGTTTGGTCAGCTTGTATTTCTTACCTTTGACGGCTTCAATGCGGGCTTCTGCGACAGGCAGAAAACTGGTCGCGCAGACCGTGATGGCGATGGTAATAATCAGACATTGTTTAAGCAGTTGCATGGTCCGCATATCAGTATCCCTTCTGAACAGCGTCCGAACCGGATGGAATTAAATGGAATGATTGAGACTTGATTTCCGGCTTCATCCTGAAGGGAAACAGTCGTCTCAAGTTTAGACTGGGGTCGTGGTGATGTTGAGTTGCCTCAGACATGCGGCGGGAGTCTAGCAGTTCTGCAAAAATGAGTCCAGAGCTGATTTTTGCTGTCCGTTTTGAGGGACAGGAGCCGGGAAAAAGGATCTGGCGCTGCGGTGACTGAGAGAAATCAATTCCCAAGTGCGGTGGAGTTATCTATAATCTAAGTAATTGTATAATAATAAGATAACGACTTTGTTGATTCCGGATGATGGTCAATGCGTGTGCTTGTAGTTTCAGATATTCATTCCAACTGGGTGGCACTCTCTTCGATTCAGGAAGAGTTCGATTATTGTCTGTGCGTCGGGGATCTGGTGGATTACGGAACCGATCCGCTGCCTTGCATTGAATGGGTCAAAGAGCATGCTACCGCCTGTGTGCGCGGGAACCATGATCATGCCGTCGCGCAAAGAGTGGAAGCGAAAGGCTCAACCGGCTTTCGCAGGCTGGCATGTGTGACACGACCGTTGCATTGGGAGCTGCTGGATCGTGTCAGAATGAAATACCTGGCACGCTTGCCGATTTCACAGCAGATTACCATTGAGGGAGTCACGTTCTATCTGGTGCATGGCACGCCTCGCGATCCGCTGGATGAGTACCTGGGTGATAATGAAGCCGCCTGGACAGCCCGCCTGCAGGGCATCAATGCGAACTTTATCTGTGTGGGGCATACTCACATTCCGTTTCACCTGGACCTGGGGGACAAGCAGGTGATTAATCCCGGCAGTGTCGGTCAGCCCCGGGATGGCGATCCGCGGATCTCCTACGCGATCATTGAAGACGGCAAAGTCACAATGAAACGTCAGGAGTATGATATTCAGGCCGCTATCCGCCAGATCGAAGCAGCAGGCCTGTCAGGAGAAGCACTGGAGATGGCCTCCAGTGTGCTCCTTAACGGCCGAATGACTTCTTAATGATCCAACTCGACAGTTACGCATGCGGTTCGGTCATGCTCATTGGATCGAGGGCTTCTTTGAGTGTCTCCGCCGGCAGGATTTCCTGTTCGGTGCAGAGTTCTCGAATCGTCTTGCCTGACTTGAATGCTTCTTTCGCTAACGCCGAAGCTTTTTCATAGCCGATATACGGGTTCAGACTGGTGACCATGGAGAGACTGTTTTCGACGGCCGCGTTACAGGCTTCTTCGTTGGCTTCCATGTTTTCCAGGCAGAGCTTCTCGAATTCATTGCAGGAATTGGCCAGCAGGTGAATGCTTTCCAGGGCGGTGAATCCCATGACGGGCATCATGATATTCAGCTGGAACTGTCCTCCGGCGGCCCCGGACATGGTAATGGTCTGATCGTTGCCGATGACCCGGGTGGTGGCCTGCATCATGCTTTCGCACATGACTGGATTCACTTTGCCGGGCATAATGGAACTGCCGGGCTGCAGGTCGGGAATTTTGACTTCGTAAAATCCACAACGGGGGCCCGAGCCGAGCCAGCGGATGTTGTTGGAAACATTAAACAGTGTAGTGGCGATGGTTTTTAAGATCGCATGGCATTCCACCAGCCCGTCCCGCTGCGCATTGGCTTCAAAGTGATCGGCTGCTTCGACGAATGAGATGCCGGTGAGCTTTGCGAGTTCCACACTCACGCGATGACCGAATTCCGGATGAGTATTGATGCCGGAACCGACGGCGGTGCCTCCCACGGGTAACTCATAAACGGCAGCCGCTGCCTGGTAAGCACGTTCCACACTGAGTTCGAGCTGGCGGGCGAACCCACCAAATTCCTGTCCCAGGCGGAGTGGTGTGGCATCGGCGAGGTGCGTGCGGCCGATCTTAATGATCTGATCCCAGTCTTTGGCTTTCTGCGCCAGGCTGGCTGTCAGCTTTTCGAGGCCGGGAATCAACTGATTATGAATGCTGGAGGCGACGGCAACATGGATGGCAGTCGGGAAGGTGTCGTTGGTGCTCTGTCCCATATTCACATGGTCGTTGGGGTGGACGGACTTCTCGGGAGCAAAGCGGTCCTGTCCCAGAATTTCAATCGCCCGGTTACTGATGACTTCATTCACGTTCATGTTGCTCGAAGTCCCGGAGCCGGTCTGGTAAACGTCGATCGGAAACTGATCGTCGAATTTTCCATCGGCGACTTCGGTGGCAGCATCGATCAGTGCTTTGATCTGCTCATCATTCAGCGGATTTTTTCCACTGCCCGAAAGTTTTCCGATGTCACGGTTTGCATGGGCTGCGGCCAGCTTGACCTGACCCATGGCATGAATCAGGCTGGGAGGCAGGGTATTGCCGGAGATCTGAAAATTCTCAACGGCCCGTTGCGTCTGTGCACCGTAGTACGCTTCTGCTGGAACCTGTACTTCACCCATCGAATCACGTTCGGTTCGAAACCCCGACATGGTCTGTTTCCCGTCTCATTTAAAGTTGTCTATTGTGAATGTAAAAAGAGCCGACCTCCCTCAGTGGGCAGGCCGGCTTCAATTCTAGCAAGTTATCCTGTTTTCTCAATCGCCGCCCGGTTCGGGCGGGAAAATGTTAAGGGAGAGGCTGAGAGCTGCGGAGGTAGCTGAACAGGTCCCGGACTTCTTTCTCAGAAAGCTTATCGAGCAGTCCCTCGGGCATCAGCGATTTCTTCTGTGGCAGCATTTCGTCAATATTCTCGCGTTCCACGGTAATGCTCTGGCCGTCGGCGCTGCGGATGACGATCACATTATTATCCTGATCCGCAAGGAAGCCGTTCACGGTTCGCCCGTCTTCAGTGACGATCAGGTAAGTTTCAAAACCTTCGCGGATTTCGTTGGAAGGGTTGATGATATTCACCAGCATGCGACCCACGTCATCGCGTTTGAATGCCGTCAGATCAGGGCCGATTTCTCCTCCGTCGCCGAACAGCTTATGGCATTTACCACAGTTCTTCTGGAACAGCTTTTCCCCGGCGTAGCGATCGGGTTCTTCTGTTGCTGCCGAGAGCATTTTCTGTTGCGCGGCGATCTGCTGCTGCATCTGTTCGGTGGTGGCTCCGGCGATGGAACCGAAGTGTTTCGCGATGAGAGCGGTGATGCCTTCATCGCTGTAGACCGTCATTTTGCGGGCTGTTTCTACGGGCACGGTGTCTTTATTGATTTTACCCGCATCGATGGCCTGCAGGAATTCGAGAGCCCAGGGTTTGCGGATGGAAACCAGGGTCTGGGCGGCACTGCGGAGATCGTCGGACATGTTGGGATATTGTGAACTGACTACTTTGCCGATCGATTCATCCGGATATTGCTGCAGGGCGCTGATCGCGGCGATCTGCATCTGCAGGTCACTGGAATTCTGAATAATCTTCAACAGCAGGGGGACCGACTGCGGGACTTTGACTTCGCCGAGAATCTGAATCAGGTCGAGGCGTTTCTGGTTATCGGCTTTGGAGTCGGCGACGATCTTCAGCGCTTTTTCAACGGCCTCCTGATCACCCTGCCGCAGACCCAGCGACAGAGACTGTCCGCCGTATTTAGACATGGCCGCGATCAGTTCTTTAGGGAAACTGGTTTGCGAGCGACCTTTCATGGCAGTCTCAAAACCTGACATCAGGATTTCGGCATGCGATTTTTCGGGAGCAAGTTCCAGCAGGCGGGCACAGACCAGTAAGTCATTCCGCGAACCGGTTGATGCGAATCGTCGCATGATGCGCTCGAGGATGTATTTCTCCACAAGCGGATACTGCCAGACTTCTGGTTTTTCAAAATACGCGAGCAGTTCCTTCCTGTTCTCAGCAACCCGTTTTTCCAGAGACCACCAGAGGATCAGCGGGATATGCACGTCGTCCAGGTCTTCGGAGCGGCTCAACAGATTAAAGGCGATCGGCAGACCGGGTTCTGCAGGCAGTCGTTTGGAGGAACTGGCGAGCTGACTGCGAACCTGCACGTGCGGCTCGGTCAAAGCTAATGCAATCAGTTGCTGGCCGATTTCCGGGGAGACACGCTGGTCATCACAGAGCAGCCGAATAGTCCAGGCCCTGACGTGTGGGTCGGAATGCTGCAGTGATTTCTGTGCGACACCTTCGTCAAAACCGCCACTCAGGTTCAACGCCCAGAGTGCTTCCAGGGCAGACTGACCGTCAGATGAGAACAGTTTCTGTTTGAGTGCCGGGATGACGCTGGCGTCTTTGCGATCACCAAACAGGCGGAGTGCCTGCTGACGAAACCATTTGTTGGGATGGTCCAGCACGGCGATCAGTTCCTGTGATGACTTCTTGCCGAGATCGAAAGGAGTTAGTGGGCTGGCATCTTTGGCGGTGAGTCGATAGATGCGGCCATCATCCTTTTCCACCTGGCCGGAATAATGCTGGCCATGGGCAATCTGATGTTCGTACATGTCACAGAAATAAATCGCGCCATCCGGGCCGAGTTTAATATCGACGGGCCGGAAGCGTTTATCTGTGGTGGCGACCGGACGTTGCAGGTCTTCGGTCTGATAAGAGGATCCGTCGGCGGTGATTTCACTTTCGACCACGCGTCCCTGCAGCGGTTCGATTCCGAACAGGTGTCCCCAGTATTTTTTGGGGAGCGTTTCGGCTTCATAGATAATGAAGTTGTGAGTGAATCGCGGTACTTTGGCGTTCTTCATGGCCTGGAAATAACCGAAGGCATACGGATTGGACAGAGGTCCGTGTTTGCCGAAACCCTTCTGGTAGTAGCTGCCTTGAGTGTAATGGAAGCCCCGCGTGTTGCCTCCGTTGTGTCCGGAGTAGAGGCGTCCTTTGTCATCGAACTCCACGCCGAATGCATTTCCGCCCCCCTCGGCAAAAACTTCATAGATCTGTTTCTCGGGGTGATAACGCCAGATCAACTGGCCGAGTGTCTGAATGGCTTCCTTGTCTTTCTGCCCGGGCTTTTTCACTTTCCCGGAAACAGTACTTCCCTGTGACGAATAGAGCCAGCCATCGGGTCCCCAGCGGAGACTGTTGACGACGGAGTGCGTGTCTTCCAGGCCGAAGCCTTCGAGGTGCACGACGGGATCGCCGTCGGGAACATCATCGTTATCGTGATCGGGATAAAATAACAGATAGGGCGGGTTCAACACCCAGACGCCGCCTCGGCCTTTGACAAATGAAGAAGCAATATTCAAACCGTCCACGAACGTTTTATGCTTATCGTATTTTCCATCGCCGTTGGTGTCTTCATGGATGGTGATTTTGTCGGCCCCCTGTTCATGGTGTGGCGGAGGCAGGGGGATTTTGTCGTAGACGGCGCGATGGTGTTTATCTTTACTGAGGATTTTCAATCCTTCGGGATAGGGGTATTGCAGGTAGTTGATGACCCACATACGACCGCGTTCATCAAAGTTTTGAAAGATGGGCTGCCGGACCTGGGGCTCGGCGAGTACCTGTTCGATCTTAAGATCATCGGGAACGGTGAATTGCTTGAGTGAGTCCGCCGGGCTGAAAAATTCGCCTCCCGTATTATTGGGTGGCGGCACCGGGGGAGCGGCCTGAGCTGACGAAAACAGAGGCCACAGGACAGGTGTGACAGCCAGCAGCATGAACAGGCGATGGTTCATCATTCTGAATCTTTCTTGTTGGATCATGCAGTGAGTCTAAATCAGATCGGGGCGGGATGCAGATTCTGACCCGCAGGAAAGCTCTCCCGCGGCGGGATCAATCTCGTTGAGAATCTGTTAACCAGTCTGAAGGGAGCGTCTGCCAAAATCAAGTAACCGATCAAGAATGCAGGCCGGTTTCTCTGTCGCCCGTGCCATTATCTTCCCAGTTCTGCTGGTTTTCGAGTGATCTGACGTGGTAAAGGACTCCTGTGTTTTCTTACGATAAATGATGGCCAATTCCTTAATGGCAATTTGTGGTTTTTGTTAAATCGTTTCTTTCAGGACCGGATACATATGTTACAACGAATCACGCTGATGACCGTCGTATTGAGTATATTACTCACTGTTCAGATGGGATGGGCTCAACAGAAAGCGGCCGAAACTCACCCACGGCCTGCAACCGTGGCCGAGAACGCGAAGTTGCAGGAAGAGTATGCTGCGAAAGCATTTTTCGAAGGCCCCATCTGGGACCCGGTGGGCAAGCAGTTGTATTTCACTTCGTTCGTGGATAAAGACACGAAGATTTTGCGCCTGGAGGAACGGGGGAAAGCAAGTGTCTGGCTGGATCATACTAAAGGAATCAACGGGACATGGCTGTCGCTGGAGGGGCGGATGCTGGGGGCACAGGCCTATGGTCAGCATGTCATGAGTTACGCTTTCGGCGAGTCCGGACCCGCTGACACGATTGTGATTGCAGAGAACCCGAAATGGAACCAGCCGAACGATGTCTGTCAGACGCCGAATGGCAATATCTATTTTACCGACCCCGATTTCAAGAACCGCAAAACCAGTGCCGTGTATGTGAAAACAACGGCAGGCGAAGTGAAAAAAATCATCACCAGTATGCCGGTTCCCAATGGCGTGATCGCTTCGAATGACGGGAAGACCCTGTATGTGGGGGACAGCCATGAAAAGCTGTGGCGCAGTTTTCCGATCCTGGCAGACGGGACGGTCGGGGAAGGGATGCTGTTTTTTGATCCGGAGACCTCACGCCAAGATTCTCCTGACGGCATGAGCATTGATGCGGAAGGCAACCTGTATCTTTCCGGACGGGGTGGCGTCTGGGTGGCCAGTCCTGAGGGTAAGTCACTGGGGTTGATCCCAGTTCCGGAGTTCTGCTCGAATGTGACCTTTGGAGGTACGGAAGGGAAGACACTGTATTTCACCTGTGCCAACAAAGTCTACAGCCTGCAGATGAAGGTGAAAGGGGGACAGTTTCGCTAAACTGTGATCGGAAATGTCCATGAAAAAACAGGCGCTGTCCCGATGCGACAGCGCCTGTTTTGATTGAAATCGGAACAAGCGAACTTACAGAATCGCGGCCCCTTTGACGTCGATCCCTTTGAGAACCATCTTCAGTTCTTCGACGTTCGGTGAAATTTCGAACGCGTCGGCACGGCTGATGAATTCACGATCGATGAATCCTTTCAGGCTGTCGTTGAACTGCTGCATGCCTTCATCTTTACCGATGCGGATGGCGGCGGATAGTTTTTCATCATGTTCTTCCAGTACCAGTTTACGGACGGTCGGGTTGAACGTCATGATTTCGACGATGGGAACTCGCCCCGGTTTATCGACAATGGTCTTGAGCAGTTTCTGCGCGACGATCGCCCGCATGTTGAATGCCAGACTGCCTCGCAGCGCTTTATGCATATCCTGGGGGAACAGGTCGAGAATACGTCCGATACAACTGGGCGCGTTGGAAGCGTGAATGGTTCCAAACACAAGGTGCCCCGTTTCCGCAGCATGGATCGCGGTCGAGAAGGTTTCCATGTCACGCATTTCGCCCACCAGCATGATGTCGGGGTCCTGACGCACGGCGTGCTTCATCGCGATTTCGAAGTCTTTCACATCGATGCCGACCTCGCGCTGATTGATCAGACACTTGTTCTGTGTGTAGACGAATTCGATCGGGTCTTCAATCGTCAGAATGTGTTTGCGGTAATGGTCATTCACCCAGTTCAACATGGAGGCGATCGTGGTACTTTTACCACTACCCGTCACGCCGGCCAGCAGTACCATGCCCTGGTCGAACTTACATAAAGACTCCATCACGGGAGGCAGATACAAGCCATCGAAGTTGGGGATCGAGCGTTCGATTTTACGGGAGACCATGCCGGGAAAACCGAGCTGGATAAACAGGTTCACACGGAAACGCCAGGGTTCGCCTTCGTGTTCAACCACATACGAAAAGTCAGCTCCCCCTTCTTCGTGGAAGATTTTCTGGTTACGTTCATCCATCATCGGCATGAAGAGTGCCATCATCTGGTCCCGGTCGATCGGTTCCATCTGCAGTTCCCGCAGCGTTCCTTTGACACGCAGGATCGGTGCTTTGCCGACCTGCATGTGCAAGTCGGAGCCGCCATGCTTGATCAGCTGACGGAAGACTTTATCAATTTCGTTTTCAACGCGCCCCGTGATGGGATTGACGTCTTTGGGGGTCGCAGGAACTGTTGTCGCCATAAACAAACTCCACTTATTTCTAACGCTGTATTCTGCTGCAAGAGCGAGCAGCGGACTTGACAGGAATTGCTGATCTGAATTGAGACGAAGAGATCTGACACCTCATCCTCACCACGGCCTCCTGAGGCCGCTATTACTATTTTGAGGACTCTGAAGGAACATGCAAGCTTCAATTCCCGCGTTACCGGTAAATTTGTTGCTCTCCCGCAGAAACGGGTAGACCTGTTCCGGTTACCGGTTACACCCGATCCAGGCTGACTTCGCTTTTGAAGCGGATCGGAATTCCCCGTTCCGCCAGGTAGTGTTTCGTTTCATCAACAGGATGGGTCCCGTAGTGAAAAATGCTGGCAGCCAGTGCCGCGCTGGCTTTGCCTTCAGTCAGAATCTGATATAAGTGTTCAGGGCAGCCCGCTCCTCCGCTGGCGACCACGGGAATGGTGACGGCTTCGGCGACGGCGCGGGTCATCGGCAAATCGTAGCCGTCCTTGGTTCCGTCGGCATCCATGGATGTCAGTACGATTTCTCCGGCTCCCAGGTCTTCCACTTCCTGTGCCCATTCGATGGCTTCCAGACCCGTGGGAACCCGCCCGCCGTTCACGTGGACTTCCCAGAATTCTTTGCCATCTTTCTGGACCCGTTTGGGATCAATATTAACGACAATACACTGGCTGCCAAATCTCAGAGCGGCTTCACGGATCAGATCCGGATTTTTGACGGCGGAAGAGTTGATGGAGACTTTGTCACAACCGGCTTTGAGCAGTGCGCGGATATCATCGAGGGTGCGAATTCCGCCGCCTACCGTCAGTGGCATGAAAATAACTTCCGAGGTCCGGCGGACAATATCGAGAATAATCTCACGTTCTTCATGGCTGGCGGTGATGTCCAGAAAGACGAGTTCGTCAGCACCCTGTTCCTCATAACGGGCGGCGACTTCGACCGGATCTCCTGCGTCCTGAAGATTGACAAAGTTGACCCCTTTAACCACCCGACCTGCATGGACATCGAGGCAGGGTATGATTCGTTTTGCCAGCATGAATGAGAGCCTTGGTTCTGTAGTGGGAAGCGAATGTGAATCGCCTGGCAGGGATGGAAATATTGTGATATTTAATCTGTTTAAAAGATTAATCGATGGGTAATGGATTGAACAGTCTGCCGAGGCGGAATTCTGAGGGGCGAGCAGACCGATGTGTACAGGCAAAAAACGCAGCCCCATAATTGAGACTGCGAATGAAATCGAGCGGATGAGATCGCCTCAAAAGCGAACGTAACAGTCAGATAGTTAGCCACCGTGAGACAGCCAGGACGTTGATTATGTTGATTTCAGATCAAAGTTAATCGTATTGTCACCCCCGGTGACATCTGCCTTCAATTCTGTTTTCGAATTATATTTTGCGGGGATAGGGTCTTCATCCCCTTTTTTGGGCTTAGGGCGTGGCCTTCTTTGAGTCACATCTCCATCTGATTCCACGGGGGGAGTATCAATATCGGTGGTATCTGACATATCTACATTGGCCAGATCGGCATCGCCGCTGATGGTTTCATCAAGTGGCTTACCCGTGGTGATCTTTACTGTGTGACTGCCTACCAGGGCGCCTTTAGAGTCGCCCGGATAGGAGAGTTCATACTTACCACTGTCATCGGTTCGCCCTGTCGAGGGATTCCCTTTTTCCGGGACAAAGACCACGATTGCATCAGGCAGAGGTGTGCCATCCATCGTGACGACTCCAGTGACCGTTCCAAGATCCACCGAATCGCCGCCAGAACATCCCACACAAAAGACAGAAACAGATACCAGCAGGAACTTCGCTGTCATACTTTTAATAAAATACATATTTCTCCTCATTAGGCCTGATTACATAAGGTTCGATTCTGGCGGGCTGTCACGAAGTTAAAGATTCCGGTTTCACCAGGGGGTGAAACCGGAAAATGGCAGGTTTTACAGTGCTGCTTTAATACTCGCCCAGGACGTTTTTGTCATTGATGCCTGCGAGATACACCAGAGTATCTCCATTGACATTTTCGCTGATAAATTGGATCCGACCATCGCCGAAAAGAAAATGACAACCTCCCGTATGAGAGCTACTCAGTGTCCATTCATACTTGGTACCCGTCGTATTGTTGATACCATTAATGAGATAGATCGTGGAAAAATCGGGAGCCGTTGCTGAACCCTGATAGGTTCTAACAATCGCAGAATGGTAAGGCCAGTTTGCAATATTACCAGAAGTGCCAGTAGTATTAGATGCCCCAATCCAGACACCCCCTGCCGGGATTCCTTCTGTGGTTCTTTCGCCCACCATAATTACATTGCTGACGCCATCGGTAAAGTCACGGATTCGGTTTACCGAGTTGTTGTTAAAGGGCCCAGTATAACAGGTACCTGTGGTTGCACCAGGTTTAACATTACACGGCGAATAAATCGCGGGATAGTTTGACTTGCCAAAAGAACCAATGTTGGTGTTGATTCCTTCCATGGGGTCAGAAGGGCAGATGAATGCTGGCAGGATGGTTTTAACGAGAGCCAGCTGTGGAGGATTTCCCGTGTAATTGGCTCGCCAGGGAGCATTCATATTGATCTGATTATAAAGTGAAGCCTGATCCATAAAGGGGAGAATCATCACACTCCAGGCGAGGTAACTGTCCGTATCAGGATCGTAAGTTGTATTCCGGAGTGTCTCGACCTGCATTTGTGGAAATGAACGATGTGTTTCGTGGTAGTTGTGTAAAGCCAGACCAATCTGCTTCAGGTTGTTTTTGCAGGTACTCCTGCGAGCTGCTTCACGTGCCTGTTGAACAGCGGGTAACAGCAGTGCAATCAAAATCGCGATGATCGCAATCACAACCAGAAGCTCAATCAGGGTGAAGCCCCGTTTTGATGTGAGTCGTTTCATCTTTACCTCCAGCATAGAAAGAAATTAAGAGAAAGGAATAAATTACTCTCTCGAACTCTCGTTTCAGTTTTCAATTTAGATTGAAAGCAGAGGTAGTTGCATCACGATATTAAGCGATTTAGAAAATTTCATATCCAAAAGGACAAAGCTTGGGGATGCCGGATACCTAATTTGATAACTAGAGCGCGAAAACGATATTTAACCAGGTAAAAACTGCCAGAATTTGCAGTTTGATGAACACAATAAGCGTATTGGCGAAAGCCGGGAAAGAACTGTAGTGAATTACTGTCTGATTGTAAGAAACAAAAAATTAAAATGTCAAACAAATTCTATGAAGGAACAAATATTTATCACAAATAAGTTTCGTTTAGAAAAAGAAAGGTGGGCATATTTAAATGGAATCGATTGCTTTAGTGGATCTCATGTGGATTACTCAACACAAATGGATGCGGTTGAAAAACTCTGAGAAAATTTCCGCGCAAATAAAATGACACCAAGGGTTTTTGCGGTTAACCATTTGGCACTTGGAAGTAACTTCAAGGGAAGCGAGCCCTGATGGTTGAGCTATAAAGAGCGGACACTTGAGAGGTGAAACTCAAATGGGACTTCAGTGCGGAAGAATAATGAGTAAATCGATTTTGTGGTATCCGCGATGCGCATCGCGGAATGAGGCCGGACCCTGATCGCAGAAAATTGCGCGTCTGAACCATCTTTAATGGTGCACCCAACATCGCATCCAATTTTCGAGGTGCAGTTCATCATCCGAGAGCAGTTGTGCTTCAACTGAACTTCAGGTCCGCAGGTCCACTACCTTGAGCGTACCCTGCCTTGCTACAGCATCACAGGCGGAACCTGAGGCTGCAGGCTGGATGAAGTGAAGTCGTTTCGCGATTTTCTGAGAATTAAAGTTCTACTGTATCAAAGCGACGGTTTACACAGATTCAGGTAATTCACTACGCTTATTGAGACGTCCCGCTTCTGATACAGGATCAGCTTTGGCTACTCTGAATTCAGCTCAAAATCGATTGTATTTTCTCCTGCCGAGACGTTTTTGGTCAGTTCTGTCTGCGAATTATATCTGGCAGGGATCGGTTCATATTTTCCTTTCTGTGTTGAAGTAACGACTGATCTCTGGGTGACATCACCATCCGATTCGGGAGGGGGAGTATCAATATCAGTCGTATCTGACATTTTTACATTGGACAGATCAGTATCACTGTCCATTTCTTCGTCCAGTTCGTTTGATTCCCGTGTAGTGATCTTAATCGTATGGTTGCCTACAATCGCTCCTCTGGAATTTCCCAGATAAACGAGATCGTAGTTCCCCTCTTCGTCGGTTCTGCCAGAAGAAGGATTTCCCTTCTCAGGTACAAAAACAATAATGGCATCTGCGAGTGGCTCGCCATCCATGGTGACCACTCCCGAGACACTGCCTAGTTCAACTTTATCTCCTTCAGAGCATCCCAGGCTGCAGGCTGTTAACGTAACCAGGAAATAAGTCCATGGCATTCTGGATATGTAACGCATCGTATTTCTCTACGACCGGGGTTGCTTGAAGAAGTAGTTTTCTGTTGATCTTCAGAGATTAGAGATTTCGGTTATACCAGAAATATAGTGAAAGCGGAAAAACAAAGTTCGTTTCAAAAAGCGATTAGAATTCGCCAATGACATTTTTATCATTGATGGCAGCCAGGTAAACCAGTGTGTCACCATCGATATTTTCGCTGATGAAGCGGACACTCCCGTCTCCCATGACGAAGTGGCAACCACCTGCATGAGAACTACTGAGCGACCAGGCATACCTCAGACCATCATTGTTGTTGATGCCATTGATCAGGTAGATTGTGGATGGATCGGGAGTCGCTGCTGCACTCTGATAGGTTCGCACAATCGCATTGCACCAGGGCCAGTTGCCATAATTTCCTGCATTTCCATTGTTACGTAACTCGGAACCGATCCAGATTGCTCCCGAACCACGGTCTTCTGTCGTTCGTTCCCCAACCATGATTACATTACTGGGGCCATCGGTAAAATCCCGTAAGCGTGTGGGAGTATGATTGTTGAATGGCCCGGAATAACAGGAACCGGTTGTGTTGCCAGGTTTAATGTTACAGGGAGAGTAGATAGCCGGGTAATTCAATTTACCCCAGGAACCGATATTCTTGTTGATCCCTTCCATGGGATCGGAAGGACAGTTGAACGGCGGAATGATGGTCTTAACGAGCGCTGGCTGGAGTACCGTTTTTGATGCATCACGCCAGGGGGCGTTCATGTTAATCTTGTTATAAAGAGGTGCCTGGTCCATGAAAGGCAATATCATGACACTCCAGGAGAGATAGCTTTCTGTGGGAATATCATGATCAACTTTCCTTAAGCTTTCCACGTGCATCTGGGGGAACGTTCGATGCGTTTCATGGTAGTTGTGCAACGCCAGACCAATCTGTTTCAGATTGTTCTTACAGGTACTTCTGCGGGCTGCTTCACGCGCCTGCTGCACAGCGGGTAACAGAAGAGCAATCAGAATCGCGATGATCGCAATCACGACCAGGAGTTCAATCAGGGTGAAACCCCGTTTTGGTGTGAGTCGTTTCATCTTCACCTCCGGCATTAGTTAGAGCTATATGAGAAATGATAGGCCTTTCCCACTCTCATCTGGCCTTTCAGCGATTCGAAAACGGTATTGCGCACAAAACTAAATAAGGTGTTGACGTAAAATCTGCGCACAGTCAAATTTCAGTTAGCTGTAAAGAGCGACTTGTGTTAGTTCAGATAAGAGTAAGAAATTTGAAAGTTATAACGACAAAATTAACTACCAGAATCGGTAGATTAAGTCTCACAGTTTTATGGCGAATGCCTGTCAGAGTTGTTGGAAAAGACATGTCTCATTAAAAGCCAGATAATTAATTTGTCAACATGTTTCTATTTGTATTTATCGATTATTTCAGCTCAAAAATGAATAAAATATCATATCTGCAGCGACACCCTGAGTTTATGAGAGAAGAAATTCTTCGGAAAAATATAGAATTCGCGAAACTTCATTCGAGCCAGCGTGTTGTTGATCGCCACGATGTTCTGTAGGAGTGAAAAAAGGAGGGAAATCACTTTCAAATATGAATATAAAATCGTTTCTCTGTCACAGCAATCGTTGCCCGTGCTTCTATCGGAAAGTAATACTTATCTATCGACCCGGAATTTAAATCGAACTGAAAAACGGGATACAATTGGGAAGCCAGCGCAACCCAGATGAGCCCAGTGGCTCGCCGCACGAAGAATTTCAATCTGAATTCGTATGCCTTATTGATAAAGCGGGGGATCTGCAGTGTTAAAAAAATAACCGCCGTGGAGTAAATCATGCACACGGCGGTATGGCTGCCAGGAGAGAACTCTCCTGTCTGAATCTTGGGAATAAAATGGAGACAGGAGATTCTGTTTTCTGTTCCAGCCGCGAGTATTACGGAGGAAGTGCCAGAGAGCTTTCGTCTCCCACCTGGGCAGGAGGTTTACTTTGATCTTCTGCCGTTTCAGAATTTCCCGAACATCCCTGAGTCAGGGATAGCAGTGGCAGGCAGAAGAAGATGAATAAGCATTTGTGAAACTTGCTCACAATGATCTCCTTACATGTAATATGGATTACGCGAAAAACCCTTGAAAATATTCTGACAGAGCTCTGTTATTAAATAGAAAGTGAGATCGAATTAATATTCACCCAGAACCTGACCATCATTGATGCGTGTCAATAATGCATACGTGTTTTTGTCCATATTCTCAGTGAGAAAGCGAACCGATCCATCTCCCATCAGAACATGGATGCCGCCTTCGTGAACACTAGATGCTACATTGACGTAAAATCTGCTGTCTGCAGTAGTACCAGCGCCTGTCATTCCCACAACCTGAATGGGGCCATTGATGTGATAACGCGCGTTGTTGATATGGTTGGCGTCGATATTCGGATGGTTGACCGCAAACGTTCCATGTCGTCTATAGCCGGCCCAGATCGGTGAGTATGCATCGTCAGATCTGCCTGAAATCGCTCCTTCGCAAACTGCGATTGTGGCACTGAGTCCATCTTTCACGTCTTTGATTTTAGCAGCACCATTATGGCCAAACATGCCACGATAGCGAATCCCTGTGCGTCCATCCGCCAGATTACTGGTACTGTCTTTGTAGGCAGAATAGATATTTCCGTCTACCCAGCCATTTCCATGACCGCCTGCGCAGAACAGATAATTTGCTCTGGCATGGTTCGCGATAAACCCATCGGCATCGGTTCTGACTTCAATGTCTTCACCTTCATCCGAGGGGCAAAGCAGGATGGGGATTTTCGTCTGGACCAGTGCGCTGTTGGCGTTTGGCCAGCCTCCCACAACATCTGTAAACAGGCCGCGAAAATGACCGTTCGTGGCGATATTGAGGTTAAACTGATTGTAGAGCGGCGCCTGATCCATATAGGGCAGTAACATGAGCCAGCCTGTGTGATTCAATGCCAGCGTCACGCTCGCAGGCAGTACTGTGCTTCCTGCATTGTTTGATCCAAGAGGGAAAATACGATGTGCTTCATGGTAGTTGTGAAGTGCCAGGCCAATCTGTTTCAGGTTGTTTTTACAGGTGGATCTTCTGGCAGCTTCCCGCGCCTGTTGTACTGCAGGCAATAAAAGGGCGATCAGAATGGCAATGATGGCAATCACCACCAGCAATTCAATTAGTGTAAAGCCAAGTTTCTGTGAACGCTTTCGGTTCATGTGACGTCTCTTTCACAAATAGGAGAAAAGTTAGAATTTAAAATATAACGAATATTTAAAACTCAAGGAGTAACTGTTTCATCTAGAGACTGAAGCAACGTGACTGTTTTAGTGATCCCATTTTTTTGATATGCAGACAATACTGGATCAATGGACTGTATGAATTACAGGTATCAAGAATGTACCGCCAAAAGTTGATATGTTTATTAGGAACCCCCAAGTCTATATATTTGTTTCGTAAGAAATCAATTAAAAATAGAAAATATGAGAAATTGAATATTAGGAAGATTTAGTAAGGGGAAATGAGAAATGTGACTGGTTCTATCCAGTAGCGCCAGGCAAATAGAAAATCGGCTGTCCCGGAGTCGGAACAGCCGATCAAAGAGGTTGTGATAGCAGTGGTTAAAATAAAGTCGTTAGCCAAAACGTCGAATCAACTTACTCTGGTGGAAGAGCCAGCGATTCCTCGTCTCCGGTTTCGACAGGGACTTCATCATCAGGCGTAGATCCCACTGAGTTTCCGGCACATCCTGAAATCGAAATAAGCAAAGACAGAATCAGAAAGAGCGGCAGTAATTTATGAAGCAGTTTCACAATTAACTCCTTATTTTACAAGAGTTCAGGATCTGTGTTACCTGTAGAACTCATGTCAAATCAAGTCTTACTTACAGGCTTTAATACTCGCCGAGAACCTGGCCGTCATTGATGCGAGTCAACAGGGCATACGTGTTCTTGTCCATATTCTCGCTTAAGAAACGAGTTGATCCATCTCCCATTAAAACATGAATTCCCCCTTCGTGCACACTGGAGGCAACACCCACATGATGTCTGTTGTCTGCTGTGGTACCAGCGCCCGTCATACCTGGTACATGAACCGGGCCATTGATGTGGTAGCGGGCATTGTTGATGTGATTCGCATCAATGTTCGGGTGGTTCACCGCGAATGTGCCATAGCGACGATAGCCTCCCCAGATGGGCGTATAAGCATCACTGGTGCGGCCACCGATGGCACCCTCACAAACGGCAATCGTTACACTGGTGCCGTCTTTAATATCCCTGATTTTAGCTGCGCCATTATAGCCGAACATGCCTCGGTATCGGATTCCGGTCCGGCCATCTGCCAGGTTACTGGCACTGGTTTTATAGATTGTCCAGAGCCTCCCACCACTCCATCCGTTACCATGTCCACCGGCACAAAATAAATAATTAGCGCGGGCATGATTTGCAATATAATTCTCGACATCTGATCGAACTTCAATGTCTTCACCTTCGTCGGAGGGGCAAATCATTACAGGTAGTTTCGTTTGTACCAATGAAGTATTAGCATTGGGCCACCCACCTACGACCCCTGTGATAGAATTGGAAGCGGAACTCGAAGGGGCACCATAATGTCCATTGGTCGCGATGTTTAAATCCAGCCGATTATAGAGCGGCGCCTGATCCAGGAATGGGAGTAACATCAACCATCCCGTATGGTTCAAGGCGAGCGTTGGTTCAGGAGAGACGTCTCGAAAGTCACCACTGCCAATCTGATTTGCTCCCATGGGAAAGACGCGATGAGTTTCATGATAATTGTGAAGTGCCAGTCCTATTTGTTTCAGATTGTTCTTACAGGTGGATCTGCGGGCAGCTTCGCGGGCCTGTTGGACAGCAGGTAACAGCAAGGCTATTAAGATTGCAATAATTGCGATAACGACGAGAAGTTCGATCAGCGTGAATCCTCGATTTGAAGAGAGCCGTTTCATCTCCACCTCCGGTTGTACAAAGAGAAATAAAAGAAATGATGATCATTTCTCACTCTTATCCGGCCTTCAAGCGAATTGAAAACAGCAATGCACATAAACCCTGAACGTGCAACGAGTCACAGAAGAATCTGAGCACAGTTAAATTTCAGTTAGCTGTAAAGAGCGACTAAATTAGAAATTTACAGATAAGAAATAAGAAATTCGCATATAACAAAAAAACTATCTGAATAGATAGAACAATGCGTATCGTTTTTTGGCGAGTGCCTGCTCGATTTTTCTGAAAAGATAATAACTATTAAAAACCAGGGAATGAAATTGTCAACATGTTTCTATTTGCATTTATCGAATATTCCAACTGATAATTTAAGGGATGGCTATATCTATAAAGATATAGCAAGTTTATGAGAAAAGAAATTCTTCGAAAATATTTGGGATTTGCGAAACTTAATTTGAGTTTCTGTGTTGCCCTGCCTCATGGTACTTTTTTAGGTGAAAAGAGAATGCGAATCACTTTCCAGTTTAACCAAAAATGGTTCCTCGGTGATTGCAATTGTCGCTATGCTTCTATACAGCGGCGAAACATTTCTAAAGAACGTTTTAATAATTGTGGACGCGAGCTTGATGATGGACCTGCGCTGTTGTCCAATCAGAGTATCTGTCTTTAGAGTATCTGTCTTTGTAGAAAAATAAATCATTGGCTGGTGAGTGTCTGGAAGTTTTGCAGGTGTTTCCCCTGCTGGACACGTTTGATGCTCAACGCTCGAACAATAACGAGGATCTGAAATGAAAATACATCGTCTGTGTCAGCCTGTTGTGTGTGTCGCTCTGATTGCTGGTCTGTTCCAAATTCCTGTTGGGCTGGCGGACGAAAGTGAAAAATCAGCCTCGGCGGAATCGGGAACCGTTCAACGTGTCCTGCGACTGCCTGCGAGCGAGAATAATCCCCGCAACAGTGAAGGGGACTTCATTACTTTGAAGGATGGACGCATTTTGTTTGTCTATACTCATTTCACAGAAGGCGCTGCAGATCACTCTTCCGCTTACCTGGCTGGCCGCTACTCATCCGATGGAGGCAAAACCTGGACGCAGGAAGATGAGACCATCATTGAAAATGATGGCAAGCAGAACATCATGTCGGTTTCGCTGCTGCGTCTGCAGGACGGACGGATTGCTCTGTTTTATGCCCGAAAAAATTCGCTCCATGATCTGCTGCCGGTCATGCGTATCAGCGCTGATGAAGGTGCCAGCTGGAGTGAGCCGGTTGAGATCATTCCGCAAAACGAAGTCGGGTACTATGTGCTGAATAATGATCGCGTCGTGCAGTTGAAAAATGGTCGTATTGTGGTTCCGCTGGCGCTGCATCAGAATCTTCCGGGCTCAGATCGTTTTAACCCGAATGCGAAATTTCTCTGCTACTACTCTGACGATCAGGGAAAAACGTGGCAGCGGGGAAAGGATGTGGTTGTCCAGACGCAACCGGGTGCCAAACAGCCTTACATGCAGGAGCCCGGTCTGGTCGAACTGAAAGACGGAACCCTGATGGGTTTCTGCCGAACGAACGGAGGCAGTCAGTATGTTGCATTTTCAAAAGATGGCGGCCAGACATTTTCTGAACTGAAACCGTCAAACATCATCTCGCCTGTTTCACCCGCATCCATTGAACGCATTCCGTCGACCGGTGATCTGCTGCTGGTCTGGAATAATCACGAGGGGATCGACGCAACGTTGCGCGGCAAGCGGACACCCTTATCACTGGCCATTTCCCGGGACGAAGGCAAGACCTGGCAGCAGGCTCAGAATATCGAAACCAATCCGAATGGCTGGTACTGTTACACGGCGATAGAATTCACCAAAGACGGTGTTTTGCTGGGGCATTGTGCCGGGGATCGCACGAAAAATAACGGACTGGCGGAGTCACAAATCACATTCGTCCCACTCTCTGCCATTTATGGAAAGTAGGTGAGGCACGGAATTGTGTCCTCTTTTATCAGGAATAAAGCCGATCGTACCAGAAAAAGAACCGATCGGATTGATCTCTGAGATCGTGCTTGAATTCGCGGAATGAATCAGGGAAACTGATAAACAAGAAACTTAAAAATCCTCCTCACATTCCTGCCTCGGATCATTTTACCGGAGTCAACTGATGAATCCATTGTCCCTGTCCCGTCGTCGGTTTTTAGGTACTGCTGTTGGTAGCGGACTGGGGATGCTCTCGCTGAGCCCGCTGGTCCATGCGGGTCTGCCGACTGTGAAAGATCCCCGGGCGACTGACGGCGATTCCCGGTTCGAACCCGACTGGAAAGAACGTCTTTCGATTTCCGTTGGTCCGAAATCTGGAGACATTATCGGGACGGGTGACAAAGCACTGCAGGCGGCCATCGACTACATCGCTGCCAAAGGGGGAGGCACGGTCCGACTGCTGCCGGGAACCTTTACGCTGCGAAATGCCTTGCATCTGCCTGCGGAGATTCGACTGCAGGGAAGCGGCCCGGAAACGATCATCACAAAAGGGGCCTCAGAAACGGTGGCGCTCTCTGAAGATTCTGACTGGTACGATCAGGAAATTACGCTGGAGAAGTCGTCGGGATTTCAGGTAGGTGACGGGGTGGTTCTGGTTGTAAAGAATCCGAGTACCGGCAGCCAGGATGTGATTAAACGCACGCTGGTCGCACGCTCGGGAAATCGATTCAAATTGAACGAGGGACTCCGCAAGAATGTATGGCTCTCCGGAAGGCCCACCGTGTCATCGCTGTTTCCGTTATTAACCAGCGAATATACAAAAAATGTCCTGATCGAAAATCTGACCTTGGACGGGAATCGAGAAAACAATACCAATCTGAATGGCAACTATGGTGGCTGTATCTTTCTGCAGGACTGCAATCGTTACACGATTCGGAACGTCACCACGCGAAATTATAACGGGGACGGCATCAGCTTTCAGATCTGTCACGATGTGAAGGTCGAGAACTGCCACAGCCATGACAATGCCGACCTGGGCGTTCATCCGGGATCCGGATCCCAGCGACCTTTGATTGTGAACAGTCGCTTCGAGAATAACCACATCGGTCTGTTCTGGTGCTGGGGTGTGAAATATGGCCTGGCTGAGAAAAACCAGCTGAAAGGCAACGACATCAGTATTTCGATCGGCCATAACGATACCGATAATGTGATGCGAGAAAATATCATCCGCGACAGCAACCAGGTCGGCATTCTGTTCCGCAATGATGCCCGCGGGAAAAACTTCTGGGCCAATCGCAATACGGTCGTCAAGAATCAGATTATCAACAGCGGAGCCGCGGACGGTGTCGCCATTGATATTACCGGCAAAACATCCGATCTGACAATCACCGGTAACATCATCAGCGAAGAACGCCAGCCCGAGCAGCGCACCGGGATCCGTATTGGACCCGATGCCGGCACGATCAAACTGGCCGAGAATCAGATTCAGGGGTTTATGAAATCGGTTGACGATCAGCGACCGACGGCCTGAGCTCTCTGATCCCGGATGGAATCGGAGAGTGTGCCTGGAGCTTGCCTGCCGGATTACTTGCCTGTGTTACTTATCTGCAGTGATTTCTTCCGATTTCATCACTTTGCCGATCTGCTTGACTGCCTGACGGAGTCGCTGTGAGTTTTCGACGATCGCCATCCGCAGATAGCCTTCGCCGTCTTCGCCAAACCCACGCCCCGGGCTGACAGCAACACCACCTTCGTCGAGCAGTTTCATTGCGAAATCGATTGACCCCATCTTAGCCCAGGGTTCCGGGATTTTGGCCCAGACGAACATGCCCGCTTTGGGGCGATCGATTTCCCAGCCGAGGCGTTCCAGGCCATCGCAGAAGACATCGCGTCGCATCTGGTATTCGGCGGCGATACTGTCGACAGCTGCTTCACAGTGTCGCATGGCGACGATGGCAGCAATTTGCACAGGCTGGAACAGGCCGTAATCGTAATAACCTTTAATGGTCGAGAGGGCACGGACCATTTCCGAATTCCCTGAGCAGAAGCCGATACGCCAGCCGGCCATGCTGAAACCTTTACTCATGGTCGTAAATTCCACGCCGACTTCGGTGGCACCGGGAGTCGCGAGGAAACTGGGAGCCTTGTAACCATCAAAGCAGATGTCGGCATAAGCGAAATCGCTGATGACCAGGAATGAATACTTGCGTGCCAGTCGAACCAGCTCAACGTAGAAGTCCTGTTCAATGACGGTGGCGCTGGGATTGTGGGGGAAGTTCACCACGACGACTTTGGGTTTGGGATACAGGTGCTCGCAGGTGTAGGCGATGTTCGAAAGGAACTGATCGGGCTGGCGGACGTCGAGTTCGATGACGTTTCCTGCAGCCAGCATCACAGCGTAAACATGGACCGGGAACGAGGGGGAAGGCACGATTGCCGTATCTCCTGGTCCCATCAATGCAAGGCACATGTGGCTGAATCCCTCTTTGGAGCCGATACAGGTCACGACTTCCGTATCCGGATCGAGGCGGACCCCATATTTTTTC
>TARA_R100001132_G_C3275893_1_pt1 | contig 27354 bp, 20 predicted proteins | sample TARA_R100001132 | Tara Oceans TARA_R100001132 (sample SAMEA2621247) | marine metagenome | biome: marine biome (ENVO:00000447); feature: mesopelagic zone (ENVO:00000213); material: "saline water (ENVO:00002010), including plankton (ENVO:xxxxxxxx)" | depth 800 m | reverse complement strand
CATTTTTATTCAGGCTGGCTTTACGGGCTTTGGCACCCAGTGCTTCCAGTTCGCCTTTCAGTTCCTGTTTGCTGATATGATGCAGCATGCCATTCGGGTCAACGCGAACCCCGGCAGAAAACTGACGGAGTGAACCTTCACCAGATCCGTCGTCGATCCAGCCGCCTGAAGTCTGTGACTGAATCAGGTCGATCAGTTCGGTAAAGTCGGCCAGCTGAGATCCACCAGCGAGTGACATGGCCTGAGCGCGTTCGCCCATGGCTTGTGTGCGTTCTTCATCCAGGGGGATGCGGTTGATGGTTCCCAGTGCGGCCATGAAGTCTCCGGAGTCCATCTGGGCTTTGACGACCATTTTGAGCAAGAGAGTACGTTCCTGCAGGTTGGACACGGTTTCAGCGACTTCAATCGCCTGTCCGAATTCCCCCGATGTCAGATGTGCGGCAACCTGTTCTTCAGGTGAAACGCGTGGCGTGACTTCCGCCGGTTTCGTTTCTGCAGCAGGAGTCACCGCGACGGTTTCCTGTTCTTCCAGTACCAGCGGCGATTCGACAGAAGTCTGAACCTGTTCTGGTGCTTTTTCGACAGTCATTTCAGACTGGGGATTTACCAGGTAAAAGGTGACTGCCAGTACGACAGATAAACAGACTACGGTTGCCAGTACGGAAACAACACTGGAGCCGACGCGAGGGTGATTAGGGCGCATGGACGCTCTCCAATAGGCACAACATATTAACGGACAACCTTACAGTTCGGATATGCACGTACTGCAAGATGGGAAGTTTAAGGACTTTATGTATTAGGATCGTCCAACTTTGGGCTGACGTCAAGGATAATCTTAAATTTCTTGGTCTTCCTATTTCAGCTTGGCTCTGACATCCAAAGAACAGTTACAAGTAGTAGAATAGAAACACTTCGTTCAAATACTTTGACAGCGTAAAACCGCTTAATTCGATACAGAAAGTATATTCGTGCCAGAGCTGCCTGAAGTCGAGACCATGGTGCGCGGCATCCGCGATGCCGTGGAAGGCCGTAAACTGAAAGACGTTCGCTGCTGTCCCTGCCCGTGTAAACCCATTTCCCTCAAACCGGGCATTAAAGCCATTCGGTCAAAAGCTTTAAATCAAACAGTCACCGGCGTCAGACGCCGTGCAAAACGGGTGATCCTGGACCTGGAGAACGGTTATTCGTTCGTCATTGAACCACGGATGACTGGACTGATGTTACTTTCTGATCCCCCCGATACAGGACATCTGCGACTGGAGTGGCTGCTGCAGAAAGGGCGTTCCCGGCGTTCGCTCTGGTTCTGGGATCGACGCGGACTGGGAACGGTTCAACTGCTCAGCCAGGCGGAACAGGAGACAGTTCTGGGACCTCAGAAACTGGGCCCCGATGCCCTGGAGATTACGGTTAACGAAATGAAGCAGCGACTGGCGAAGACGAGTCGCGCCATCAAAGTTGCCTTGCTGGATCAAAAAATGATCGCGGGAATCGGGAATCTGTATGCGAGCGAAATGCTGCATCAGAGCCGCATTCATCCTGAACGGACGGCAGATCAGCTATCAATGGCTGAAATCAAAACGCTACACAAGGCAATGCGACAGATTCTGAAAACCGCCATTCGCTATGAAGGATCTACGCTCGGCGATGGCACCTATCGAAATGCGCTCAACCAGTCAGGGGGATATCAGAACCAGCACCGTGTTTATGGCCAGGCAGAACAAAACTGTCCGTCCTGTAAGGGAGCGCAGATTCTCAGGATCGTTCAGGCGCAGCGATCTACATTTTATTGTCCCTGCTGTCAGATCATGCAGCCGTAAACTCTATGGTCTGTCCTGCTCAGCATCAGGTAACGTTACACACACTTCATTGGCGACCTGGAATTCTGATAAATTTCGCTGAATTGAGGTGAGAATTTGCGAATCATGCTTTTCTATTCAGACAATTTTGGCTTAAGATCACCTGAGAGATGTGAAAGTGACTTCGCAGCATCTGTCTGGATCTCATACCCGCTGGTAATCCATGTCGTATCGTGCCTTTAAAAAACTGCTGGGGGAAACCAACCTCGAACGCAAGTGCCGCTACCTGTTTGGTGGCGGATTGCTCGTATTAATCACGGCCAGTTTTTCATTGAATACCTGGTTGAACAATCAGGTTCTCAACGATCAGAACATTACCTCCGCCCGTCTGCTCGTGGCACCGATCATCCTGGAGAAACACTGGAAATGGTCCGAGTCGAACGATCAATACCGCATGCTGATTGAAAAAATTGCGCAGTCGGTCAAACCCAAAGATCTCGGCGATTACAGCTGGGCAGTCTTTAAAGCGAATCCATCCAATGCGGATTCCAAAGAGCGCCCGATCGACAGTGCCGGCTATGAAGCGCTGGAGCGGATCAAGCAGGGCGAAAACGAAATTTTCTACCGCGATGAAGCGGAAAGCAAATTCCAGTATTACGGTGCCATCCACGCGACGGAATCCTGTGTTTCCTGTCATCGACTCCGCGATGATCCCGACCTGGAACTGGGGGGACTGATCGGGATTGTCAATATTCGCTTTCCTTCACAGAAAGTGGAACAGGCGCAGAACTGGAACAATGCCATCAACCTGGCTTCGGCTCTGGTCACTGCCGTACTGGCGATGCTGGCCGCTTATGCGATTGTGCGTTACGTGATTGTGAAACCCGTTCTGCACCTGAAAGATGTGAGCGATCAGATTGCGCACGGTAATCTGGATCTGCGGGCTGACATCCGTACGGGAGACGAATTTGAAGAACTGAGCTATGCGTTCAACCGCATGCTCCGACATCTGGTCACCGTGCAGGAAGAACTGCGCACCGTCAATACGGATCTCGATACGAAAGTCGACGAACTGGCGCAGGTCAACCTCAGACTGTATGAAATGAACAAACTCAAAGACGAGTTTCTGGCGACCATGAGCCATGAACTGCGGACGCCGCTCAACAGTATTCTCGGCTTCAGTGATCTGCTGGCAAATTCGAAAGATCTGACTGAGAAGCAGAAACGCTATGTCAGTAACATTCAGATGTCCGGCAAAAACCTGCTGGCACAGATTAACGATGTGCTCGATCTCGCAAAAATTGAGAGCGGCAAAATGGAACTGCAGCTTTCCGAAATCGCGGTGGCAGATCTGATCGAACGCCGCGTAGGCAATATGCTGCCGCTGGCAGATAAAAAGAATATCGAACTGACTTCTGAAATCGACCCGAGGATTCCGATTCTGTTTCAGGATTCCATTAAAATCCAGCAGATTCTGAATAACCTGCTTTCCAATGCCATTAAGTTTACGCCCGAAGGGGGGCGTGTCCATGTGGCAGCAAAACTCTGCGAGGATGATCCGGACCACATGGATCTCATCGTAGAAGACACAGGCATTGGTATTCCCCTGGATGAACAGGAACATATCTTCGAAAAATTCCGCCAGGGAAAAACTTCTTCTGAATCGCGGGATACGTTGACCCGTTCCTACGAAGGCACGGGGCTGGGTTTATCCATCATTCGCGAGCTTTCCAAGCTGCTTGACGGCGAAGTCTTTCTGGAAAGTGAATTTGGTCGAGGCAGTACGTTTACCGCGCGGCTGCCTGTCCGCATGAGCCTTTCACACGACGGGGTGCTCTCGGAACTGGATGATACCTCCGTGGGCATGAATCGCATTAAAACCTCCGATCTGCAGAGATACTCCCAGAAAAAACTCGGCGAGAACGACCATTCTGAGACGCGCACTCCTTGAATCTCCCGCAGTGAGCGCCTACCCTTGGCATTCTACCGGCACACCGGGCTGTCGGGTTGCCAGTTTACTCTCCACTTAGATTCAGGAATCTGCGCTTGTGGCTCTGGAGCTGAAAAATCCACATAGTGTCATGGCGGCTTTACAGACCCGTCCGATTGATGTCACCGAGGTCCGTCTCACCGCTGGTGCCGTGCAGGGCAGTTGGGGAGATGTCGCCGACGAAGCGCGCCGCCAGCGGATTCCCGTCGTCATCAAAAAGTCGGCACCACAGAAAATGAACCGCCGCCAGTCTGAAGATCAGGGACGTCGCACGGCAGGTTCGGTGGCTCTGGTCAAACCACGTATTCCTTCTGCGCTGAGCGAGCTCTTTCCGGACCCGGGACAGGATGCACAGACAGGCGGTCTCTGGCTGGCGCTGGACTGTATTCAGGATCCGCATAACATCGGTGCTATTTTTCGGACGGCTGCTTTCTTTGGTGTGCGTGGGATTGTATTGACCAAAGACCGTTCCGCGCCCATCAACGCGACCGTCTACGATGTCGCTTCCGGGGGGATGGAAGCGGTTCCATTTGCCGTCGAGACCAACCTGAGTCGATCGATCTCCCAGGCAAAAGAAACCGGGGTCTGGATTATGGGGACCTCCGAACATGCCGAAGAGGATGTCTCCGCGTATTCTCAGGACCGTCCCTGGCTGATCGTGATCGGGAATGAAGAGAAGGGGCTCCGCCGCCTGACATTGGAACAATGTGATGTTGTTACCCGGCTGACGCCGACCGGCATTGTGGATTCACTCAATGCGTCTGTCGCCGCAGGCATCATGATCGCCCGCTTTTCACCTTTCGGACCGGGCATCAAGTAAATATCTGCCTCAACCTTGTACGATTTTCCTGCAATAACAGAGATAATCTGCAATATATCTACGACTGCTACAGGTTCCGGTCCGGGTAGTGATTATAGCGGTTTTAAGCCTGATGCCACTGCGCAAGCCTGCCCTCCGCGTTCGTTTCGCTCGGTGTGAGCTGCAGATTATTTTGGTTGTACAGAAATTTCCTGCTTATAATGCTTAAACAGACAGGCTTTGTACCGGTTTCGATCGTTTCCAGGGGAATTCCCTGAAATTCATCACGAATGACACACGAAACGAATGCTACATTGAAGGTACAGGTTACGGGAACTCCGTCTGACAGGCGCGGGCGTCTGCCGGTAGAGCGCGGGTTCCACCGAACAAAATCAAGGCAGGAATATTTATCGTGACAAATTATTTAGTGACCGGCGGCGCAGGATTTATTGGCTCTCATCTGGCGACACGTCTGATTAAGGACGGTCATCGTGTGCGAGTCTTCGATAATTTAAGTACGGGCGCACTACATAACCTGGAACACATTAAAGACGATGTTGAGTTCGTACAGGGAGACCTGCGGGATCTGGCAGCCGTCGAACAGGCAACCGCTGGCGTGGAGATTGTGTTTCACCAGGCAGCGCTGGCCTCTGTTCCCCGCAGCGTGGAACATCCTCTCGATACACATGAAGCCTGTGTGACCGGAACCATCCATGTGCTCGATGCCGCCCGCCGCTCCGGTGTGCAGCGCGTCGTCTATGCCGGTTCCAGCAGTGCCTACGGCAACCAGGCACAGATGCCCAAACACGAAGGTCAGACACCAGAAGTCCTTTCACCTTATGCCGCTGCCAAGCTGGCTGGCGAATTGTACTGCCAGGCCTTTGCCAATTCTTACGACCTGGAAACGGTTCGCATTCGATACTTTAATGTCTTTGGTCCCCGCCAGGATCCTGGCAGTCCTTATTCGGCTGTGATCCCGCTGTTTACCTCCGCATTGCTGGAAGGACGTCGTCCGATGATTTTCGGTGATGGCCTGCAGTCTCGCGATTTTACCTTCGTCGACAATGTGGTTCAGGCGAATATCCTTGCTTCCCAGGCACCCGCGGATAAAGTCTCCGGAAACGTGTATAACGCCGCCTGTGGCAGTTCGTTGAATCTGATTGATCTGCTGAAATTTATCTGTGATCAGTTGGACAAGCCTTACGATCCTGATTTCCAGCCTGCACGCACGGGCGATGTCAAACATTCCTGGGCAGACATTTCCGCTGCTCAACGCGACCTGGGTTACGAACCTGTTGTGGAAATCGAAGAAGGCCTGCGGAGAACCATTGACTGGTATGCAGGTACCACCAGTGCTGAATCAAAAAAATGCCGGGGCGGCTGTTAATCAGCCAGCCTGACTCTCAGAAAAACCGTTTCGTCACATCATTAATGCATTCGCAGAGTAAATAGATCAGGACCCGCTGTCGTGAACACAGACTTTCAACCTCTGGATCAGCAATCCGATTTTGCCATCGATGGCATGGAAGAGAACGCAGAAATCAACTCTTCCGGTCCGGGTGTGGATATCGTTAGGCTCCTGCTTCGCAATAAATATCTGCTGGTTCTGGGACTGGCTGCCGGCCTGCTACTAGGCCAGGCCGCGTATATGAAACTCGGCCCCATCTTTTCAGCAGATACGAAGATCCAGGTCTCACAGAAAAACCCGGTGCCGATTAAAGAAGGAGAAATCCAGACCTTTGGTGAATTGACGGCACACATTGATGTCATCAAGAGTCCGCGGATCGTGGGTGAAGCCGTTAAGGAAGCCAGGCTCAATCAGCTGCCTTCCCTGGCAGGCGAAAAGGACCCGACCCAGGATATTATCGATACCTTAAAGGTCAAGAGAATTTCAGGTAACGATCGCGCGTTCCTCAACATCCTGACGATTACCTATGAAAACCCGAACGCCAAAGATGCCCGGACCGTCACCCAGGCTATTGTTGACGCCTACAAGCGGTATCTGCACGAAGTCCGCGAGGAAAACACCGAAGACATTATCCAGCAACTGAAAGAGGCGGAGAAACAGATTGCCGCAGAGCTGGAACTCAAGAAAAACGAATACAAAAAATTCCGTGAAAATGCACCGCTCTACTGGGAGAGTACACCTGGTTCGGAAGCAGCGGTCGCCGGCAGTACCAACGTGCATCAGGAACGGGTCAAAGCCATCGACAATGAACGCCGACTCAACCTCCTGAAACTGACGGAACTCAAATCAAAAATCGATTCCCTTAAGGCAGCCATAGCCAGCGGTGAGTCCAAAGAGACACTCGAACTGCTGGCGCAGCAGTACCTGATGGGACAAACCCGGGGGCAGGCTGCCAACGGCAATGCCAGCGAAGGTCATCATCTTGCCACACCCGGAACGAGTCAGTTAGACCGTGCGCGGACGGCATTAGAGACACATTTAATGCCGTTGCTGATTCAAAAGAATCGACTGGAACGCGACTTTCAGAAAAATCATCCCGACCTGGATGCCGTCAATCGCAGCATCGAAACGATCATCAATCTCTATCGTCGCCAGGGACTTGATATTTCCGCTGACAATCTGGAGTCAGGTGAATTTCAGGTCGCAGAAACCAAAGACGTGGATTTCGTGAATGTGTATCTCAAGTCCATGGAGCAACAGCTCAAAGAACTGGAGAACCGGGAACTGGAGCTGACAAAGCTGTTCACCCAGGAGAGCGAACTGGCCAAGAAGGTCGGAAACTTTCAGGTGATCGATCAGTCTTACAATGAGGAAATTGCCCAGCTCAAATCACAGCGCGATAACATTTTCAAACAGTTACTGGTCGAAAGAGTTTCACAAGGCAACAGCGGTTACATGTTGACTCAGCTGGCTCCGGTCAAAGATGAACTCGTGATTAAACGCCAGTTGAAATTTTTGATGGCCGGTGCCGCAGGAGGCCTGGGGCTGATCCTGGCGTTTTCCTACTTCCGTGAAATGCGGGACACCACGATGAAGTCGGTTGATGAAATTCGGAATCAACTGCATCTGCCCATCCTGGGAGAAGTTCCATGCTTTGCAGATAGCGATGCTGCCGTTGATGAAAGCGAATTCGCTCCCGCGTTATGGTATTATTATCGCCCCGCTTCACGCGAAGCAGAGGCCTTCCGCTCACTGCGGACCTCCCTGTTGTTAAAAACGGATCGCAGCGGCGCGAAAGTTCTGCAGATGACCAGTGCGGAGCCCGGCGACGGTAAAACGACCTCGATTTCCAACCTGGCACTGGCGATTGCGCAGACGGGCCGAAAAGTTCTGATCGTCGATGCCGACCTCAGACGGCCGACCATTCATAAACTGTTCGGTCTGGCTAATTCGGTTGGCCTGGGTGATGTGCTGACCGGTGAGATCGATGCACAGACGGCGATTCGGGAAACCCGCGTCAGTCATCTCTCAATTTTGACAGCGGGCATGCTGCCGGAAAATCCCTCTGAAATGCTGATGTCGCGTGCGTTTTCTGAACTGGTAAATCAGCTGCGTAAGGAATACGACTACGTTCTGATCGATACACCTCCCCTGGTTGTCGTCAGCGATCCCTCGGTGATTGCCTCGATTGTGGATGGGGTGCTGCTGGTGGTTCGAATTGACAAAAACCGCCGCGGGGTGATCCGTAAGGTACAGCAGATCATTCAGACCAATGGAATTAAAGTGGCCGGCATTCTGGCAAACAGCGTCAAGTCCGGAAAGCCTGGTGATTATGACTACGGTTCCGGTCCCGGATACAGCGACTATTATATCGTTCCTCCCCAGGCACAGGCGAAGCAGGCAGACGTCCCTGCGAAAACTAAAATCACCCATTAAACCGGGTGGTGCGTCTCTGCAGGAAATCCGGATTACTCTAACTCAATATCCAGTTCTTCAATCTTACGATACAGGCTGGACAGGCCGAGCTTCAGCCGCCTGGCTGCTTCCCGTTTGTCGGCGCTGTCTTTTAATACGCGCGTAATATGCATTCGTTCGTAATGCCGAAGTGCCAGTCGCAGATCGTCCACATCCGGTAACGGGGGCTCGTTCTGATGCAGTTCCGGAGGCAGATCATTCAGACAGATCAGGGTTTCGTCACACATCATCACGGCCCGTTCAATGGCATTGTCCAGCTGTCGGACGTTGCCCTTCCATTCGGCTGACATCAGTGTGCGAATCGTTTCGCTGCTCGCTCCCGTGACTCGTTTCCCCATTTTACGCGAATGCTTGGTGAGGAAGTATTCGACCAGTTCCGGAATGTCATCAACGCGTTCCCGTAATGCAGGAATGTGAATTTTCATCCCGTCCAGGCGATAGAACAGATCTTCTTCGAATTCGCCCGACTTGACCATTTCCGCCAGATCCTGAGTGGTGGAAGCGATCAGACGCACATCGACTTTCACCGGCTCGGCACTGCCCAGTGGCAGGATCTCGCCGTATTCAATCGCCCGCAGCAGTTTGCCCTGCGTTCCCAGTGGCAGTTGAGAGATTTCATCCAGATACACGGTCCCGCCATCGGCATTTTTGAACACGCCAATCTGTTCGGTGGAAGGGTACTGCAGCGAGCTGTTGGCGGAACCGAACAGTTGAGATTCGAGGAGTTCAATCGGTCGCATGCCGCAATTGACTGCCAGGAAGCGTTGCTCGCGATTCGGACCATTCGAGTGGATCGACCGGGCAAACAGTTCTTTCCCCGTTCCCGATTCTCCGGACAGCAGAACATTCGAATTGGTCGCCGCAATTTTTCGAATGGTGCTCTGCAGTTTCTGCAGTGCCTTACTGCTGCCGACGACTTCTTCAATTCCCGGACTGCGGGCCAGCTCTCTTCTCAGGATCTGGTTCTCATAGAAGATTTTCTGGTATTCGAACAGGCGATTCAGTTTATGGGACAGATCGTCGAAAATAACCGGCTTGACCAGGTAGTCAAAAGCGCCGGCTTTGAAAGCCGATATCGTATTTTCCACCGTCGCATAAGCGGTGATGATCAGTACGAAAATGCTCGGTTTGATATTCTGCAGTCGTCGCAGGAGCTCAATGCCATCGCCGTCTGGCAACTGCACGTCACAGATCGCGACGTTAAAGTCCCGGTCCCGGGCCAGTTCGAGGGCCCTGGCGACGGTAGATGCCTGCATGGTTTCATAACCTTCGCTGGTGAGAAATTCCGCCAGCGATGTCCGAATGATTTCTTCATCTTCGACAATCAGCACAGATCGGTTGAGTTGCACTTTGGAATTCGTCCTGTTCTTCGTTCGGTTCAAGTCGTAACAAATTTAATTTCTTTTGCGGGTCCGGGAGGGATATCGGCTTTTCCCTGTAATTCCTCACACTGGAGGGAGACGATGAACCTCGCACCATCTTTTACTGTATCATCGATTTCAATTGTACCGGAATTCGAATGTTCCAGAATATTTTTACAGACAAACAGCCCCAGGCCTGTCCCTTTGGCCTTCGTGGTAAAATAAGGTTGGAATAATCTGTCTTTATCTTCTTCGCGGATGCCTTCTCCACTGTCATGCACCGTAATGAGAATCCGACCGGCACGGGCCTCGGTGGTAATCTCAATTGACTCGCCTTCTTCGGTCGCATCCATGGCATTCAGGATCAGATTCAGGAACACCTGCACGAGCTGATCGCGTACCACCTGGACGATCGGCAGATCTTCTGCGAACCGGGTGATGATCTTTTTGCCTTTTTTCCGTTTGTAATATTTGGAAATGTTCAATGATTCGGTAATCAGCTCATTGATCTGACAGCGATTGCGTTCGGTCGTGGCCGGGCGGCTGAAATCGATCAACTCGCGAAGAATTCGCTGGATCCGACGCAGCTGGGCATCGACTTCATCCAGGCGTTTAGTCGTGTATTCATCATTATTATGACGGTTGAGCAGCTGTACCAAGGAACTGATGCCCGCCAGCGGGTTACCGACTTCGTGTGCAATACCCGCTGCCAGCAGACCGAAGGCGGCATGCTTTTCCTGCTGAATCAGCAGCGCCTGCGATTCCTGCAGGTCGCTGGTCCGCCGCGCGATGCGATCTTCCAGCAGTTCCTGGTTCTGCTTCAACTGCGAGTTGGCCAGCGAAAGTTCCATACTCGTGCGTTTGACCAGCTGAGAAAAGGCAATACTCGCCCACGCGACCCAGCCCATCCAGACAATCATTAACAACAGTTGTGTCAGCCAGTCACTGGGAAGGGTAGGACTGGAAAGCAGCAGCGTCGAATAACTGATCAGATGCAGTCCCAGTGTCAGATACGCGATGAGAGACGAATGACGGATGGAACAGACAATCAACGACAGCAGATAATAAAAGCGGAACGGACTGTTCAGCCCGGCGTCGTAATGACAGAGCAGGCCGATGAACAATGCTTCCATGACCGAAATGATCAGCGGCCATTCACCCAGGAAGACGCGGCCACGAAAGCTGAACCAGGTATCGGCCAGGGCGTAAATGGCGCCTAGCGTCAGAATCCAGTTCAACTGGGGAACCTGGATGGCCGAACTGTTTCCGCCAAAATTGACCAGCACATAGCCGACACACAGGCCAAACCAGCGAATGCGCAGCGTAATTTCTTCCGCCGGCAATTCCCAGGTAAAAGCATCATGGTGGATGCGATGAGACGACTGTGAGTCAGATACATCCGCTGGATGTTTCTGTGTCGCCTTGGCAGGGGGGCCTGCTGGTTCGGTCTGGTTCTCCACGTTTAACGGGTCATTCATGATGGGAATGGAAATTCTGATTCGTATTTCTGATTCGCTGCAATCTACAGATTCTGGTAGACGACCAGCTGCGATAAACAGCCTGTAATGGTTGAAAAGTGCATACCAGGGCGATGGCATTGCGTAAACGAAACGATATTATTGGTCATCAATCCTGAATTGACAGGTCATCCAGGGCAGGCGAGCACGCCAGCGAGCGTGTGAACCATTTCGGACAACGTGTCAATCCAGCTCTGAATAAGACACTATCACGAAACTGAAATTGATCTGCAATTACACATTCGCTATTTTGCACGAGAAGTCAGCGAATTTTACTGTACAAACAGGTAAAACCAGAACCGGGCAGAAGACAAACGGAATGGCAGCCTGAGCCTGATTCGTAATCCAATCGATTTCTGAGTTCAGGTATGCGAAGATCTCTCGGAAAAGGTGCGGCGAATTCAGGGAATCACCATAACTCCCGTGATCAGGTCCATTTATTTTCAGCGTTGATTACGTATAGAATGCTACAAAACATTGTAGACATTCAGCAGGATTTATGATCCGAATAGATGGGGAATTTATGAAAATCGTCGTTGCGAGTTCAGAAGCGATTCCATTTGCCAAGACAGGCGGACTGGCCGATGTGGCCTCGGCTTTGTCGAAAGCGCTGGCAGCAGAAGGGCATGAAGTCAGCCTGTTTCTGCCCTATTATCCCCAGTCGACGGCCAAACGGGGTTTCTCGCCAGATGATTTTCAAGTCTGTCCTGAAAAAGTGATGATCACTGTCGGCAGCAAGCAGGTGGAAGCCCGCCTGTTGAAAGCAGCTTTTCCCGATTCGAAAGTGAGTGTCTACCTGGTCGATCAGCCACGTTATTTCGATCGTGCGGAACTCTATCATGAAAATGGACGTGATTATCAGGACAATTGTGAACGGTTTATTTTCTTCAGTCGCGCGGTGATGGAATTCACGGCACAACTCAACCTGCAGCCTGATATTATTCACTCCAATGACTGGCAGACCGGACTGATACCGGCGCTGTTGAAGATTGAATATCAGCATCGCCCGGGTTTTGAAAAAACAGCCGCCGTCTATACGATTCATAATATGGCCTTCCAGGGACAGTACTGGCATTGGGATATGCTGCTGACAGGCATCGACTGGAAATACTTCAATCGGCATCAGATGGAATATTTCGGTCAGTTGAATCTGCTCAAGACCGGCATTGTCTTCTCGAATATGATCACGACTGTGAGTCCGACCTATGCCAGAGAGATCCGCACCGAGCGGTTTGGTTATGGCCTGAATGGGGTGCTCGAATCGCACGCCGATCGACTGGTCGGTATTCTGAACGGCGTGGATACCAGCGAGTGGAACCCCGAAATCGATCCGCATCTGGCCGCCCATTATAACGTCGAGACAATCGCGGACGGCAAAGCGAAGTGTAAAGCAGCGCTGCAGGAACGCATGGGACTGCCACAAAAACCGGATGTCCCCCTGCTGGGAGCAATTTCCCGCATGACCGATCAGAAAGGCTTCTCCCTGATACTCGACGCTGCCGAAAACCTGCTGGCCACCGATGTCCAGATGGTCTTTCTGGGAACCGGCGACCCCCGGCATGAAAGGTCTTTTTCTGAACTCGCAAGACGTTTCCCGGATAAAGTGGCCACTTATATCGGCTTCGATGAAGGGCTGGCACATCAGATCGAAGCGGGCCTGGATATCTTTCTGATGCCCAGCCAGTTTGAGCCCTGTGGACTGAATCAGATGTATAGCCTGTTGTACGGCACGGTCCCCCTCGTCCATGAAGTAGGGGGCCTGGCCGATTCCGTCGTGGATGCCCACCCTGAGAATCTGGAGAAGGGGACTGCCAACGGATTTTCTTTCTGGCACTTTGATGCGACGGTACTCTATCGACAGATGCGGCGTGCCATCGCTGCCTACTACGATAAACCGCTCTGGAATCAGCTGATTCGTAACGGCATGACAAAAGACTGGTCCTGGAAGCAGAGCGCCCAAAACTACCTGTCCGTTTATCAGCGGGCCAGCAGTTATCGAAATAAAAACAGCGAGTCCGTGTCCGCCACTCATTAACAGATCAGCAGACTGACCCTCTTCTATCCTCCTTTGATGACGGGAATCGATGTCAGAGATCAGAACCGACCCTCTCACAGGTTTTACGACCATCTTTGCGCCGGAACGTGCCCGACGACCGATTAAGATTTCTGACAACGCCAGTCAGTACATCCCTACGCAGGAACAGATCGACTCTGACCCGTTTGCTGAAGGGAAAGAATCCGAGACCACGCCGGAACTGTTTGCCATCCGTCCCCCTGAGACGAAAGCCAACCAGCCAGGCTGGAAGCTGCGCGTGGTTGCCAACAAGTATCCCGCGCTGACTCCCGTCTCTGAGGTAGATGAATATGGCGTGCATGAAGTCATCGTCGAGTGTCCCCAGTTTGAGACACACGTCACGCGGCTTGAGCCGACGCAATTTCAATACATTTTCCAGGCTTACCGACAGCGGGTTGCCACTCATCGTGAAGATCCCCGTCTCAACTACGCCATCATTTTCAAAAATCAGGGTATCCTGGGCGGTGCTTCACTGGGACATGTGCACTCACAGTTACTGGCCAGCCATCTCATTCCGCAGGCACTCCGGCAGGAAGTGATCGCGGCCCGCGCCTATCAGCTGGAACATGGTTACTCTCTGTTCGAAAACTTTACCCGGGACTCGTCCGACGGTTATCCCGAACGGGTGATGTCTTCGGAATATTTTGATGTCATCTGTCCCTACGCCAGTCGCTTTGCCTTTGAAACCTGGGTCATTCCCCGTTCTCTGAAAACCCACTTCGACCAGTCCAGCGACCAGGAACTCGATGATCTGGCCTGTATCACCCGCCTTCTGTTATCTGCTCTGGAATCGCTGCTCGGACGCCACGATCTCAATTATGTGATCCAGACACCTCCTTATGATACCAGTGAACAGGACGGCTATACCTGGAGTCTGAGGATCTATCCTCGACTGTCCCATCTGGCGGGATTTGAACTGGCTTCGAACGCCTTCATCAATCCGGTTTATCCCGAACAGGCGCTGGAACAACTCAGGAAGCAGCTGGGTTGCTGAACGCATTTTACCGTTTTTGAAACCACTTCAGTGGGGCCCAAGCCGCAGGAAACTCGCTCGGGAAGCGAGGGGGTTAATTTTCGCTTTTCAAATTATCCCAGTTAATCAGACTGGCGAAATCTTACCTGCTTTAACAATTGCCCTTGCTCCAGTGGTATTTTCAACGTTGTTCGTGTCGATTTTAAGGGGACTTGGATTTTATTATCGGGAAAAGTCCTCTATGATTACAAAAAGATTGGCTTTAAGATAAGCCAGAATCGTTTCAAGTCCTGCTGTTACAGCGCTTAACGCAGGGAGCGAGGCGACCCGCCACGTATTTGATACCGTTCCGTTATATAGCGTAATCGAAAGTTCTGTGTATTACACGGATGAAAGGATGCGGCCCATGGGCTGTCGACTTAGGCTTGTTTTAGTCATTCACAACCATCAGCCCGTTGGGAATTTTGAAGGCGTTTTTGAAGAGTCCTATCAAAACAGCTATCAACCATTTCTCGACGTTTTATCAGAATACCCTGATATCCCTTTTTCTCTGCATACCTCAGGTAGCCTGATGGAATGGCTTGTCGAGGCGCATCCGGAATACATCGACCGGGTTCGTGGACTGGCGGAATCCGGGCAGGTCGAAATTCTGGGTGGTCCCTTTTATGAACCGATTCTGGCGGGCATTCCCCGTTGCGACCGGATCGGACAGATCACCGCCTATTCCGATTACCTGAAAAAAATGTTTGGAACGCCGGTTCGCGGAATGTGGGTACCCGAACGGGTCTGGGAACAGTCATTTGTCTCCGACCTGGTTGATGCCGGCATGGAATACACCCTGCTGGACGATTCCCATTTCAGTGCCGCTGGCGTTCGCGCAGAAAAAATGCACGGCTACTATCTCTCGGAAGATGAAGGCCGCCTGCTTAAGATTTTCCCGGACAATGAAACACTCCGCTACCAGATTCCCTTCACCGATCCCGTGGAAACGATTCATTATCTGAAAGAGATCGCCGACCATCATCCTCACTCAGTCGTCGTTTTTGGTGATGATGGCGAAAAGTTCGGCGCCTGGCCGGGCACCTTTGATCATGTCTACCGGGACGGCTGGCTGAAAAAATTCCTCGATCTGTTGCGTCAGAACAGTGACTGGTTGAAAGTCACCACACTTTCCGAATCGGTCGATTCCGTCTCTCCACTGGGCAGCTGTTATCTGCCTGACGCCAGTTACCGTGAGATGAATGAGTGGGCTCTCTCGTCAGAACGACAGCTGGAACTGGCAGCGCTGAAAGAACAGTTTGCTGAAACCGAGGGCTTTGATCGTCTCAAACCGTATCTGCGGGGCGGATTCTGGCGGAACTTCCGTGTGAAATACGCCGAGCTCAATGAGATGTATGCGCGGATGCTGCAGGTCAGCAACCGACTGCAGAGCCTGGAAGAGACCGGCGTCGATGCAGAAGACCTGCCGGCACTGCACGAAGCCCGGACCGAGTTGTACCGCGCTCAATGTAACTGCCCATACTGGCATGGTGCCTTCGGGGGCCTGTATCTGCCTCACCTGCGGAATGCGATTTACAAACATCTGATCTCAGCTGACACATTGCTGGAAAAAATTACCCACCGTGATGCCAGCTGGCTCGAAGTGGAAGTAGCCGACTTTAATCTGGATGCCCGGAAAGAAGTCAGGCTGGCCAGCAATCGACTGGTCGCTTACCTCGCCCCGGCGCAGGGCGGTCACCTGTATGAACTGGATGTGCGGGGCGCCAAACATAACCTGCTGGCGACGTTGGATCGACGTCCTGAACCCTATCACGATATCATTCGCAAAGCCGCCCTCGAACAGAAACAGGGTGCCCAGAATGGAGAGGATATCGGCAAAATTCATAATGCCGTCCGGTTCAAACAACCGGGCCTTGAGAAAAAACTGCAGTACGATCATACCCCGCGTAAATCACTGGTAGATCACTTCTTTCAGCCGGGCGTCGATCTGGATACCGTCATTCAGGGGGGCGGCGAAGTCGGCGATTTTGCGCAGGGCGTTTACCTCAGCTCGCTCAAACGAACCGATGATGACTGCGAAGTGCGTATGGTTCGCAAAGGGTATGTCGGCCCTTACGAAATCGAACTGACAAAAACCGTCTCGCTCACAAAACATGCCTCGGGTTCACTGGAAATCCATTACGAACTCTCACATCTGCCCGCTGAAGTTCCGCTGAATTTTGGCGTCGAGTTCAACTTTGCCGGCATGGCCGCGGGAGCCAGTGACCGCTACTACTACAATCATCTGGGCAAACAACTAGGGCAGCTCGAATCAAAACTCGATCTGGAAAAGACAGATCGCATCGGCCTGGTTGATGAATGGCTGGGACTGGATGCGGCCCTGGATCTTTCCGCGCCTGCCAGTATCTGGACGTTTCCGATTGAAACTATCAGTCAGTCCGAAGGTGGTTACGAACTGGTCCATCAGAGCTCGGTGGTAATCCCACACTGGGAGTTTGTCGCTGACGAACACGGACGCTGGTCCGTCACCATTACGCTTTCAATGGATACCTCCGCAGCCCAGGCCAAAGCCCTCAGTGAAGCAGCCACTTCCGGAGCATAAGCCTGGACTGAGAGATTCCGTAATGAAGTTCAGGAAAAGAGTTCGCTGACGACTTTCCCGCCGTCCACGATTTTCATCGGACGTCCCAGCGGACTCATGTTTTCTTTGCGCGGTTCAACCTGTAAGGACTGACAGATCGAGCAGAACAGGTCGGTCACTTCGACCGGTCGGTCCTGGACAGCGGAACCGTCTTTGGTGGAAGATCCGATGACCTGTCCTCCTTTGACGCCACCACCTGCTAGAGCGGCTGAGAAGACACGCGGGTAATGGTCGCGACCGGCGCGAGCATTGATTTTCGGAGTTCTGCCGAATTCACCCATCCAGACGACCAGGGTTTTATCCAGCATGCCCCGCTGTTTCAGATCGGAAATTAAAGCAGCCATCCCGGTATCCACTTCCCGGGCACGCGGAGAAAGGGTTTCCGAGATATCAGCGTGATTATCCCAGCCATTCGAACGGACTTCGATAAACGTGGAACCCGCTTCCACCAGTCGTCTTGCCAGCAGGCAACCTTTACCGAAGTTGTTCTCACCATATGCGCGACGCAGTTCTGCCGATTCCTCGCTCAAGTCAAACACTTTGGTTTGCGGGCTCATTACCAGCGAAGCAGCCTTGTCGTAAATCTTTTTGTGATTTTTCACAACCACTTCACCGCCGCGACTGGCGAATTCGGTATCCAGCCGACCCAGCAGGCCCAGGCGTTTCTGATAACGTTTGTCGGTCACGGTGGCTGCGACATTGTCGGGAATATTCCCCGGGTTGTTAATATTGAACGGTTCATAATCCACTCCCAGGAACCCGGCCCCTTCGGTTGCTCCGACAGAGACGATGGAAGGGATATCCAGTTCGCGGTCGCCGATTTCGCGGGTAATGTTCGAACCCAGGCTCGGATGTTTGACACTTCCGGAAGGGGCATAACCCGTATGCATCTGGTAGGTGGCCCGCTGATGGTTGCCTTCTTTATTGGTCATGGAACGAATCAGCGCGATATCCTGCATGACCTTTGCCGTGTTGATCCAGTCTTCGGCAATCTCAATGCCGGAAACCGCGGTTTTGATCGCCTGTTTGTCACCGGCGCTTGACGTGTTCGGCTTTGGATCAAACGTCTCAAACTGACTGGGGCCACCGGACATCCATAACAGGATCATCGCACGCCCCTGTTTGCGGAGCTCTTCGGCGGAGACACTCATCAGATCGTGAAAACTCAGTGTGCCTGCCGCCAGTGCTCCCATGGAAACGTTGCGGAGAAAGCTGCGACGCGAAAAACCGCCCCGGACTGCCTGAACCTGCTGATGGTGATAAAGACTCATAACGAACTCCTCATACTGAGGGGGAATTGATTGAAAAGTATACTGGTTACAAAACGCCTGTCGGGAATCGTTCAGCGTTTGGTGATAAACTCACTGGAATTTAACAGACTCCACATCAGATCCTCGAGCGCGTCATTCCGGTTGCCTGCTTCCTGAATGTAGTTCTGACAGATTTCTAATTCTGCCTTGCCGGGCACGCGTGAGAGTGTCAGCAGATACAGTTCCTGGATCGCATCATTGTCGTCTTTAAAGTCCCTGGCAATCTGGGCCAGTTTCGTATTCCGATCGGTTCCCAGCATCTCGTTCAGGGTTTTCGAATTCATCATGAACAATGCCTGCGGGACATCACCTGTGATCTCATCTTGCGAAGTGGAAGGATCGTAAGTAAACAGTGAGCTGAACTGCCCGCGGGCGGAACGGCTGGCCTGGTAGCGCCTGTTGCCGATATTCCGGTTGGTCTGCAGTTCATCAACGCCGAACACCTGGGTGATCGCTGTGAAGATCTGATCTCCCCGCAGCCGTGTAGGAGATTGGGCTGCGAACGGCGTATGCTGTTGCTCGGTTTTTTTCTGCATTTCACGCTGGTAGGCACGTGTGTTGGTGATCGTTTTGCAGAGCCATTTCAGATCGTAGCCACTGGCTGTAAAACCTTCTGACAGCGTATTCAGAACTTCGGGGTAGACGGCACTGCGTTCCGGGCCGATGTCATCGATGGGCGTATAGAAGCCTTCTCCCAGCATTTCTGCCCAGAGTCGATTGACGATCGCCCGTGAGAACCAGACATTGGAAGGCGTCGTTAAAAATTTCGAGAGTGTCTCACGCCGTTCGATGTCGTCCAGCCCTTCAGGGGCTTTGGTGCCGACAAACAGCACCGGCTGCACGACTTTGCCCATTGAAGTCGGATCATTTAAATCGGGCATGTGGTATTCGGTCATGAACCGCTGCATGTTTTCGGGAGCCGGGATGCCTTTAATTTCTTCCGCCGTCAGCGCCTTGTCACCATCTTTATCCCCCCGGGCAACCATCTGTTCAAAACCGCGGGCCATGCGGGTGCGCTGCACTTCCTGTTCGGTCAGCTTCCCGTCACGGTTCTTATCATACAAACGAAACAGCATGCTCGGGTCCTGCAGCATCTTCATCCGTTGAGCATACTGATTGCCGTCGGTACCCCGATCCATGGAAACCACTTCAAACGTACGTGGCGTGGCATCGCGGACCGGGCGAACCCGCACGCGTGGGAAAAAGGCGGCCAGCTCGTGGAAGCTGTTCCGTTTCCATTTGTCCGTGGGATGGTCGTGGCAGTTCGCACATTGAATCTGAATTCCCAGGAAGATCCGCGAGGTTTCCGCCGCCAGTTCAGCCGGATCGCCCTGATGGGCAAAGATGAGTGCCGTATTCCCATTTTCGCGGACATCGCCGGTGGCGGTCAGCAGGTCTGTGGTAATCTGATCCCAGCTCTTATTCTGATTGAGCTGGGTTGTCATCCACTCTTCGAATTCATTCTGGTTAATCCGTGACCGGGCATCGGTGGCCCGCAGGTAAATCACATCCCGCCAGTAGCGGGCCCAGTTCACACCGTACTCGTCTGATTTCAACAGATCATCAATCACGGCCCGTCGTTTGCCGGGGCTCCCGTCCAGGCCGAACAGAATGACTTCCGAAGTCGAAGGCTTGCGGCCCGCCAGGTCGAAGGTGATACGACGCAGAAAGTCTTCGTCATTCGCCAGGGGAGCCGGCGTGATATTCGCTTTTTTGAGTTCCGCTTCCAGCAGTTGATCGATCTTTTCTGCCATGGTAACGGCGTCGACTCTCTGCCGTTTGTCCGTTTGATCAGCACTCTTTGTTGCTGCGAATGACGCAGACTGGCATAATGGAACGGACAGTGTTACGAGAAACAGGCAGGCAGTCTGAATCGTTCGCTTTCGGGTAAAACTCATCATGGCGTTTGACCTGTAAAAAAAGCCGGGGAAATGGTTCCTGTTTTCGATCAGGAGTCAGAGTGAGTCAAAAGCTGCTGACTTCCAGAATGCATCCAGTTTATCAGCCATTTCATCCAGGTCGAACGTTTCGATCCGCTGCGACCGGGTGAGATGACTGCAATCAGGGACACTGGCTATTAAACCCTTCTTAACTTTGAATGTGTCGAGAAAAAGGTGATTTTCGTAAATTAATCTGAAGTAATCGAATCTGTACTAAAATCCGGACTGGTTGAATAATGGAACTGAGCGCTTGGGTCATTATTGTCATTTTATCCGGGGTAGCCATCGTGATTGGTGGCGTCCTGTTTTTTCGTCTGCATGCCTTTCTGGCTTTGCTGGCAGGTGCCCTCTGTGTAGGCGTGCTGACGCCCGTACAACAGATTGAAGAGACGGCACTTAGAAAGAACAGTTTTAAAATCCTCGAGGTCAGCGAAGACAATCGCAGTCTGATCCTCCAGGTCGAGAAAACGGGCAGCCTGCAGCCCGGCATGATGCTGATGATCATGGGGACCGAACAACCCCGCTTCCCCCTGATTCCCATTGCCCAGACCGAAGTCCAGCGGGTCACCGCCCGGTTCTCTCAAGACAACAAACGCATCATTATTGCCGAACTGAGTGTCCGCGATGACAGTGCCAGCCGCCCGATCCGCCTGGACGACTTTGCCATCACACCCACGCATTACAACTCAGCAATCGCGGAAGGCAGACAATCCGTGGGCGAACGCGTGGCTGCCGGCTTTGGCTCGACCTGCGCCAAGATCGGTATTCTGATTGCACTCGCCGCCATCATCGGCATGTGTCTGCTCGAAAGTGGTGCCGCCGAACGCATTGTCCGCTCCGCCATTCAGTTTGTCGGCGAGAAGCTGGCGCCCGTCGCTTTCATGGCCAGTGGTTTTTTGCTGGCGATTCCCGTCTTCTTTGATACGGTCTTCTACCTGCTCATTCCGCTGGGAAAAGCGATGCGGATCCGCACCGGTAAGAACTACCTGCTGTACGTGCTCGCGATTGTCACCGGGGGCACGATGGCCCATTCCCTCGTTCCGCCAACTCCGGGTCCCCTGTTCGTTGCTGAGCAGTTGAATGTCGATATCGCCACGATGATGATGGGCGGCCTGATTGTCGGCAGCATCACCGCTCTGTGTGGACTCGGTTACGCCACGTTGATTAATAAACACTTTGAACTCCCCTTTCGTGACTCAGCCGATGTCACCCAGGAAGATCTGCAGAAACTCGCGAACACAAAAATGGAAGATCTGCCGCCGCTCTGGTTATCGCTGTTACCAATTCTGCTCCCCGTCATTCTCATCGCCGGCTCAACCCTGCTCAAATTTAAAACGATCAGCAGCCAGCTTTCGGAGCAGTCACAAAACCTGATTACCACGCTGGGAAACAAAAATATCGCGTTGGGTATTGCCACGGTCATCGCACTCTGGACCCTCATCCGCCAGAAAAAATCCTCACTGGCAGCACTGTCGGAATCGATCCAGACAGCGCTGTACACAGGGGGCGTGATCATCCTGATCACCGCAGCAGGAGGTGCATTCGGCAGCGTACTGCAGCAGACCGGTGTCAGTTTCCTGATCGAATCTCTGCCGCAGGTCTCTCCATTGATGCTGGTCACGCTGGCGTTTCTGATCACTACCGCCATCCGCACTGCCCAGGGCTCATCGACGGTCGCCATGATCACCACCGTCGGGATTCTGGGGGGCATTGCCGAATCCACGACACTCGGCTTTCATCCGGTCTACCTGGCACTCGCTATCGGCTGCGGCTCCAAGCCGATCTCCTGGATGAATGACAGCGGTTTCTGGGTCATCGGAAAAATGAGCGGCATGACCGAGGGCGAAACCCTGAAATTTATCAGCCCCATGACCGCGCTGATGGGCATTGTCGGCTTGATCGTTGTTCTGCTGGGAGTTCAGTTTTTCCCGATGGCTTAAAGTGTTTGAAAGGCTTTGTGTTTTATGAAACGGAATCCCTCTGGTGATGCACTGAAGTTAATCACTCTCGCACTGCTGAGCGTCTTGAGCAGCGAAGCCATTGCAGAGCCTGTTGACATTGGTTCCCGCCGGGAACTGTTCGTGGACCGACTGCTGATTGACCAGCTTGATGACGTCACATTGAAACTGCATCAGCCTGTCAAAGCACCACGTCCCCGGTCTCCTCTCCCCGTGCGACACATGATCACGGTCATTAAAAACGGAGACCGCTTCCAGGCCTGGTGGCGCGGCTCCGATCCGGATTACCAGGGCGATAAACATACCGGGCACCCGGGTGAAACCGTGCATTACGCCGTCAGTCAGGATGGTCACGAATGGGAGTTCCCGGAACTGGGCCTGCATGAAGTGGCAGGCACCAAAACAAACAACGTGATTCTCGCAAAGCAGCCTCCCTTTCTGACCAACTTCACACCCTTTCTCGACACGCGCGCCGACGTGAAACCTGCGGAACGTTACAAGGCGCTGGCGGGCTATCCCGGACCGGGAGATAAGCGGGGTTTGAAAGAACAGGGGCGGGGGCTGTTCGCATTTGTCTCGCCCGATGGGATTCAGTGGACGCAGCAGGGGGAAGTGATTCCCTATCAGCCCGAGTGGCGCCACGCCTTTGATTCTGCCAATGTCGCGTTCTGGTCTGAGGCGGAACAGAAATACGTCTGCTATTTTCGTACGTGGACCGATCCCGAACGCTTACGCAGCATCAGCCGCACGACGAGCCCGGACTTTCAACACTGGACTAAGCCGGTTGCGCTCAACCCCAATCGGCCGGGCGAGCACCTTTATACGAACCAGACTCATCCTTACTTCCGGGCACCTCATATTTACATCGCTCTACCTACCCGTTTTGTACCCGGTCGCGGGGATGCACCCGAGTACAATCAGCAGGACGTCAACGCGACCGACATCCTGTTTATGACCACTCGTGCCGGTTCTCAAAAATATGACCGACTCTTCACCCATGCGTTCATCCGGCCCGGCCTTGATCCACAGCAGTGGAAGAATCGTGCCAATTATGTGGCATTAAATGTCCTGCCCACCGGTCCCACAGAAATGTCGATCTACCATCGCAGCGGTGATCGTTACGTATTGCGAACCGATGGATTCGTCTCGGTTAACGCCGGTTCGCAACCGGGCAGCCTGTTGACGAAGCCGCTCATTTTTGCAGGCAGTCAGTTGAAGTTGAACTTCAGCACCAGTGCTGCCGGCAGTCTGAAAGTCGAGGTTCAGAAACCGGGTGGCAGCCCGATTCCCGGCTTCACCCTGCAGGACTGCCGACCGGTGATTGGTGACAAAATTGACGGAGTCGTACATTGGAAGAATACCCCCGATCTGGCTGCACTCGCCGGCCAGCCGGTTCGTCTGAAATTCGAATTGCAGGAGTGTGATCTGTACTCGTTCCAATTTGACCGGTAAGATGAACTGGTGAAATCGTCAGCTATCAATACATGATAAAGTGAAATCAGATGACAGACGAACCGGAATCCGATTCGCAGCAGCCAGACCCGCAGGCAGTGAAATCATCAGTCTCTCCCTGGAAAATCACCAGCTGGATATGTTGTCTGGTGATCATCGGCAGTGTCCTGGCGTGTGTGGTCATCGCTGCCATGCAGAGTGAAGGGTTAAAAGAGGTCAAAGTCACGGCCCTGGATGCCGCCGCGGAACCCCGCGATCATGACATTCCGCTGATCAGACAGAAAGAAGCATTGCCCGATTACGAACTGCTGATAATCACGCAGGATCTCATTGGCTACAAACTGGGAGCCAAACCCAATACTTCTGCCACGGAAGGCCTGGTCTGGAAACTTAAGAAACCGATTGGCATCCACGATATTATCGGTATCCGGTTGCAGGATCAGGACAAACTGCTTTCCGATGCACTGGTGGAAGTTCCCTTCAGTCGGGACCCGGTGGTCGCGGATAATTACCGGTTCGAGTTTCAGACCGTGTATTCCGCCCAGGTGGGATTGGAATCCTTTTTTCAAACTCCCATCGGTCTGGCGATCGCCTTTGCTTTCGTGATTGCTGTCCTGCTGATATTAGTCAATTATTTTAATCTCGACTTCAATTGAAGTGTTTGCTCAATCAGGAGATAAAATGGAAGGCTTTAGCTGGATGTTTGCGATAATGGGATTTTCAATGGCGGCCGGCGCTGTGGGGGTAGTCAATCAACTCACCACTCAGGTGAAAGCACTGGAAGCACGCATTGCCTTATTGGAAGCGGAACCAGATGTCAAAAGAGATACTCTTGAGTCGTCTGAGTGAGTGCGTGATTGATGAAAAAACTGGGAACTCAACTCAGCCCCAACATGCTCAATACCAGCACGATGGCGATGGCTTCCTGGTAATCAATTTTCCGCAGTGAAAACAGATCGGAAAGCAGCCGGATCCAGAATTCTTTGAAAAACCAGGCGACGAGCAGCAGTATGCAGATCGTCAACACGACATCGAGAAAAGAGGTCAGCATCAGACCGCCGAGGCCCACTTTAGCGACGAGACTGAATTTGATGATCCCGGCCAGGGCATTAAAGGCAAAGAGAGCGAGATTAAATTTCGGCGTGATCCGGCGTGATTCCGGAGGCAGTGTGGTGTCGGACATGAATATGAATTCCTGTGCTTTCAGATGCAGAATGAATTGTTTACCTCTCAGCTCAACATGATCATATCAGCTCCATTACAGAATCAAAGCGCCGGCTGGAGGCAGCACAGTAATTCTGCCTGCAATCTGATCCTTTCATGCTTGCTTAACTCATTCCATCATGCCAGTATATCTTCCACAGAGGACGAACCTCATTCCAGTCAGATCCACTTAGGTCAGGATCATGGAAGATCTCATCTCTCGGTTCCTTGATGTGGATTGCGTTTTTTATGGATCAGTACGTTCGCACGTCGCGCTATTTCAATGGGCTGTCGGCGATATTCGCGTTTCTCCTGTGGGGCGGCTGGGCATATCACATCAATTCCCAGACTTCGACTCAGTCAGGGATCGTGGCGGGGTTGACGCAGGGCACATCCAGTTTTCTGATCACCCTGTTTATGGTACACGCCGTCACGTTACTGTTTCACCGGTTTCATCACCCCTTCAGAAAGGTTTTGCTGCCTGCGGTCATCGTTGTCTGTAGTACCAGTCTGTTTCTTTATACCGTGCACCTGGTGATGGGCACGCCCCGCATTCTGGCGACGATTTTACCTGCGATAACCGTTGCCTTTTCGTTCTGCCTGTTTACCTCGTTTAAATTACTCCGAATTCATCAGCAGAGAAGCAGTCAATATGAATGAACCCAGCGCCCGGCGACCGCTCAAAGTCCGCGATGTCAAACTGGTCAATACATTCGCCCGTTATCTGAGCGGGAAAAATATCACGCCCAACCAGATTTCGGTGACCAGCGTCTTTTTTGCACTGCTGGCCGCGGCCTGTTTTCTGTTGTTTGCCCACTACTCCTACTGGTGGCTGCTGATTCTGGCGGGACTGATGATTCAATGCCGATTGCTGTGCAACCTGTTTGATGGCATGGTCGCCGTTGAAGGGGGCAAAAGTACAAAGTCAGGCGAGTTGTTCAATGATATCCCCGATCGCGTTGCTGACCCGCTGATTCTGGTGTCCGCCGGCTATGCAATTCATGTCGTCAGCTATGGCGGCGAACTTGGCTGGTGTACAGGATTGTTCGCCGTCCTGACGGCTTACATACGAACCCTGAACGCCAGCATCGGCGCGCCCGTTGATTTCAAAGGACCGATGGCCAAACAGCATCGGATGGCGGTTCTGACAATTGCCTGTGTGATTACCGCGTTGGAAGTCGTATTTCGACAGTCTGACTATACGCTGTTGATCGCTCTGATTGTGATCGTCGCCGGCTGCGTTATCACCTGCATTCGTCGCACCATTTCTGCCTACCGGTTTCTGGAAGCCTGAGCATGTTCAACATTCCGCCTCACTCTTTTAATGTCATGCTGGTCGTACTGGGCCTGTTACTGACGGCAACCACCTGCCGCTTGATCCTGGCTCGTGCGAAGCCGCAGAAGGATTACACTGAACTGCGTCAGCGGATTCAGTCCTGGTGGTGGATGATCGGCATCATTTTTGTCTGCCTGATTGTCAGTCAGACAACGGCCATAATCCTGTTTGCATTTATCAGCTTTCTGGCGTTGAAAGAATTCTTTTCCATCGTCCCGACCCGCCAGGCGGACCGTCGCGTGCTGTTCTGGGCTTACATTTCGATTCCCATTCAATACTATTTCGTCAGCATCGGCTGGTATGGCATGTTTATCATTTTTATTCCCATCTATATCTTCCTGCTGCTGCCGATGCGGATGGTGTTGATCGGAGAAACAAAGGGCTTCATCTACTCAGCCGGGATTATTCACTGGGCGGTCATGCTGACGGTCTTCTGCCTGAGTCATATTGCCTATCTGCTGGTACTACCTGTTCAGAACCAGGCAGCGGGGGACATGGGACTGGTGATCTTCCTGCTGCTGATGACGCAACTCAACGACGTCTGCCAGTATATCTGGGGCAAGTTGCTCGGGCGCCATAAAATTATTCCCAAGGTCAGTCCGAATAAAACCTGGGAAGGATTTATCGGAGGCGTACTGTCGATTGCCCTCGTCTCGACACTGCTGGGGCCTTATCTGACACCCCTGTCGCTGAAATTCAGTCTGCTGGCCGGATTACTCATCAGCGGTTCCGGCTTTATTGGAGATGTGGTGATTTCATCGATCAAACGCGATCTGGAAATCAAAGACAGCGGCAGCCTGATTCCCGGGCATGGCGGGATACTGGATCGCTGTGACAGCCTGATTTTTACCTCGCCCCTGTTTTTTCATTTCCTGTATTACGTGAATTATTGAGCCATGGAACGCGTTCTCAAAATCCTGTTCTTTGCGCTGATCGTCAAGCCGATTGTGTTTATCGTGCTGGGTCTGAATCTGCGCGGCAAACCGAATCTGCCCCGGGAAGGCCCGGCCCTGATCGCCGCCAACCACAACAGTCACCTCGATACGCTGGTGCTGATGAGCCTGTATCCGCTCTCAAAAATCCACCGCGTTCGACCCGTGGCCGCCGCCGACTATTTTCTG
>TARA_R100001132_G_scaffold27124_1_pt1 | contig 27442 bp, 19 predicted proteins | sample TARA_R100001132 | Tara Oceans TARA_R100001132 (sample SAMEA2621247) | marine metagenome | biome: marine biome (ENVO:00000447); feature: mesopelagic zone (ENVO:00000213); material: "saline water (ENVO:00002010), including plankton (ENVO:xxxxxxxx)" | depth 800 m | reverse complement strand
AATGCCACTTTCCCACATGGGCGGTGTCATAACCGGCCTGCTGCAGTAATTGCGCCACGGTGACTTCATCCCGTTTGAGATGCATCGGATGGCCTTCGGGGATCCAGTCATATACGCCCAGACGATTGGGAGTTCGGCCCGTCAACAAACCGGCTCGCGACGGAGAACAGACAGGGGCACTCGCATAACAGTCGGTCAGCCGCATCCCCTGGGAGGCCAGCTGATCCAGATGAGGTGTTTTGATCACGGGGTGACCATAACAGGCCAGATCACCATAACCCAGATCGTCACAGAGAATGACCATAATATTCGGTTTGGCAGCCTGTTGTGTTTCGACAGCCTGTAATTCAGGCAGACTCAGTAGAAAAACAGTTGCCAGCATCAGGGAGAGCGCGTTTTTGAGATACATTTCCACTTTCCGATGTCTATTGAGGATTTACTGATCGACAGTCGGTCGATACGATTTTTCTATCATGAACGATCCTGAGACCCGTCGCAATTGTTAATCCACCGATTGTAGCTGACTGTCCTGAAATGAAACCATCCTGAGCGAATTTCACTTTTTCCAATCTGCTGGAAGTATTTTCTCATCCGCAGCGGTAAAATAAAATCCAGAGTCATCGATTCGTCAAAACAGGCTCATGACTGAAGATCCTCATCCCCCCTGTATGATTGAGATCCAGAGGCATTATGATTTTACGATATCTGATCGGATTCCTGTTCGTACTCTGTCTACCAGCGACGTCGATTCAGTCTGCAGAGCTTCCCGAAAAGAAAAGCAGTGACCGACATAAGATTGTCCTGATCGCTGGTCCCAAAAGTCATGGTCCCGTGGGAAACGGAATACATGATTATCCCTGGTCGGTCAAACTGCTCAAGGTCATGCTCGACAATTCCAATATTCGCGATAAAGTCCGTGTCGAATATCATCTGGAAGGCTGGCCCGAAAATCCGGAGACGCTCGACGACGCCGACACGATCATGGTCATCTCGGATGGCAGAGACGGCGATAAATTTGCGGAAGCACCGCACTTCGCCAATGCAGCACAACTGAAACAGATTCAACAGCAGATCGATCGCGGTTGTGGCTTTCTGACATTTCACTTCTCGACATTCGCGCCCGATCAATACGCGAAACAGATTCAGAACTGGTCCGGCGGTTATTTCGACTGGGAAGAAAATGGAAAACGCAACTGGTATTCAGCGATCAAAACACTTAAAGCGGCTGTGACACTGCCTCATCCCACACACCCGGTCTGCCGGGGCGTCGAGCCCTTCGAACTCCGCGAAGAGTTTTACTTTAACATTCGTTTCCAGCCTGCCGATCATCGTCTGACCACCTTACTGGAAGTTGGAGAACTGAAGGGACGCCCTGAAAACGGCAATATCGTCGCGTGGGCCAAAGAACGCAGCCAGGGAGGTCGCGGCTTTGGGACCACCTGTGGACATTATTATGACAACTGGCAGAACGCCGCCTTTCGAAAATTCATCCTCAATGCCATTGCCTGGACCGCCGGGATCGATGTTCCCCCCTCCGGCGTGGACGCCCGCTATTACACGCATCAGGAAATCACGACTGCCCTGGCAGGTATTCAGGGAACGGAACCCGCATTAGTCGATTCGCAGCCGATTCGCGTACTCCTGTTTGCCGGCAATGAAGCACATGCCTGGCATAACTGGAAAAAAACCACGCCTGTCATCAAGCAACAACTTGAGCGCGACCCGCGCATCAAAGTGGACGTGACCAATGACATCGAAGATCTGTCGAAAAAGAATCTGCAGGACTACCAGGTCATCGTACAGAACTATGCCAACTGGCATGATGGCACCCCCTTAAGTGAATCCTCCCGCACCGCATTCATGAATTATCTGCAGCGGGGCGGGGGACTGATTTTAATTCATTTTGCCAATGGTGCCTTTCACTTCTCACTTCCCCAGGCAGGCGAATCCGACTGGCCCGAGTATCGCAAGATTGTCCGGCGGGTCTGGAATCACGATGGAAAGGGGGATCAGAAAAGCGGGCACGATGCTTTCGGAGAGTTCACCGTCCAGATTACCGACGACACGCATCCTCTTACTCAAAACCTGCAGGATTTCCAGGTCACCGACGAACTCTATTTTCGCCAGGACGGCACGGAACCGGTTGAGCCTCTGATCACTGCCAGATCCAAAGTAACGAAAAGCAACGAACCGCTGGCGTGGACCTACCACTACGGAAAAGGACGCATTTTCCAGACACTGCTTGGACACAGCGAAAAAACGTACGACTCTTTTGCCGCCAGCGAAATGCTCCGCCGCGCCACCGCCTGGGCCGCCGGACGACCGATTCATGAATTTGAACCACCCCCGAAAGCAGAAATGCAGCCTTCGCAGAAAAACACACTCGTCCCTGGGAAATGGGGAAAGGCCCTCAATGCCCATGCCGGATCAGTCCTGACAAACGCGCCCGCCGGCAGGTTAGATCACCGCCCCTTGAGTGCGGAGGGCTGGATTAAGTTAAACAGTAAAACCGGATTCAACATCCTGCTCGCCTGCGATCCCAAAAGTTCGGCAGCGCATTGGGAAATGTATTCTTATGCCGGCAGTGGATTTTTCAGCGTTTACCTGCCAGGACAGGGTGGAGAATTTAAAACAGACATCAATATCTGTGATCAGAAATGGCATTTCGTCTCCATGATTCTGGAAGACACTCGCTTGCGCCTGTATGTTGACGGCAAACAGGCACTCGATTCGAAACTCCCGCCACGTAACTCAACCGAACCAGTGCAACGAAACATCGCTTTTGGTCGACTCGTGGAAAAAACGATTGGCTGCGACGGTCTGCTGGACGATTTCCGTATTTCAAAAGGCACACGCGATTTTACAGTCGTTCCCACCGCTCCCTTGGAACAGGATGACAGCACTCTGTTCCTGCTCTCATTTGACTTGCCAGATAAAATAAAAATCTCAGATCGATCTGAGCCGGGGAAATCAGTTCGCGTGGAAACAGCTGCCACTGAAAATGAACGTGACCACTGGGGCAAAGATGCGGTCGGGTTCCATCAACCAGTAGAAGTGACCAGCGACAATCGCTGGCAGCAGACCGAGATGGGCAGTTGGCTGGCCTGCACGGTGCCTCTGCCCACGGGCCCCGTTAAGAAAGGACTTTCAATCCGCGTCGGCGAAAGCCAGGAAGCCACAATCTGCTATGACACCGCCTCCTGCAAAGTGCGGGGCATCTGGTCAAACGGATTTCTTAAGCCTTCACCAGAACGCTTCGGCCTGATCAAAGCACCGACGCCGGTCGGCCAGATCCATTTCTCGACTGCTGAGGGACCCGGCTGGAAACAGCACTGTCAGTTCATTGGCTCGCATGTAAATCGAAAACGGGTCACTCTGGAATATCGCATCGGTGAGACAACGATTTTTGAATCCCCCGGATTAGAAACCTCGCCCCAGCGAACCTGCTTTACACGTGCTTTTGAAATCGGTCCGGGGGACAAAGCACTCGAACTGATCATTGCTGCGGCCAGCGAAGTGAAGTCTGTAGCAAATCATCCCCCGCAATTCATTACGACTGATTCAGACAACCCCATCTCAATCGGCTGCGTTGGTAGTGGAGAAATTCATTCCCGCATCAGCGCCGATCAAAAACAGGGGACCGCCAGTTTTGTGATCCCACCCCGCAAAACCACACAGCGATTTCTCATCTATTACCAGATCACACCGGAAAACAAAACAATACCGGCTGAACATGCTTCAAGGCTCTCACCTCCAGAGTCACTGCAGTCACAACTGATTCCGGGACCGCCCCGCTGGACCGAAATCCTTACCACCAGAGGAGCGCTCAGTCAGCAGGATGCGCCCTACGTTGTCGACACACTCACCATTCCCCATGAAAATCCTTACCGCGCACTCTTCTTCATCAGCGGCCATGACTTCCTGGAAAATGGAGACCTGGCGGTCTCAACAGTGCACGGTGATGTCTGGCTGGTCAGCGGGGTTGATGCTGAGTTAAGCGAATTGAAGTGGAAACGTTTTGCCACTGGTCTGTTTCAACCATTGGGGTTGAAAGTCGTCAATAACAAAATTCATGTACTGGGTCGCGATCAGATTACAATCCTGCACGACCAGAATCGGGACGGGGAAGCAGACTTCTATGAATGCTTTAACAATCAGATCCCGACCTCGGTCGGAGGTCATGACTATGTGACCTGTCTTGAGACCGATTCCTTCGGGAACTTTTATTTCATGCACGCGCAGCAGGGGGTAATGCAGATTACCAGGAATGGCAGACGACTGAATCAAATCGCAGCCGGGTTTCGCAATCCGAATGGCATGGGAATGGGCCCGGGCAATATCATTACCGCATCCCCGCAGGAAGGGAACTGGACACCGGCTTCGAATATCACAGAAGTGAAGCAGGGGGGATACTACGGTTTTGGTGGTCCTCGGATCTCAGCTGACCGTCCGCTGGGATATGATCCCCCCTTATGCTGGATCCCGCGACTACAGGACAATTCCAGCGGCGGACAGGTCTGGGTGACGAGCCAGGACTGGGGGCCACTGGAAAAGCAGTTATTACACCTGTCTTATGGACAAAGTAAACTGCTGCTCACGCTCCGCGAAGTCATCGCAGGCCAGGCCCAGGGGGGCACAGTCACTTTGCCTCTGGAGTTTGAATCGGGAATCATGCGCGGACGGTTCAGCCCCGCAGACGGTCAATTATACGTCAGTGGCTTAAGAGGCTGGGTCACGAATGCCGTCCACGATGGTTGCCTGCAGCGCGTACGTTTTACCGGAAAAGCGGTCCATCTCCCAGTCGCAGTCAAGACCATGCAGAATGGGATTTCCCTGACTTTTACCAGTCCGCTGGATCGAAAAACCGCAGAAAACCCGGATCAGTACGCGATCCAGCAATGGAACTATCTCTGGTCGCAGAACTATGGTTCGCCGGAATACCGAGTCTCTGCTCCCCAGATCGAAGGTCGCGACGAAGTCGAAGTACTTTCCGCGACACTACTCCCGGATCAACGAACGGTTTTTCTGGAGTTGTCCCGGGTCATCCCCGTGATGCAGATGGGAATTTCCTGGCAGTTGACCAGTTTATCTGGCGAACCCTTGAAACAGACTTACTACCATACCATCAATTCAGTGCCTTCCCGTAAAATGGATGAATCGATTCTGGCGCGTCGACAGAAAAATGAGCTGCTCTCACCCAGTCAGGTGCAACAGCTCAAACCGGGGATTCTCTGGCGTTTTCAACAGACTCAGTCATCCGGCACGATCGTGACTGATGCACGGACCAGCCGCCTGTGGGCATTATCAGTCGAACCCGGAGAACCGGTCACCCCCTTCCTGGAGCCGGGCCGATTTTCCGCGACAGCAGAAGGCTATCTTCGCGTCCCCCTTGCAGGTGATTACGCGTTGAGTCTGGCAGGTTCAGGAACCGCGCGGCTCATAGTCAACCAACAGCAAATTCTTCAGACAACCGGCTCCCCCTTCCAGCAGCCATCTCCCGTATCAGTAAAACTCAGGAAAGGGTTTAACCAGCTCAAGTTGGAATACCAGAGTCAGCCCGAGGGGCAGGCGCGGTTCAGACTGCTCTGGAAGGGTGAGAATTTTGCTGTCGAACCTGTGCCTCCCCAGTTTCTGAGTCATGCGGGCAATGATGGTCAGCTTCTGGAACGTCAGCATCTCCGCCAGGGTCGCGAACTGATCGCCCGGCACCAGTGCCTCGCGTGCCATACGCTGCCGGGAGAACAGGCTTCCTTCTCACTTGCTCAATTACAGGAAAAAAATCTGCTCTCCGAAAGCGGGGTCATGCCCGAACTGGTTCAAGCAGCGCCAGATCTCAAGAATATCGGCACACGTGTTACCAAACGCTGGTTATTTCACTGGCTGTTGAATCCGGAGAATTTACGCCCCCATTCCCGTATGCCGTCCCTGCTGGGAGATCCTTCAGAAAAGCTGACTCAACAGAAAGCAGCTGATTTAACTGCCTGGTTTGTATCCCAGGCGTGTAGACCAGGTTCAAACGGTCTCCCTGCTCCTGAAACCAATTCCCCGGCGAATCTCGAGAAGTTGCTGGCAGCGGGAGCAGAAACTTACGAAGTGTCAGGCTGTATCAACTGCCATCATTTTTCAGTCGATGAACAACCGGATGAATATCAACGGCATTCGCTGGCGTTGATCAAACGGAAATTCACTGCATCACAGCTGGTACGTTTCCTGAAATCTCCCCAGGAACATCATCGCTGGAGTCGCATGCCCGATTTCAATTTGTCCAACGAGGAAGCAGGCGGCCTATCCGCCTACCTGATAGAAAACTCAAAGGGAAAAATTCAGAATGCAATGATTCCCCCCGCCGGTTCGCCGCAACGCGGTCAGACGCTCTATGAAACACTCGGATGCATTCAATGCCACCGTTCGCTTGAGGAAGCACGTCCTGTCGTGTCAAAATTCCAGCCCGTTCCCCTCAATGCAAAATCACTTTCAGCAGGCTGCCTTGCTGATCCAGCGCAGCTAGCAACGACGATTCCCGTGTTTTCGCTCAGTTCAGAACAACGCGCTGCCATCCAGACTGTACTGGAAACAGCATCGGACTCTCTGTTTCGGAGGAATGCGGCTGAAACCGCCGACCGGTGGTTCCAGCAGTTGAACTGCGCTGCCTGCCACAACCGGGATACAGATTCCAGCCCGCGTGCCCTGATTGTGGTAGAAGAGGGGGAGTCAGGTTTACCCCCCGAGCCCTTACCGAGCCTGACTTGGGTGGGTGAGAAACTGAAACCAGACTGGGCAGAATCTTTTATTGCCGGAGAACTCAACTGGCGTCCGCGTCCGTGGTTGAAATCCAGAATGCCCGCTTTTCCCGCGCATGCCGCGATTCTTTCGCGGGGAATGGCAGCCCAGCATGGCAGACTCCGTCACCCGTCTGAAGTGAATACAACGCAGGAACACGCACCTGCGGAAATGCAAATCCAGTTGGGCCAGCAGTTGACTTCGAAAACCGCGTTAGATTGCCGCCAGTGCCATGGCATCGGAGACATCCTGCCCACCGGTGATGAGAAAACAAAAATTGCACCGGGAATCAATTTCGTGCACATCAAAGAACGACTTGACGATGAGTACTATCGTCGGTTTGTCCTCGATCCGCCGCGGTTTGATATTTCCACAAAAATGCCCCGACTGTCCGCGGACGGGAAAACCACTAAAATAACCAATATTCTGGATGGAAATGCTGAGCTGCAGTTTCAGGCGATCTGGCGTTATATTCAGAGCCTTGATGATCAACCTCGTTCCTTCAGAAACAATTGAGACAGCTGTCTGACCAAAAGCTTTCAGGATAAGTAAGCATGACACGTTATATCAGAACCTCACATGGTTCTCGGAATTCCTCGTTTAAAATGCGGCTCATCATCGCCGTCGGCATCGCGCTGTTCAGTTTTATTTCGTATCAGATGAAGTCTGATGTCAATGAAATAACGGGAGAGAACCAAAGAGTCGCTTTAACGGAACAGCAGGAAATCGCGCTGGGACTGCAGGCGCTGCCTGCCATTCTGCAACAACATCACGGAGAGCATCCGGATCAACAGGCCCAGGCGTATGTCGATCAGGTCGGACGTCGGCTGCTTGACAGTTTTAATGATGCTCTCGCTAAAGAGGGGCGGCACAACCCTTACCGTTTTAACTTTCACCTGCTCAAAGACAATCAGGTCGTCAATGCGTTTGCCTTACCGGGCGGGCAGATCTTTATTACCGCCGCCTTGTACAATCAACTGGAAACAGAAGGGCAACTGGCTGGTATTCTCGGGCATGAAATTGGACACGTTCTCTCTCGTCATGGTGCACAACAAATGGCCAAACAGGAACTGACCCAGGGGCTGGCCGGTGCCGCAGGTGTGGCGGGAGGAGACGTCAGCAGCGCCCGGATGGCGGCGATGGTGGGTTCCATGGTGAATATGAAATACGGGCGCGATGACGAGCTCGAATCGGACCGTTGGGGCATTAAGCTGATGGTTCTGGCAGGGTACGATCCTCACGCCATGATCTCGGTCATGGATATTCTGAAACGGGCAGCGGGTCCGGGGGGACAACCCGAATTCTTCAGTACCCATCCTGATCCGGGAAACCGCATTGAACGTATTAACGATTATATCCGAAAAGCCTATCCTTCAGGTCTACCTGCCAATCTCGAACCCTGAATTCAGCCAATCTAACAGCTACTTTCCAGGAGATATTCCAGAAAAGACAGGGTGAGGGGCGATTCTTTTCATTCTGCCTGAACAAAACATCCGATAGAAGCAGGATAGTCAATTGACTTTGTCCGCAGATAAGTTAAGATTACTGTAGAACGAGCTGGCAATACGATTTAGTATTGACGCTATGAGATGGTTTTGATACACAATACGAACTTAGGCATCTCAGGAAAGCCGTTTTTCAATGAGGATCTCCCCCCGCTTTTTGAGATCAATAACCCACCAGTCAGTAGAAGAAAATTACTGATTACCCAATTGGCTTTTTTAGTATGTGAGTCGTTTCCGGCGGGGCTTCAGTCTTCATCGGCACCACCCTTGATTCAATCTGGGCGGTCGCCTGTTTCTTGAAAGTAATTGCTCTTTCATATTCGCGCTGAAGGATATTGACGTATCTGAACCAGTTGCAAAATTACCAGACCAGTTCTCTGGCTAAAAAACATTATCCTCGGAAGGTGATCTGTCTGCTGTTTCTGTTTTGTGGAAATGGCGACATACGCTACCAGAATCTTTTCTCCGCTTTTGTCACCTTCTGCTGATGACAATTGAGCGAAATCTGATTCCGGGACGAGTTAGTAAAACATTTTAAAGTTCCTTATTAGCAACCATTTATAGGTTGACGGAACCTGATAGAAACGATTGAATTCTAGTAACAGTTTTTGACCACAATTTTTTGCCTGAAAGGATATCGGCAAGACGATCACGCTGTAAGAGGCATTCGTCAACAAGCTTGTCAAAGCATTCTGTTTTCAATGCCTGGGCCAAATCTCTTTACTGTTTCAAAAGCGATTGTCCTAAGAGTTGGAATATTCAGGCCAAGAAGGTCGAGTCCGCAGCCGGGCGAGTTATTCCACTGTGTGAATCTTTCTTCAAGAGATCAGGATCACGCCGGTACCATTAGCTGGCCTCGATCAGGTTTCCTCTGGTTTAAGAGTCGGCACGTTCAGAAGTATGCCAGCAGCATTCAAGTATCATTGCAGGCTCTCTGCTGCCAATGATTCAGGCTTGAAGCATTTGCCTGTCACTTCGTAAGTCGTTCATGCCGTAATTGTGTCTCTAATGATGTTGTGTCTCTAATTATTTCGAAACTATTTTATAAACATTTGGTGTTTCTGTATGGCCGCTAAAAGTTCTGAAACTTCAGACAAACCCAAACCTGCACGTCGTAAAACTACGAAACCACGCAAGAAAGTAGAACGCTCTACTGAGGACACTTTGGAAAAAAGTGAGACCGATGCCCTGCAGGATGAATACCATCGCAAGGCGGAAGAAAACCTCGAAATGTTCGAACAATCTCATTCATCCCAGAGCGATGCAGAACCTGAAAGAGAACCCGCAAGCATGTCAGATACTCCTGCTGAATCCCGAGGCGACGATAACACAAATCGATCAGACAGTGATCAGTCATCCGACAAATCCGGAGGCAATCGTCGCCGCAGAAGACGAAGAAGAAAATCAGACGGCACAACAACCAACCAGGGCCCAGGACGACAGGGGCAGGGTGGCCAGAATCAGGGTGGAGGCAACCGGGGCCGCGCCAACTCCAATACTAACCGCGGCGGAAATCGCTCGCGATCAGGCGGCAGCGGGAATACGGGAGCCAACAGAAATCAAAACCGCCGACCTCGCTCAAACACGCCCGCTGATGAAAATATCTCGGGTACCATTGAAGGTGTCCTGGAATTACATCCGAAAGCTTACGGCTTCATCAGAGATCCTAAATCCAATTACAAGGCGCAGGACTCTGACGCCTTTGTTTCCAGTTCGCTGATCGAAAAACACAATCTGCGTGAAGGGATTCTCATCCGCGGTGAAGTTGGTCCGGGCACACGAGGCCAGGGACCCCGCCTGAAATCCATCGAAACGATTGATGGCCGGACCATTGAAGAATACATGCAAATCAAATCGTTCGATGAGCTGACTCCCATCAATCCGTTTGAACAGATCAAACTGGAGACAGGCCCCATGCCCATCACCATGCGGATCATGGACATGCTGACTCCCATCGGCAAAGGTCAGCGCGCACTTGTTGTGGCTCCCCCTCGAACCGGTAAGACCATGCTGCTGCAGGATATCGCAGAGTCAGTCAGCACAAATCATCCCGAAATCCGGCTGATGGTGCTGCTGATCGACGAACGCCCCGAAGAAGTCACGGAAATGCAGCGCTCGATCAAAGGCGAAGTGATCTCTTCCTCGATGGACCGTGATGTCGAAAGTCACGTTCGTACGAGCCAGCTGATTTTTGAACGTGGAAAACGACTGGCTGAAGCAGGCGAAGACGCCTTCATCCTGCTGGACAGTATCACACGAACCGCACGTGCTTTTAACAAATGGGTGGGAAACACCGGACGTACCATGAGTGGTGGTCTGGATGTGAAAGCCATGGATATTCCCAAAAAGATGTTCGGGACGGCCCGTCGTTTTGACGAGGGTGGATCCCTGACTGTGCTGGGAACCGCTTTGATTGATACGGGCAGCCGTATGGATGAAGTAATCTTCCAGGAGTTCAAGGGAACCGGCAACATGGAAATGGTTCTCAGCCGGGAACTGTCCGACCGCCGGATCTTTCCTTCGATTGATATCACGCTCTCCGGAACCCGCCGTGAAGAAAAAATCCTGGCCCCCGAAGTCCTGGAAGGCGTTACAATGCTCCGCCGCAGCCTGATTTCACTGAACCCGGTCGAAGCCATGGAACAGCTCAGCAGTACCCTCAAGAAATTCCCGAGCAACAAAGAGTTTCTGGAAAAGATCCGCGCAATACTCTAGAGCGCATCACACTTAACCATAGCGTCTCTCAAACGATTATACTCGGCTCAATTGGCCCTGGAGACGCTACAGTAAAACTGGATACAGTCCCGGTTTGGATGCGACTCACTTTACTGCGAAATCCTTTAGAACAGGACATCACAGGTGGACCGTGCCGATTCTGATTCGCAATCACACGTTCCTGAGACCAGTGAATCGCTGAAGCCTCAGCCCGCGCCAGCATCAAGCTGGAAATCATCTTCGACTTACCTGCGTATAATCGTGTTGATGATCCTGGCAGGGATCTTCTGCCTGGTCTATTTTCAGTATCGCGATCTCCTGACGCTAGAATATCTCGCTGCCCAGGAACATCACTGGCAGGATTTTGCTGCACGACATCCAGTCGCGATTTACCTGGTTGCCTTTCTGATCTATGCTGGAATTACAGGTCTTTCACTGCCGGGAGCAGTTCCGCTCACTTTGTCGTATGGCTGGTTTTTCGGTTTCTGGAAAGGTCTGCTGCTGGTCAGTTTTGCCTCGACAGCGGGCGCCACACTGGCATTTTTAACCAGCCGTTACCTGTTTCGTTCTGCGATTCAAAGTCGCTACCGCGATCGCTTCACCAGCTTCAATCGAAGGTTTGAACAGGAAGGCGCCTTCTACCTCTTTACCCTCAGGCTGGTCGTCGCGGTTCCGTTTTTTCTCATCAACCTGTTGATGGGTCTGACGACCATTCGCGTCTGGACATTCTGGTGGGTCAGCCAACTGGGTATGCTTGCTGGAACCGCCGTTTATGTCTACGCTGGCACGAGTGTTCCCACCCTGCACGAACTTTCAAAGCAGGGGGCTCGCGGAATTTTATCCCCGCAGCTGATAATCGCCTTTATACTGCTGGGAACATTTCCTCTACTCGTAAAGAAAACAGTGAATCGACTGCAGAAACAGACTTGAGCCGCTTTCCACAATTATCGTAAGAGAGCAGGATGACCGAATCACTTCAGATTGATCCCCCCGATGAATTTAATCAACAGCTGGTGAATCAGGTCCACCCGCCTGGCTGGATCAATCCCCAACCGGAGAGGAGATATAATCTGGTCGTCATCGGCGCAGGCACCGCTGGCCTGGTCACCGCAGCGGGTGCGGCAGGGCTGGGTGCCAAAGTCGCGTTAATAGAACGACACCTGATGGGAGGCGACTGCCTGAACACAGGCTGCGTTCCTTCCAAAGCCATTATTCGCTCCGCCCGGGCCATGCATGCTGTCATGCAGTCAAACGAACTGGGTATTCAAATTGCTACCGGATCAGTGGCAGTCAACTTTCCCCAGGTAATGGAACGTATGCGTAAACTGCGGGCCGACATCAGCACACATGACTCCGCGCAACGTTTTAAAGATCTGGGGGTCGATGTCTTTATCGGCGACGCCAGCTTTCTCAATCGCTCTACGATCCAGGTTGATCAACGGCAACTTGAATTCAAAAAAGCGGTTATCGCCACCGGTGCCAGGGCGGCTGTCCCCGAGATCGAAGGCCTCGAAGAGACCGGCTTCCTGACAAATGAAACCATCTTTTCATTAACCCAACTCCCCCTGCGGCTGGCAATTCTGGGAGCCGGTCCTATCGGATGTGAACTGGCACAAGCTTTCGCCCGCTTTGGTTCAGAAGTCACTTTAATTCAGTCACGAACGCAGATTCTGCCCCGGGAAGACCGTGATGCTGCGCAAATTATTCAGAGACAACTGGAACAGGATGGCGTCAAGATACTGCTCAACGCAGCCAGCACTCAAATCGCTCGAACTGCAGCCGGCAAAACGATTCAGATTGATCTTCAAGGTAAACAGTCTGAGATCATCGTCGATGAAATCCTCATCTCCACAGGGCGTGCACCGAATGTGCAGGGGTTAAACCTGGAACAGGCGGGTGTAAAATACGATGAACGGGAGGGCGTGTTCGTCAATAATTATCTGCAGACGACCAATTCAGCCATTTATGCCGCCGGCGATATCTGTTCGCGCTATCAGTTTACTCATACCGCCGATTTCCAGGCGCGGATTGTCATTGGAAATGCTCTCTTCAAAGGCAGAAGCAAGAGCAGCAACCTGCTGATCCCCTGGTGTACTTACACAGAGCCTGAAATTGCACACGTTGGGCTGTATGAACATGAAGCGGCTGCGAAAAATATTCGCATCCAAACCTTCATCCAGGAACTGAAAGACGTTGATCGCGCCATTCTGGATGCCGAAACAAATGGCTTTGTAAAAATTCATGTCAAACAGGGAAGCGATAAAATTCTGGGGGCCACCATTGTCGCCAGCCATGCAGGTGACTTGATTTCAGAAATCTCGGTCGCCATGCAGTCCGGCATGGGATTAAAAAAACTGGCCAGCGTGATTCACCCCTATCCTACGCAGGCAGACGCCATCCGAAAAATCGGCGACCAATACAATCGCACACGACTCAGTCCACTGGTGAAAAGTATTTTCAATAAATGGCTCACCTGGAGCCGATGACCTGAAGAATAGGGTAGATAAACGAACTGCTCATTTTCACGGTGGAGTTTCACGGTGGAATGAACAGAAACACTTGCATTCCTGCGGCATAATGTTTCAGATGAATCGATAGTCCGTTCAGACAAGGCGAACAGGACCCAGCATATCCGCAAAGAAAATATCTATTTCAGAACTGCCAGAATCCAATGACAACTGACTATCAGAATTACTTCGGCGATTTACATAACCACAACCACGTAGGTTATGCACTGGGATCACTCGACCGCTCGTTTGAAATAGCGCGAAATCATCTTGATTTCTATGCCTTTACCCCTCATGCCTACTGGCCTGATATCGTCGATTACGATGGTAAAATCACCCACAAATGGAAAAACGGATTTCACATCGCCCGCGCCCGCTGGCCGGAAGTCGTTCAACTGGCCAGGGACTTCGATTCACCAGGGGAGTTTGTCACCATTCTGGGGTATGAACGACATGGAACCGAAGAAGGGGACTACCACATTCTATTTCCCGATCTGCAGGGGGACTACGAACTGATCGAAGACCTCTCCGCACTGCAGTCATTCGCCAGGCAACGGGGCTGCCTGCTGATACCGCATCATCCAGCCAATCGTCTGGGGCACCGGGGATTTGATCCGACAAAAATGGATTCCACAGTCTCTCCCGTCCTGGAAATCCATTCCGAATGGGGTTGCGCCGAACATGACCGGGCTCCCTTTCCCTATAAAAGGCACACGGAAGGGGGGCGCTGGACGAAACACACACTTCAGTATTACCTGAACCAGGGATATCGATTCGGAGTGGTTGCCAGTACGGACGATCATCTGGGATACCCGGGCGGCTACCGCGAAGGTCTGGCCGCCATCAAAGCCACCGAACTGACCCGCGATGCGTTATTCGACGGTTTGCGCCATCGTCGCTGCTATGCAGTCTCCGGAGATCGCATCGAACTCGATTTCCATCTCAATGATCAGATGATGGGCCAGGAACTACCATTTACCGATGAACGTGAACTGAAAGTGAACGTGCAGGCCTGGGATGAAATTGATCGTGTCGAAGTTCTAAAAAACGGACGAGTCATTCATCGAGATTTCCCTGTTGATAAATCTAACGGAGCCAATCCCTGGGAGCAACCGGTAGTTCTGCGTTTCGAATATGGCTGGGGTCCCTGGCCGGCATTAGGCTGGGGCGGCACGGCTGACTGGAAATTCAATATCGATGTCGAAGGGGGCGAAATCCAGCAGATCCAACCCTGTTTTACGACCGGACCACTGGACGAATTCCGCCGTGATCGCATCCTGGAACAAACACCCCGGCAGTTGAAGATCCAGTCGTTCACTGCCCTCAAACAACAGGTCGATGACTGGTCTCAGAAAGCCATCGTCATGCGGATTCAAGGAGATGCAGACACCCGAATTTCTGTTTCCTGTCAAAAGCCGACTGAATGTCAGCTGACGCAGAAGTTTTCCGATCTGGCGGTCAGCAATGAAATGTTATTTACCCGACCTTTTCCCTGGGAATCGGCCATGCTGCACCGAATTGTATTCCATAAGCAGTGGAATACTGAATTCACATTCACGGATCAGAGCGATGGCAAACAGGATGACTGGTATTATGTACGCGTCATTCAGTCCAATGGCGAGATGGCCTGGTCCAGCCCCATCTGGGTCAATCAGAAATGACTTTCTTCTGCAGAATGGACGGAATTCGTTTTTTCTGGCACAAATACAGCATTTAAACCTCGCGAATTGAACGAAGCAGCAGGCAGAGAATTGATTCCTGAGCTGACTTTGATTTAAAATACATCTTAAATACCTTCACTATTTCCCTTTGCCCTAATGGAAAGCTACCCCCGACAATGGTTGACGACACCAGCCAGACCATCAACCTGTCAGCTCCCGTATTAGAAAAGCTGGAGGCAGGAAGCCGTCCCTTCTCCCTTCTGATTCAGAAATTAACCGGAATCGTTGGAAAAACCGGTATCCTGTATAACGCGGACGAACTGCTCGTTTACGAGTGTGACGGGTACATTGTGGATAAATCCGCACCGGATATTGTTGTCTTCCCTACCACGACTGAGCAGGTTTCAGCGACCGTCAAGATCTGCAATGAATTTAACGTGCCCTTTCTGGCCCGCGGTGCGGGAACCAGTCTTTCTGGCGGTTGTCTGCCTATTGGGGGCGGGGTCATGATCGTCTTGACCCGCATGAAACAGATCCTGGAACTGAACCTCCGAGACCGATATGCCATTGTCGAACCAGGCATGGTCAATCTGCATCTGACCAATGCCCTCAAAGGAACCGGATATCATTATGCTCCCGATCCTTCCAGCCAGGGGTCGTGTACGATTGGCGGAAATATCGCCACCAATTCCGGAGGTCCCCACACGTTGAAGTATGGGGTCACCACCAATCATGTGCTGGGGCTGGAAGCAGTCCTGCCTGATGGAACCATCATCGAACTGGGTGGCCCCACCGCGGAGGTTCCCGGATATGACCTGCATGGCGTGTACGTCGGCAATGAAGGGACATTCGGGATCTGCACCAAAGCGATCGTCCGATTGACTCGGGATCCGGAAGCCCATCGCACGATGCTGGCAGTCTTTCAGACGATCGGAGATGCGACCCGAGCGATCTCCGAAATTATCGCTGAAGGGATTATTCCTTCCGCGCTGGAAATGATGGATCACGGCATTATCCAGGCAGTGGAAGAAGCCTTTCACTTTGGATTTCCTCTGGATGCGGGAGCGGTATTACTGATCGAAGTAGACGGTCTCGAAGTGGCAATGGATGCGGAAGTATCCAAAATACTGGAACTCTGTAACAAGAATAATGTCCGCGAAATTCAGCGTGCCGACACACCCGAAGAACGCATGCTGATCTGGAAAAGTCGCAAACAGGCATTCGGAGCGATTGGACGACTCAGCCCGAGTTACTGTACCCAGGATGGTGTGGTTCCCCGGACACGGCTGCCAGAAATCCTGGAATTTATAGAACAGACCAGCGCAAAGTATGGGTTACGAATCGTCAATGTTTTTCACGCCGGTGATGGTAATGTGCATCCGATCCTGCTGTTTGATGAACGCGACCAGGGTCAGATCCAACTGGTGCTGGAAGCCAGCGAAGAAATCCTGGAAAAGTGCCTGGAACTGGGTGGCAGCGTTACCGGCGAGCATGGCATTGGTGTGGAAAAAATCAATTTCATGAGCCGGATTTTTAATGAAACCGACCTGGCCACTATGGAAAAGGTCAGAAATATTTTTAATCCACGACAAATCTGCAGTCGAGACAAAGTGCTGCCTCCACATGGTTCCGGTAATGCAACAAAGGTTACGCAGACACATCCGGCCAGACGCGCACCACACTGATGCTGGAACGACCCGACCACACAATTCAACAGCAATCCCATTATTCAATAAGGCTCCTGAAAGAAAAACCATGTCTCCTCTCTCCTCCGGCTCGCAGGAAGAATTTGTTCCCGCTTCTCAAACGGAATTAAGCCGTTTCATGACAGAAAATGCTGCAGTTGACCACAGACAGCTGTTTCCAGTCGGGGGACGAACTTCACTGGCTGTCTGCTGTCCTGCCAGCCAGACTGGAATTCAGCTCTGTACCTCACAACTCAACCGGGTAGTCGACTACCCGATACGTGACCTGACCATTACCGTCGAAGCCGGCATGCGCATCGACGAATTGATCAAAATTGTCTCCGCGGAGGGACAGAGGCTTCCCCTGGATGTTCCCCAGTCGAACAGGGCAACCATTGGGGGTGTGATCGCTACCAATATTAATGGTCCAAAACGATTTTCCTATGGGACGATTCGTGATTATGTCATTGGGATTTCTGCCATCGACGGCATGGGAAATCTGTTTAAATCCGGTGGTCGTGTAGTGAAAAACGTCGCTGGTTACGACCTGGGGAAAATGCTGGTAGGATCACTGGGCACACTGGCGGTAATCAGCCAGGTCTCGCTGAACCTCAGACCGAAACCACAGTCGATGTCCATGGTCTGGTTTCAGTTCGATTCCTGTCAGACGATCGATCAGGCGCTGGAAGCAGTCGTGACTTCGGGCACACGGCCGATTGCGGTGGAATACTGTAACGCAAAAGCAGCCAGTCAGATTGCTGCAGAAGCGCGTCTGGAACTGCCTGCGGACCATCATACTTTGTGCGTCTGTTACGAAGGACCTGAAAACGAGGTCCGCTGGCAGACTGACAAGATCGCCTCGGAATGGAATCAGTTCTCCCCCCTCCATGTCCAGACCGTGGAAAACGAGGAGGCGACCAGGCTGTATGATGCCTTTACTGAATATCAGACCTCTTCCGACGACCCGGTGACGATCAAAGCCATTCTGCTCCCTTCGCAGATGATGAAATTTATTGAAACAGCCACTCAGCTGAATATCGCAGTGCAGGCACATGCAGCGGATGGAATTGTTTTCGGGCATTTACCGGATTCTGCCAGTTCCCTGGATGATGTCCAGCAGATATTCAACCAGCTGAAAACGACCATTGATCCGAAAACAGGGTATTTGAACATCTATCAGTGTGAGTCAGACTGGTCTGATTCACTGCCTCTGTTCTGTTCTCCCCCTGCAGGCTGGGATCTGATGAAACAATTTAAAAACGCTTTAGATCCTGAGCACCTGCTGAATTCACAACGGTTTAATGAACTGGTTGAAATTTAAAATCGTACTCAACGCAATCTCTTCGACTAACTGCATCTCGCATACGAGTTAATATATGAAACCTGGAAGTTCTAGCTCTCATCCCGTAGACATCACGAAAGATCCGAAAGAAATTCCCGGCTCTCAGATCCCTTACGAGAAATTTCTGGACTGTATTCATTGCGGCTTGTGTACTGCCGCCTGTCCCACTTACCTGGAAACGGGAAATGAGAACGACAGCCCTCGTGGGCGTATTTATCTGATGCGGGCGGTGGTCGACCAGCGGGTAGAACTCTCTGATGCTGTGCGCGGTCACCTGGATCTCTGCCTGGACTGTCGCAGTTGTGAAACAGCCTGTCCCTCCGGGGTACAATATGGTCGCCTGATTGAGCCATTCCGCGTCGACATTCAGAAAATGGATGCCCGCCAGGGTAAAAGCTCCCAACAGGACTGGTTCCACCGCTGGATTCTCTACCGGCTGTTTCCCTATCCCAGTCGGATTCGGATGACATTAGTGCCGGCGCGGGTCATGCAGACTCTGCGAATCGACAAACTCATGAATGCGTTGAAACTGACCAGTCTGCTGCCGGATAAACTGAAACGCATGAATGATCTGCTGCCACGTCTCAAGCCGGCCGAACCGGATCTGCCGGAAGTTCTGCCCGCCCAGGGAACCCAGCGGGCGCGCGTTGCCTTTTTTACAGGCTGTGTTTCGGAAGCGATGTACAGCCATGTAAATCGAGCCACGGTTCGCGTCCTGCAGGCCAATGGCTGCGAAGTCGTGATTCCCAAAACGCAGGCCTGCTGTGGCGCCATTCACTATCACAGCGGTGCCGACCAGGCTGCCCTGGAGTTCGCATTAAAGAATCTGGCTGCTTTTGAACTTGATGACATCGATGCCATCATCGTCAATGTCGCCGGCTGTGGTGCCATGCTGAAAGATTATGGCCACATCGCAGAAGAAATTGAGGGCGTCTCCGCAGAACACAAAGAGCAGTTGAAACAACTGGCGTCAAAGTTCAAGGATGTCTCTGAGTTTCTGTTTGAACTGGGGCCGATTGCTCCCCAGGGGGAAATCCCCCATTCCGCGACATACCATGATGCCTGTCACCTGGTTCACGCCCAGAAAGTTCAAAATCAACCACGCAAACTGCTGGAACTGATTCCCGGGCTCAACCTGATTCCCCTGAATGAATCGACCATCTGCTGTGGTGCCGCTGGCAGCTACAATCTGACACAGCCGGAAATGGCGGATCAACTGGGAAAACGCAAACTGAAAAATATTCTGGACACGGGAGCACAAATTGTCATCAGCGGGAATGTTGGCTGCACATTGCAGATTGATTCCAAACTCCGCCAGTCTCATCAGCCACTCTGGGTCGCGCATCCCATGGAGCTGCTGGATCTCAGCTATCGAGGACAGAAACCTGCATTCTAGAGCGCATCACATCACAATCGATTATACACCAGGTCCCGATGGTCTGGGAGACGCTACAGCAAAACGGGAGGCAGTCCAGGCCATTCGATTGAACCTGCTGGAAAGAACGACTAATCTACATCAGAGAGTCGCTTCACCAGTTTCTATTTTACAAAAAAAGAGTTTACTCATGTCAGACCAGCTTCCCATCCAGGCAGTCGCCTTTGATCTGGATGGATTAATGTTTAATACCGAACACGTTTTTTTTCTATCAGGCGATGCACTCCTGCAACGCCGTGGAAAATCGATGACGCCCGATATCCTGCGGGGCATGATGGGGCGGCGGGCGATGGAAGGATTTGAACATCTCTCCAGCCATCTGGATAAACCAGAGGATCCCCACGAACTCTGGCTGGAAAGTCAGGATATCTTCCAGTCGCTTCTACAGGATCACCTCAAGCCCATGAAAGGGTTGTTCGAACTGCTGGATTATCTGGAAGAACTGGGGATTCCCAAATGTGTCGCAACGTCTTCTCCACGGGCTTACCTGGATACTCTGCTCGTGCAATTCGACCTCATCCATCGTTTCCCCATCAGCCTGACTGCAGAAGATGTCACACATGGTAAACCGCATCCGGAAATCTATTTGACCGCTGCAGAAAAAATGAGCGTCCCTCCACAACGGATGCTCGTTCTGGAAGACAGTGAAACAGGTACGAAGTCGGGAGTCGGCTCAGGCGCTTATGTTGTTTCGATTCCACACGAATACAGTAACTACGGGGACTTCAGTTCGGCTCAGTTCATTGCCGACAGCCTGACTGATGCGCGTGTGCTGGAACTGTTCTCAAAGCAACATTCTTAATTCGTATTAGCTGCACGATCAGAGCTCGTTACAGCACGAATTTCTATTGACGCTCCGGGCAGCGCGCTAAAACAGGGGTGCACTCAGATGCCATTTCAAGCTTCCCTGACCTGATCTGATGACTGATTCAAACTGAATGCATGCGGCATTACCAGGCTTGAAGGTGATGTAACCACCCCCAATCAGTTCTGAAGTACACCGCGCAACATCAGGCATGTGTGCAACGACTGCGACCCGTTCATACGCAGTCTTACTGATGGATGAGAGCAACTGTTCCAGATCCAATCCAAAACCGAGCCAGTTCCGGGGCTGACAGAAATCGTCATTCAATTCCGCTTCTTGCTTCAGGATTTGTGCCGTCTGAGTGGTTCGTACCAGCGGACTGTGCAGAATCAAGTCGGGACAACTCTGGTGTTCGACCATCCATTGAGCCACTTTTCGAAATTGATAACTGCCATGTTCCGTTAACGGTCTGGCAGAATCTCCTCCAGGTACCACACCGGCATGTTCCGCTTTGCCATGCCTGATTATAATCAGTTCCATCTAATTTTGCTTTCCTAATTTTCAGGGTTTCACCAGTTTTGTTTTTGTCGCTGTAGAGGGTTTCAGGTGAGTATCCAGCCAGCCATACATCAACTCCCGCGATTCATGAGCTACCGAATGACCTTTCCCATGCACAAAAAATGCGAAATTCTGCGGAGCTTGTTCCAGCTCATACACATCCATAACCTTGAGTAACATCAACACGCGCTGCCGCTGGGTCAGTGGATCTCCATCGTTCAGTCCTGACAGGTCCAGAAATGCCCGGGGCGCGATCAATGCCATGATCTCATGAAAATCAATCGGTGGCAGATCCCCGTTCAGCAGGTCAGGGCGGATGTGTTTAAAATAGACATACCAGCGATCTCGAGACCATGCTTCTACTTTAGAATTCTGGCGGAAAAAAGAAGCACTGCAGTTACCGGCTGCTGCCTGGATTCGATCATCGTAAGCAGCGAGAAACATCGAACCATGCCCCCCTAAAGAGTGTCCGATCACACCGATTTTCTCAGGGTTCACTTCTTTCATCGTCTGCAGTACATCGATGGCGATCGAGTGCTCGTAAGTAAATTTTCCCACGGCGGTCCACTCGGGATGCTTTTTGTAAAAGGCCTCGGTATCGTAAGGTCCTGCCTCGGGTATACGGTGCCCGGCAACAAAATGGTCGGGAGCAATTACCACATACCCTCGCCGACATAAATGATCCAGATACGCTTTGTCCGGGTTCTCAACCAGGCCGGCTGCCCGTTCTTTTCCCTGTTTATAAGTACCATGTAATGCAACGACCCCGGGTGCCGGGCCTCTTAAATACAAGGGGACTCCGACATATGCATGGGCCCGTTCGTCGTTTTCCACCTGATAGCTGATCAACTGGCGGCGGTAGATCCCATCCACAATCACCGTATCATGGAACTGTATCTGCAGATCAGGTTTTTCCGGCTTGAACTGGTCACGAATCAGTTCAAGATAACGTTTCCTGAGCGTCTTTTTATGCGCCACCCAATCCTCGGGGGTATCAATTCCTTCCAGCAGATCATCCCACGAAGAGTTGATAGCGGAGGGCTCAGAACGCTTTCTGCTGACTTTTTCCTCGGCTTCGCTTCTGCCGAAACAGCAGACTGCCAACACTACACCCGACCAAAATACTGTAGAAATAATTCGCATAGCCCTGCCCATAAAATAGATATAAATGAGAGTGCATTATCACCAGACTCTGTTACGATTCTCAACTACTGATTACCTATTATGCTGTTTTTCCTGCTAATTCTCTCAAACATCGAACAGGGGTTCATTATGGGATGCATGCGTATTCAGGCGAAAGCAGAATCAAGGTTTCAGTTTGCGCTACGTGCATTGGCGCATGTGGGTAGGAATAAAAATGATTTTGAAATAAAGCTGAATACGCCTACAGAAGAAAATAAAGGCCTGCGAGTAGAACTCATCTGGAAAGAAACCGAGTAAACGAACAAGAGAGAGTTCAGTCCCGATAAGCCTGGTGACAGCGTTTGCACTGAGACTTCAGGTTTTTCATGCCAGCTGTAAACATCTGCTGATTTCCCTGCTGAACGGCGACTTCCAGTACCTTTACCTGCTGTTCCGATTCTTTCAGCCACTGTTTGAACATTTCATCATAATCATCAGAGTATTTACGAGCGGTTTCACGTAATTCTTCGCGCAGCAGGACCAATACCCGCAGTCTTTCCCTGTGATCCCCTGGCTTGTTCTGCTGTAGCTTATCCGACATCTCAAAATCATGGCTGATTTGCGCCATGGCGGCCACCATGGGAGGCACTTTTGCTGATTCCACCAGTTCAGGCAGAATGGTTTTAGAATCGGGAACTTGAAAGCGTTTCACATCTTTCCAGAGCCCGGAGTAATCCTTGCTTGTTCCTGCCTGTGCCAGAAACTGCAGGGCACTTTTCTGATCCAGGCTGCCCCGACACAGTCCGACCACAGCTGCTGCCGTCGGACCACGATGTTTGCCATGATGACAGTGGATATAAACGGGGCCCTTCAGATCCCGTGCAACACGCGCAAAAGCGAGTCCGGCATGCTCGGAAACGCCGTCGTAGCCAATCGGGATATGAATATATTTCATTCCCGCTTTTCGAGCCTGTTCCAGATCAGGGGTCGTCCCGTCCACACTGACGATCGTTTTAATTCCCAGCTTTTTGAGCGCCTGGAAACTTTGTTCCTCATGCGGCCCACTCCCTGAATAAAACTGCCGGTCGATCTGAAAAACATTATCCAGCCCGGAAAGACTCATGGAATGAAAGGGAACCGGTTGCGTTACCGTTTTGTCTTCAACTCTCTCATTCTGAGCGGCCACCGTTTGAATGAAAGACCCCGTCTCCATAAAACAGACCAATAACAGAATTCGAATCCAAAACATTCCAGATCCCTGACTTTCACATTCTCTGAAGAAACAGATACACTTTCCTGTATCAAAACCCTGATCACTTCCAGTTTGTTCAGTTTTTTGTAAAAAAGAAAGGCGCTGAGAATAAATTCCAGCATGGAGATTTAAATGCCGTACGATGAAGATCTGGCACAAAGAGTTCGCCTGCTGCTGAAACGCCTCACAGGCTATTCAGAACGGAACATGTTTGGCGGGATCTGCTTTATGCTGCACGGGAACATGTGCTGTGGCGTCACGCAGAATCGTCTGATGTTGAGACTGGGAGAGCAGGGTGCGCAAAAAGCGCTGCAAGAACCTGACACGCGCGAAATGGATTTCACAGGCAAGCCGCTCAAAAGCATGATCTATGTTGAGCAGGCGGGTTATGGAAGTTCAGAAGATCTCAAATACTGGATCAATCGCGCAGTGAAGTTTGCACAGTCACTTCCTGCAAAAGAGTGAATTCACCCCGGTCGATCAAATCTTAGACTGTGTCCAGTTTTACTGTAGCGTCTCCAGGCCCATTTGGAGCGAGTATAATAGATTGAGAGACGCTATGGTTAAATGTGATGCGCTCTAGTATTCGGGTCCATACCAGTAGCCATTGAATTGATACGGATTGTAATTATACCAGGCTGACTGCTGCATGATTTGAGAGTAGGTTGGCAGAGGAGTCGCATTCACATAAATGGTCGGTCTGCCTGGAGTAATTCCCATTGCTTTCCGGTCGCTGATACGCTGCATTCGCTGTTGCGCCTGTAGAAACGCTCTTTGCTGAATCAGTTTCTGACTGACAGACATCCGCTGATACGCCGGGCCTGAAGCATCCGTTGACGGCATTTTTGTAATGTTGATCGAGTTTTTCTGTGTGTCTGCCGAGAAGTGATCAGAGCTGATCTGCAGAGGTGTCTGTTCCTGACCATAAGAGGCAGCGACGAAGAGCTGAGTCAGAATCAAAGAGCATATAGAAAAGCGCATGACGAGCCTCTCTCTTCACAAGAGCAGAAAAAGTCGATGAATAGAGTTAACGAAGCGAAGAACACGCTGCGCAGAGACGAGCTCTACCATTGAGTTCATCCACTGAAGAACATCGACGCTCTCTGTTCGCTGACTGAACGATTTCCTGCAAAAGCTGACAGCACGCTTTATTATAGCGGCAATTTTGCGGATCAGGGAAACTTTACAATCTCTACCCAGGAGGGAGATTTGCCGACTTCATATGTTGCAAATCGTTTGAGAGTTCCGTTTTCAGGCGAGATTTTGTATGCAGCCAGTTTGCCATTCTTCTGTCCCGCCGCATACAGGAATCGACCCGTTGGATCGATATTGAAAGACCGAGGCGTATCTTCCGTCGGCGTCTGTCCGATAGATGATAACTCCCCTGTTTTCTGATCAACGGCGAAACAGGCAATACTGTTATGCCCCCGATTCGAGGCGTATAGATAATCGCCGGAGGGCGACAGTTCGATATCAGCACAGGTATTGTTACCCTTAAACTCAGCGGGCAACGTCGAAACGGTCTGGAAGGGAGTCAGAGTTCCCGTCTCTGCATTCAGCTTGTATGCCGTAACTGAGCTTCCTTTTTCATTATCAAAGTAGAGAAAACGGTTGTCCTGCGAGACCGCCAGATGGCGGGGCTCCAGACCTGCGGCTGCGGAGAGCTTCGGTGGAGAATTCGGTTTCAGGACTCCCTGTTTTTCGTCCCAGAGAAACTGGTAGATCGCGTTAGGCCCGGTATGCGGTACAAAGACAAACTGATTTTTCTGGTCAGGTAAAATCGCATGTGCATTTTTCTCGGTTGGAATCGTCTGCAGAACCTCTTCCAGGATCGCACCCTGTTTTCCCAGTCGATGGACGGCAACTTTACCTTCGCCGTAATAAGCGGAAAACAGATATCCGCCGGTTTTATCCGTTGCGATGTAAGCGGCATTGCCTCCTGCCGGTATGCTGGAAATGAGCTTCAGTTTGCCGGTTTGCGGGTCGATCGAGAAACTCTTAAATTTCTGTGCTGTGCGGACGGATGCAAACAGGTATTTCTTTTGTGGATCGACTTCCAGACAGCCGGGTGCTCCTTCCAGTTCCACGTCTCCAAGATGAGTTAACGCGCCCGTTTTTTCATTCAACTGATAAATGGCGATCTTTTTCTCTCCCCCCAGAGAGATATAAGCATAACTTTCTGCTTTACAGGGAACCCCAGAGAACATACAGACCCCCATTATCATCAGACTGCACTGAAATAAAACGCGCATGACAACCCCTTGTGGAAAATGATTTGCATCAGATCAGCAAAGACAACTCTCTAACAGTAGAGCCGGTCAGGGTTCTGATTTCAAGCGGAAGTGGATTGCAGGGCACGTCCCAATGCTTCCAGTTCGCGTGCGCCGCCAAACACAATACACACATAAACCTGATCATTCTCGATCCATCTCACGGTAGTATAATTCCCCTTATTTAACTGGGAATATTCTACCTGCCCCGAATCGAAAGAAGACTGTGTCGGCAGGGGGGTGACACGCCAGGCGGGAATCTGCAGTAAAGCGCCAAAAACAGACCGGTTATTTCCAGTGCGAAGACGAAAAAAACGGGCAGCAGCGTCCTGTGACCCTGAAGTCCCGGCAGTGACACCATAGGTTTTGCTGTAGACCGTCAATTGCCCCTGAGAGTCCCAGCCTCCCTGGACAGGCAGATGCGATGGAAAATGCTGATCGAATTCAGGTAACAGCCGACTGTCCAGGTTGAGTTCCGGGCCGAAGCGGGCCAGGGCAATCGTCGGTTGTCGGGCAGCCCAGAGAAAAGTCAGCACTGCTGCCAGTACAAGGCAGGCAGAGAGTCCGGCCAGCAGGCGGGGATGATGTAGAAATCGCTTCCGGGGGGTTTCCAGCGGCAGGTCCGTGAGAGTCGCAGCGTTTTCCTGGTCAGAAAGTGACTGCAGTAAAGTTTCTCGCAATCCACTTGGAACATTGATATCAAACAGTACCCGGTTCAGTTGCGCGTCAAAAACCGGATGATCAGCATCATGACCTGAATCAGAATTGTCTGATTCAGGAAAGCCTGATGATCGGGATGGTTCTGACGTATTCATAATGAAGCCGCTGTCCTGTCTAAATTTCTAAGTGTGAATCGCTGCAGCATCTTGAACAGGTTCTGAAAACCGTTCCTGCAAAAATGACTTTGCTCTCGATAACCGGCTCATGACTGTGCCGATCGGGACTGATAATTCAGAAGAGATTTCTTTATAAGATCGCTCTTCAAAGTAATACATTAATAAGGGAACCCGGAATTCTTCGGACAATTCATCCAGGGCCTTCTGCAACTCTTGTGATGTCAGTTCCTGTGTCGCTGTTTCTTCTGCTGCCAGATCAAATGTCAGACTCAAAGAGACAGAACTGTTCTTTTGTGATACTTTTTTCAGAAACAGGTTTCTCAAGATCGTACAAAGCCACGACCGGGCCAGCCTGGGATCACGCAGCTGAGACAATTTTTTCTGAGCAATCAGATAAGTCTGCTGCGTCAGATCTTCAGCATCAGCGCGGTCGCCAGACAACCGGTACGCATAACGAAACAGCAGCTGATAATGCTCATCAACCAGCCTTGTCAGTTCGTCTGAATTGTTATGATTCGATAATGACATAACCTGACTCTCTAAGAAGAAAGATACTGATACACCACAGGTTATTCCCCGGTAAGGTCAATTTATTGAAAGTTTTCCTGATTTTCAGCTGTATCTCATTTCAACACGGAACTCACACTATGAACATTTGACAACAAACCAGTTCCCGCAGAGATTTCAGGAGCTGATAATTTTTTTCTGAATCGTCAGTGAATGCAATCTCTGACTGTCCGGATCGGGTAATTCCGAAAATGCTTTCACGCCGGGGACTCCCTCCTTCGTCACTGACAGCGACAGGGGAACTTCAGACAGATCTTCACGATAATATTTTTCACTGGGGAAAATATCAGCGGGATAGGTAAAGTTATCCAGCATAGCCAGGGCCGCACAATGCGAGGCACCGGTGGCACTTTCCAGCATGCCTCCCACCCAGCAGGGGATCCCTGCCTGCTGACACAGGTC
>TARA_R100001132_G_C3275895_1_pt1 | contig 27514 bp, 19 predicted proteins | sample TARA_R100001132 | Tara Oceans TARA_R100001132 (sample SAMEA2621247) | marine metagenome | biome: marine biome (ENVO:00000447); feature: mesopelagic zone (ENVO:00000213); material: "saline water (ENVO:00002010), including plankton (ENVO:xxxxxxxx)" | depth 800 m | reverse complement strand
TTCTGACACTGGCGCCCGAAACACCACTGGGACCAATCCGCGAACAGGTCATGCTGCAAACCAACGATGTCAATTTCACCACTGTGCCTCTGCTGGTAGAAGCAAAAGTGGAATCCGACATCACCATCACACCCCAGGTGGTTTCACTGGGTATGATGATTCCAGGTCAGGAAAAGACAGTCAACGTGGTACTGCGTGGTAAGAAGCCATTCGAGATCAATAAAATTGAATGTGAGTCCAACGACGAAGCATTCAAAATTCGGATGCCTAAAACAACCCAGCCCATTCACGTGCTGCCACTGACAATTGTTCCACCGAACAAACCAGGTGACTATTCAGAAGAATTCACCGTGACCATCGCCGGACGGGGTGAACCAATCACCTTCAAAGCCTTCGGTAAGATTTCTGAAACGAAAACCAACTAATATCCAGAGCGAATCAGATTGAACCATAGCGTCTCTCGATCTATGATACTCGGCCCAAATGGCCTTGGAGATGCTACAGTAAAACTGGACACACTCTAAGCTGATTTTTCATTGCGAGAAACAGGGCGTTCTTCGGAGCGTCCTGTTTTATTTGGTACTCTGATCAGCTGCGCCCTGCAATCGATCCAGGACGATCTCCAGCATCAGAGGATGCAATCCCAGGTGTTCACAGAGCTGAAACCGGGTTTCAGGATAAGCCTGGCTGAATTCATTCCGAAATTCTTCCAGGTCGTTCTGAACATGGACTCCCGCTGAGAGAAAATAAGGCAGCATCAATACTTCCTCAGCGCCAGCCTGCACACAGCGGGCGGCTCCTGCTGGAATGTCAGGTTCAGCCAGTTCGAGGTAAGCATGTTCAACCACAGCGTACTGGCAGCGTTCGCGCAACATGGCCGCCAGTTTCACCAGATCCTGATTCGCTTCGTCTCGTCGACTGCCATGGGCAATTAACAGAACCGCCTTCGTTCTTGCATCAGACATGGATTCAACCATAATAGAAAGAAATAAAGTAATAGAGTGTCATTATTAATTTTGGGTTGATAGATATCACGAGATCGCGACAACGGAGCAGGTGATCAACACCCCCAACCCTCAATTTCCAGCTTGACGAAGCACTAACCTTACAAAATGCTTCCTGAGATTATAGACTTCTACTGCACTTCAGACACTGTACAAGTAACTCTTGTTTTTCATTTACAGAACGACTCGAACCAGCGGCCACTGGTTCACTTCAATATCGAGCAACGACTTTGAATACCCACGAACATGAATCCGCCCCGGACAGGCTAGGCGAATATTTGATCGGAAAAAAAATCGGCGCCGGTGGAATGGGTTCGGTATACCTGGCAACGAACATCCACACCGATCAACTGGTCGCTATCAAAATTCTCCCCAGCGCACTGGCACGCGAGCCCGGCTTTGTAGAACGCTTTCATCGTGAAATCGAAGCATTAAAAAAAATGCATAATCCGTATGTCATCGAATTTTATGACAGCGGCGTCGAAAACGAGATTTACTACTATGTCATGGAGTATATTGATGGCGAAACTTTAACCAATCGACTCCGACGCGAAAAACGCATCGACTGGAAAACCGTCGTCAACATCTCAATTCAGATCTGTTCCGCGCTCAAAGCCTCGCATGACGCCGGCATCATTCACCGGGACCTCAAACCTTCCAACCTGATTCTCAAAGACGATGATACTGTCAAGCTGGCTGACTTCGGCGTCGCACAATTGTTCGCGACGGAAAAGCTGACCGTGACCGGAGGGATTATCGGCACCGCTGAGTACATGTCACCGGAACAGGCAGAAGGCAAACGTGTTACCAGGCAAAGCGATCTGTATTCCCTGGGTGCGGTGATGTATGTCATGCTCACCGGCAGACCTCCCTTCAGTGGGAAAACCATGCTGGCCATCATTCAGAAACAGAAGTACGGCCAGTTTGATAAACCCGGCAGATACGTAGATGATCTCCCCATCTGGCTGGAAGAAATTGTCTGTAAGCTGCTCGAAAAAGAGCCCCAGAAACGATATTCGGATGCCTACGTTCTCTCCCGCCGCCTGCAGGATGTGATCAACAAATATGAGATGTCGACTTCTGAAGACACCTATGCACTCTCAGGAACGGGCGATGCCTCTGTGACTCCGACCATGGTACATTCGGGAGCAGAGCCTGAAGCCGGGGCAGGCACTTTAATGCAGGGCCTGATGCGGGCGCAGCTGGAATCAGAGAGCACTGGTTCAAAACTGAGCCAGCTCTTAGACAATACCTACGTGCTGCTGGGGATTCTGGTACTCCTGATTGCCGGCGGTTATTTCTGGTTTCAGGAGCGTGAACTCACTCCCCAGGAGATGTTCACACAGGGGCGTCAAATATTACAGCAGCCCGAAAGCCCGGAATGGTATACGGCACGAGATAAATTTCTGTTACCACTCCTGGAGTCGGATCCGGAGCAATGGGAAACTGAGGTCCAGCCACTTCTGGAAAGAATTAAAGTCTACGAAATCCGTTCCCGGGCAGGCATGACCGCAAAACGCAGATCACGTACCGGCCCGCAAAATGAAGCCCAGAGGTTTATGCTGCTGGCACAACATTATCTGGAAACAGGCAATATGGCGCAGGCGGAGATTATACTCTCTGCACTCGTTGACATACTCAACCAGAATTCAGATGACAGCGACAACAGCAGGCAGGATGAAATGCGAGATCTCGCCCGGCAAATGCTGAATGAGCTGCAGAATAACTCTTCTCGAACCGCAGAACGCTTTATCATGCTCACGCAATCCATGGCCAATGCGGACAACCTCGTTAAAGAGCAGAAATTTGAGGAAGCTGCTCGTGTGTGGAAAGCATTGATCATACTCTATGAACAGGACCAGGCAGAAGTTGCCCAGGATATGGTGAGGAAAGCCAGGCAAAAACTCGAGACGCTTCCCCAACTCAAACAGGCTGCACTTTCGGAAACAGACTCTCAGAAAGAGAACACAAATAATGAATGAAAAACTCGACTTGAAAAACTATATTCGTGAAATCCCCGATTTTCCCAAACCGGGAATCCTGTTTCGAGATATCACGCCCCTGCTCGCTGAGCCCACAGCGTTTCAGGCAGTCATTGACCGTCTGACTGATTACTATCGCGATAAACAGATCACTGCTGTGCTTGCCGCGGAAGCGCGCGGTTTTATCTTCGCAGCCCCCCTGGCACTTGCGCTGGGAGCCCGCTTCATCCCCATTAGGAAGCCCGGAAAACTTCCCTTTGAAACAAAAGCCTTCCACTACGAACTGGAATACGGTTCTGATTCTCTTGAGATGCATACCGATTCGATTCACTCTGATGACCGGGTGGTGATTGTGGATGACCTGCTGGCAACGGGAGGGACAATCTCCGCCTGTATCGAACTGGCAAATCACTCACAGGCGGAAGTCGTCAGTTGTGCCTTTCTGATCGAACTCGCATTCCTCAACGGACGCAAAAAAATGAATGGCTGTGATGTCTACTCACTCATTCATTATGACGCAGAATAGATCAGGGAACCCAGATCGCCGCCGGCACGTCTGCCTGTGACTGCTGTTCGATGCGTCGCGCTTTGATGCGAACATAGGGTGCGACAAAGCGACCCCGATGACGAAAATGGCCCACCGGTGCGCTCGGATCCGCGCGTACCGGCTCGCGCAGATCTTCAATCACAAACCCCTGACGACACAAGCCCCCCACCAGTTGATCCCAGCGGTGCAGGTATTCGGTCGCACCGTCTTCCCGGTAAGACCGGTCATCCGTTTTCGGCAGTGCCCCCTGCTGATAATACTCCAGACCGACAACGTATTCATGCTGTTGATTTCGACTGGTAATCTGCAGACTCGTGGGAGTTTTATGCTGGCTGATATAGAGCCCTCCCGGACGCAGTACGCGCGCCACTTCCCGGTAGACTTCTTCCACATCGGGAACATAACAGGTACTCACAGGCTGATGCACAATATCAAATTGCGCATCCCGCAAATCAGACAGATCATCCATGGATGCTTCAACGATTTTTACCTGCAGGCCTCGCCTGTGGGCTTCCTGTTCGTCCAGCTGCAGCATTTTATTACTGAGATCAACGACGGTGACCTGCGCCCCCGCAGATGCATACAGGATCGACTGCCAGCCACCTCCCGACGCCAGGCACAGCACGTGTTTGCCAGTGACAGATTCAGGCAGCCAGCCCCGTGAATCAAGTGTCTGTAAGGGTGCTCGACACTCTTCATCGGTCGCGACTTTGGTAAACTGACTGCGAACTTCCGCCAGTCGATTCCAGGCAGCACGGTTATGAGGCAGGTGGGACATGCGGAAGGCTCGGTTTCAGATCTATCGATCAGGATTCCTGCGGCTGTGTTTCAGCCTGTGAATCCAGTAACGCCCCGGCAAAGGTGACCAGGTCTCCTTTACCACGTGCCACTCGCTGCAGGACATCCAGATGGTCTGTTTTGAGGCACAGATCAGTGAAGGAAAAGGTATTGGGATCTTCAAACTGACTCAGATAGGTTTCCGCCAGTTCGATGGCCCGGTCATTTCGTCCCAATCGCGTCAGAAGATCAATCATTGCATATGCAATCATCTGCTTGTCGTCTTCATCCGGTTCCTGCTCCAGTTTGTTTTCGAAATAGGCAATCCCCATTTTCTGATCATTTTCATCTCCCACGAGGGATTTGAAAAAGTGCATATGTGCCGGATAAAAGTCTTCAAACGGAGTCTCTCCCGGATACTGAAACTGGCTGTCTAACCGGGATCCATATTCACACAATTCAATCACTTTTGACAGATGAGGATCATTGTCAGGCAGCAGGCGGGCAAAACGAACCACCGAATTTAAATGCGAAACATCGATATGATAACTGCCGGATTCAAACATCCAGTCCCGTCCCGCCATCAGTTCCCGCAGATTGTCTGTGGGAGGAGCTATGGGAACTTTCTGTTGTACCTGATATTGCAGAGAGTGAACGAGATCTGCATACAACTGGTCAACCAGCAGGCAGGCAACCTTTTGTCGCCCCTCCGGGCTCAGCTGTGCATTCATCTGGTCAAATACGGTGATCGTGTTACAGATGCCGTTGACCTGCAACATAAGCTCAAATCCTTTTTCCGGATTCGCCCCTTCATAAACACAAACCTGGATCAGCTCTTCCACTTTCTCTTCCGGTACCGTGCGCGGATTGATTTTCTTCAAGGCGTCTGCAACCGGCTCGGGCTCCTGAATGGTCTGGAAGTATAACCAGGCATCGGAATACTTTTTCTCTTCCAGGAATAACTTACCGACTTGACGGGCCGCATCGATATATGCTTCCTCGAACTCTTTCTTTTTAGCTTCCGGTACATTGTCAAAACTGGTTGGCTTCAACAGACCCATGCCCAGCGCCAGTTTCTTTTGCATTAACAGGGCATCAAACAGTCGATGATAATTTTTCTGCGTAGTCAGAGTTTCAACCAATCGATCCAAAACGGCTTGCGGTGACTGCTGCTGTAATTCTTCCAAAGCGGCAAAGGCGTCTGCTGACATGATAATTCTCTTGTCCTTGATCGTTTCAGATTAGTGATGCGATTCTTCTGATTATACTCTCGAGTGATCTGTTCGACACAAACTCTATGATCGCAGGCCGGCAAACAGTGTTTGATCCAGCCTGATAACATGATCACACTAAAACGGGCGGAATTCAATCCACTTACAGTTAGTTCAGTACCCGACAGCCTGACTCATAAAATTTAGACGTAACGTTATACAGACAGGCTGATCCGAGAGTACCTCGCATGCAAATAAAGCCTCTCTCAATCTCTTACACCCGGTCCCCATACCCCTGGAGACGCCAGAGTTTAACGAGACACTCTCTGATTCTCATTGTAAGAAATCCGGGCCGCCCTGAGTACCCCCCAGACATTTCAGAAAGCAAAGAATCGCCTCGTTTGGCTGGTATTACTCTACAAACAGGAGCGGATTTAAATCACCATTAGTATCAAAGCGACCGATCACAGATTCGTAACTGGTATGATGGCCCAGCACGGCCCGTGCCTGGTCCGCTTTTTTCAGACTGCGATACACCAGTAACTGATGTGTTCCGATCCGTAATCGATGTCCGGCTGCTTCATCCCGCGGAGAAATCTTCCCTGCTTCACTCACGGTCAGTCGAGACCAGTCTGCCGCTTTGCGCTTCAGATCGGGTTCCCAGTCGATCACCAGTGGGACATACAGTGCCGATGCTTCCGAAACCTGCTGCTGCAAAATCAGTTGATGCTGTTCATTAAAAGTCAGGCTGCCCGGCTGAAAGAAATCCCGCTCCTGGGATAAGCCGATCGGAAAGATCCGTGCCGTCAGTCCTTTGGTTTTGAGCATCATTTCATGTGTTTCGCTGTCTACACTGCCCGTCAATTCGGGAGAGACCGGCAGTATCGATCGATATTCAATGTTGGCAGCTTCGGTCCCGGTCACAATATCTGAAAGAAAAGCAAAGTGCTGGTTGCGGGGAAGCAACAGCTGACGCTCCAGCCGAAAACCGGAATCCAGGTCCATCTGTAATTCGAGGTAGTCCGCATCTTCATCTGAATTCCAGCAGACACAACTCCATTCACCATCGCCCGTCAGATTTTCGCCGTTGACTGTCAATGAAAATTCCCAGGTTCCCTGCAACAGTAATTTTCCCATTGCCGTCAGGCTGACGACCGGGAGTTCCCCGTTCCAGTTCACCACCAGCAGATTGGATGTATCAGACCAGTAATTTCTCATCAAAGCATAGGCAGCCCAGTCTGACTGGGTCGAAGCACATTCTTCTGACTGAATGAAAAACCCGGAGCGCTTTTTTTCTCTCTGCAGCGATTTTAAATATAATCGCTCTGCACTTCGGGACGGCAGTCCTGCAATACTGGTTGCTGCTGACAGTAATTCCAGATGCGAAACTGTATGCGTGGGGCACAGCGCAATCTGACCACTGGCATCGCAGGCTGCTGTGATTTTCTCAACCGATAACTGGAAACGATCCAGGGCTTCCTGATCCCATAATTTTTTGCCCCAGACCTGGCCTGCATAAGTCGCCCTGGTCAAGGTAATCAACCAGTAATCCAGTCGGGGAAAGAAATCCGCGTGCGGAGTTCCATCGTTATCAGTGCGATCGAAAAAACTGTCTCGTAAATTCTGCTGACCCAGTTGACGGAAATTCTTTGCCCCGGAAATCTCCGAGAAGAATAATCCGGCACGCCAGGGAACTTCTCCCGAAATCAGTGCGACCTGATCTTCGGGTATCCCTGAGAAGTCAGTTTCTTCAAGCTTGAAACAAAGCGTCACCGTAGAAAACAGGCAGGCCCGCCAGACACTGATGAGCGCAGCCGGTGCCAGGCGAGTACCCAGATTTTCCAGCATTTCGATCAACAGCAACAATTCAAAAGGCTGTAAGGGATCGGAGGCGGAAATCTGATCAATCCAGCCGACCAGCAGGCGACTGATTTCATCCCAGCTCAATTCAGGAGTCTCTTTGCGTTTCGCAGTCTTTGATTTCTTTTTGGGCCGAGCCAGCAATTTTCTCGCGGAACCAATCAGGCTGATCAAATCCGAAGTGCGACAGGTTTCATCTACCGACTCAACCGACCAGAGCGTAGACCACGGCATTTCAGCAGACAGCTTTCCTGATCGCTTCTGTTTGCCAATGGATTTCAGGGTGGATGCCAGTCCCTTACAGAACCGGCCCAATTCACCTGACTGTGCGCCCTTCATCAAATCGCCCGTCGGCTTTGATTTCCATTGTACCGACTGCAAAAATTCTTCATCAGAAACAGTAAACAACTGTTGTGCCACAGATTGACCAAATTCGATTGACATTGTTTTTTCCATGAATGGGTTCCCCAACAACAATTGAGAATTTCACCTGCAACAGTTGAGCTTCAGGTCGGTTTCGCGCATCACCGAACCCGGATGTTTCTAATAAGGGGTTGGCCCCCTTGACTACTACATAAAATGCGCCGACTGGTGATAATAGGGTAACGGTATTTCTGCTGAAATCAATTGATCCAGACGCCATTCAACATGACTCTTGAAACATAGGACCGGGAATTCAACAAATGCGCTCCTCCCGTATCGGAAACCAGGTCATCAGTCAGGCGGATCAGAGCCAGATCTGCTCGTTTCCCGACAGTCAGCGATCCCAGTCGGTCTGACAGCTCCAGTGCACGGGCGCCCGCTAAAGTGCCACACTCCAGAATGAGATCTGTCGAGACATTGGGAAACTGTTCACGGAGAAACTGCAGTTCTTTCCAGAGGCTGAGGTCAGGATTGGAAGCCCGACTGTCCGTCCCCAGTGCCACATTGATTCCCTGACTGATCAAAGTCAACCAGGGATGGGGGCGATGGCCAAAATAATGATGGGTACGCGGGCAGTAAACAACAGAAATCTGCGGGGCCTGCTTCAGAAATTCGATCTCGGCATCACCAAAATAATTTCCATGGACGGCCAGCGCAGATGTGAGTTCCGCCAGTGGTGCGAGGTAATCATACAGGCGCATCCCGTCTCGCAATATCTGCGGATCCCAGAGCCCCAGCTCAGCTAACAGATCTACAAAGGGACCCGATTTCTGAGTCAAAAATTCCAGTTCATCTTCTGTCTCCGCAAGATGCACGGCGGCGGGCACGCCCTGATCACGCGCCTGTTGAACCAGATTCAGATATAAATCGGGATTCACACTGTAAGGCGCATGCGGGCTGATTCCCAGGCCCACGGCATCACTCAACTCGAGATCCGTTCCCAGCTGCAGATAATCTGCTGCAATCTGTTGCTGCTTTTCAATCCGATCTGGTGTGAAACCCAGACATTCGCGGAAAACGACCGCAGAGGGTTTCCTGTCATCTGCAGACAACAGCTGCAAACTCTCTGAACTGGTTGCGATTTCTCCCAGGCAGGTCGTCCCGGCTTTCAAACTCTCCTCGATTCCCTGTTGGATCCTCTGACCTGCGGGAACAGTACAGGTGAACCGCGATTTCATGATCGAGCGAATCCACGCGGCAAACGGCTTTGTGGGTCCCAGCGGAGATTCCAGCTGACTGAATTCCAGGTGAGTGTGCGTATTCACCAGTCCGGGGATCAGAGCAGTATTGCCCAGATCGACTGCCCGGGGATGTTCTCCCTGGTACACGGCGGCAATCCGGGAGCCTTCCACTTCAACGATGGCCCGTTCCAGTGGAGGTCCCTCAACGGGAAATACCCAGCGCGCTGCTAAGATCTGACGTTCCAAAATATCACTTTGTCTAATAAACGATGATGGCAGGTGAAATCACGACCAGATCAGATGATATCAGATTAAAGCTAATTTGTGGAATCTGTGAGCCGGCGGTCAAAGGCAGACAACGTCAACGACTCTGTCTGCTCACCGGGAGCAGTCCTGGACTGCAGTGTCACCCATCGCAGCAGTGCAATCGCTAACACGGCACAAATCAGCAGCAGAGGCCAGGAATAACGCAGGCCCTCCGGTCCCATACTGACAAAATACTGCAGACCATGTTCGGGAACCCATTTTTCAGGTACTCGACCACGGTAGATTGAAAGGGCGTTATAGATAAAATGAAAGGCAATCCCCGGAAACAGACTGCGACTGTGAACCGCAATCATACCCAGTGCCAGACCAACCAGGGTCGCATTAAACACCTGCTGGGGAATCATATGCATGGCGCCGAAGGTGAGGCTGGACAGGATAATCGCCAGCCAGGCACGACCACGTCGACCAAAGCCACTTAAAATGAAACCTCGAAATGCCAGCTCTTCACAGACTGCAGGTGCCAGGGCAAACGCCAGTAAAATCAGCCAGATCGACTGATTGGGATCTGACATATCCTGCAGGACGGCAACGGTTCCCTTCGGCAAAGCCGGGAAGAACCACCGTAAACTGGAAACCAGTTCCTGCGACAGGGGATGCAGGGCAAACGCCAGGATCGTCGCCACGATCCAGAAACTGAAGCGAGGCAGATAGAGACGAAACGTCTTTCGCATGCTCGTCGTCAGCATAATACCCATCATCAGCGCCGGCGTCGCAATGATCGCCAGTTGCTGGATCATCAGCAGCTGCATCATTCGCGTGGGACGCTCTGCCGTGGTCGCCATCTGGATGGCGTCTCGCATGGTATTCATGACAGCAAACTGCAGAAGCATGATGATCACAAAACAGAAACCCGCCTCGGCAAAACTGGGCAGTGAATCCTTGGTACGCATCAGGTGCTTCAGCCAGAGACCAACCTCGAAGCGTTCGGCCTCGCGGAATAAGACATCCTCACGTTGAAACTGGTCGATGGCCCACCAGAGTGCCAGCAGACTATATCCGATACTCGTAATCAGGACCGGAATCGCATACACGTACAAAATGCCCGCGTTGACCGTCGATAACAACATCCCCTTCAACAGCAGGGCAACGCCGACCACCGGCATCAGACTGTAAAAGGGATTGATCTCCACTGCCGGCGATAAACAGAAGACGGTCAGGCCGATCGTGACCATCAATAACGGTGTCAGATAGTACTGCCCTTCCTTGCTGCTGCGGGCAAACGTGGCCAGCGACAGACACAAGGCGCTGAAGAGCGCTGCCAGGGGAATCAGCAGTACCACAATCCAGAACAGGGCCGAAAACGAAGGAAACGACAGATCCCCCATTCTGGAAAGCGCCCCCGTTCCCGCCACATTGACCATATGTTTGCCGGTAAATCCCATACTGGCCAGATTCAACAACGCCGTCGACACACTGAAAACCAACACTGTTAAAAACTTACCCAGTACGATTTCTGTTCGCTTCGCAGGTGAGATTAACAGCGTTTCCATCGTGCCCCGTTCTTTCTCACCCGCTCCCAGGTCAATCGCCGGATAAAAGGCACCTGTAGCTGCCATGATAATCAACAGGGCGGGAAAAAGTTTACTCCAGAGATTCGCTGCCAGCTGATCATCCTGCGCCAGATCGATCACTTCCGGATTGATTGGCGTTGGTAAAGAAACAGGAAGCCTGGCTCGATTCAGCCGGGCACGTAAAATCGCTTTTTCCCACGCATCCATCGCTTCCTGAACCCGGATAAAGGCCAGTTTCGATTTCTCATCGGCTCTGTTTCTCAGAATCAATGGCCTGGACGAAACTGCGGGATCAAAGTCTATTGGCTCGTGAAGCGCCAGCTTCGCACTGACTTGCTCCAGTTCTTTTGAAAGTCCCTTTGGTATAATAATCAGAACCTGGATCTTGCTTTCCGCAAACTGTTTACTCAGCCGTTCCTTGGTTTCAGTAATTTCATGGAGCAGCAGCTCAGCTTCGCTACTGTCTTCCTTGCCTTTCAACTTGTCCCATTCGTCCAGCAGACTCTGATGCTGTTTCAGTTCCAGCTCCAGCTGATGGGCCTGCTTCAGAATCTCTTCACGTTCGGAATTGGTTTCAGTATCTGTAGACTCAGAATCAGTGTTCTCAGGTTGGCTGTCCGTAATAACGCGCAGTTTGTCCGCATCTGAGGGAATCGTAAACCAGTTGGAAACAAACTGATCCCCGTCCAGTAACTGAGGCTGTTTTGGCAATTCATCGGCACCAAGCAAGACTACAGTCCGGGGTTGTTCGGAAAACAACACGGTCATCTGCACCATGCCGATCCCCATCGCCGGGTAGAGCAGCAGCGGGAGGACTGCCACCATAAACAGGGTGCGGCGGTCGCGCATCTGGTCGCGCAGTTCACGCATTAAAATCAGCTTGATGTTCTTCCACTGTATCATCTGAATTATTGAGCCTTCATCGCCAGCTGGTCTTCATGCTGTTGAATTAAACTGAAGAACAACTCTTCCATATCCGACTCGTGATATTGTTCTTCCAGTTCCGGGATACTACCGATCGCCAGAATTTTTCCTTTGTAAATCACCGCGACGCGATCACATAACTTTTCAACTTCCCGCATGATATGAGTCGAAAAAATAATGCACTTGCCCTCCTCGCGCAACGCTTCTATTGTTTTCAAGACGGCACGCGCGACCAGAACATCAAGTCCTGTTGTGGGTTCGTCGAAGATCAGCACGGGTGGGTCATGAATGATCGTGCGGGCAATGGAGACTTTCTGCTTCATGCCGGTCGACATTTTGGAACCGAGCATATCCCTGATGTCCTGCATCTGCAGAGTGGTGAAAATGCGATCCAGCCTCTCCTGGAGTTCCTGCTCCTCGATGCCGTAGAGTCGACCAAAGTATTCTACCATCTCCCAGGCAGTCATCCGATCATAGATACCGGTGTTGCAGGACATGAATCCAATCTGCCCACGCACATCCTGGGGATGGGTCGCGACATTGTAGCCGGCGACAATTGCCGTTCCGCCCGTCGGCTGCAGTACCGTACTCAGCATCCGCAGGCAGGTCGTCTTGCCGGCTCCATTAGGTCCCAGTAAGCCGAAGATTTCTCCCGCCTGAACATCAAAGCTCACCGAGTCGAGCGCGACAATACTGCCACGACGCAAATCATCGAAACTTTTGCTCAGACCTTCGACGTGAATCATATCCGTCCATTATCCCAAATGCCCGCGTAAATCAGACGATCAGCATCGCGCCAATCAACCGAGTAGAGAGGCTTACTTATACGTTATTATTACAGGTAAGCATAGCCTATCACCGCGAATCGGCTGACCTGAGCTGAGTGTATGATCAATTTTCTGTCAGTTGAGCACGGGCAGAGGAACGTGACCTGCTCCTTTGGCAGGACCGCTGGAATCGGGATCATCGATATAGTCATAAAAGACATTCCGCTGCCGAGGAATATAACCCGATTCGGTGATACAGCGTCGAATCGTCTCAACAGTCAGATGATGGGTGGTCCCGGCCTGGGAAACCACATTTTCTTCGATCATCAGGCTGCCCATATCATTGGCACCAAAAAAGAGTGCCATCTGACCGGTTTTTTCTCCCTGGGTGACCCAGGATGACTGAATATTCTGGAAGTTATCCAGGTACAGTCGACTCACGGCCTGTGTCTTTAAATACTCAAACGCCCCCGCTGGAGGAACATAATCCATGTCCGTATGATCCGGCTGAAGTGTCCAGCAGATGAAAGCAGAAAAGCCATGCGTTTCATCTTGAAGTTCACGCAGACGATCCAGATGTTCGATGCGTTCTGCCAGTGTTTCGATATGGCCGAACATCATCGTAGCACTGGAGATGCCCCCCAGTTCATGCCAGACACGATTCACGTCGAGCCATTCATCGGTCAGGACTTTGCCTCGTGTGATCTCTTTCCGCACACGATCGACGAGAATCTCTCCCCCGCCGCCGGGTACGCTTCCCAGGCCAGCAGCCTTAAGCCGTTCGAGCACCTGACGCAGCGAGAGCTTATTGACTTTTGTGAAGTGATGAATTTCAGGAGGGCTGAAACCGTGGACATTAATGGTGGGATAGCGTTCGCGCAGATCGCGCAGCAGATCCTCATACCATTCCAGTTTCAGCGTGGGATGCAGCCCCCCCTGCAGGAGGATCTGATCGCCGCCCAGTTCGATCGTCTCTTCAATCTTCTGATACAACTGCTCGGGTTTGAGTACATAGACTTCGGGAGATTTGGGATTGCGATAAAAGGCACAAAAATCACAGACCGCCGTACAGGAATTGGAATAGTTAATATTCCGATCAATGTTGTAAGTGCGATATGGTTCCGGATGCAGACGTTTTGTGACTTCATTTGCCGCACGACCCAGCGCAACCAGATCGTGAGACTCCATCAGCTTGAGTCCCTCTTCTCGGTTCAGTCGTTCGCCGGCGACCGCTTTATCCAGCAGAGATGCAATTTCGGAAGACAAGAGGAACCCCCTCGGGCGCAAGTCCCGTTTTAATAGCTAATTCTTGAAACAAACGTAACCCGCAACGTTCCGCGGGCCCCAGATAAAAACTCAGATTATTTTTCAGATAGCTTCTGGCTACCGATTCGTCAATGCCCAGCTTCGGGGCTTCCCGGCGGGCAATTTCATCCAGCAGCGACACGCCTTTATCCCGCGCCTGACACAGCGCCGATTCCAGCGAACCCGTTTCCTGATCGCGTCGAACGGCCCACATGGCAAATACAAACGGAAGACCCGTCCAGCGTAACCATTCTTCTCCCAGATCCCAGGTCGCTGCAAAGCTTGTCTCCGGGGTGTGGATGGCACGATCCCCGATTAATAAAATGGCATCAGCCGTACTGGCTTCGATCGTCTTCTCGATGGGCAGCGGCTCGACTTCCGGATAAACGCCATATTGCTCTGCCAGCATAATCCGAACCAGTGTCGCGCTCGTTCGCGAACCCATATCCAGCGCAAGCCTTTTAATCTGCCCCAGAGGCACTCTGCTATACATTTTAACACTCAAAACCGGACCCTGGGTGGCCACACAGGCATTGGATATGATTTCATATTCAGAACTGCGGATCACTTCAATCGAAGGAATCAAACCCACATCGATACGCCCGGCAGCCAGATCATCCGCCAGCAGACTGGGATAATCCAACATCAGTTCAGTATTTTCGGCGAGCGCTTCCAGATCTTCAATCAAAGGCTTCGAGTTGAGATAGGAGACCGCCCCCACACGGATTGGGGGTGGAATCAAGTCAGACATTATCGTTTGGCTTTCATTTCCGGTTGCATTGTCCAACTTATTATAGCCAGCAGTCTTCATCTCGCAATCAGCTCACACTATGGTAAATCATTCAGAGAACGCGCTCTCGTGCACATTCTGACTACAGGTGTTACAATTCCGTACGTAACTTGGCATACATTATCTTATTCTAGCAGTTTATGCCCCCTCAATCAGGGAATATCCACTTGAAAATCCAAGGACAGACCAAATTTGGCGTCCTGCCGCAGGTGATCACCATAACTACAGGCAGCAGAAAGCAGTAACAGCATGACAGAACAGAGTCTCTCCCGGGTCGGCTTCATCGGATCTGGTCGTATGGCAACCGCTCTGGCAGGAGGACTAATTTCCTCTGGATTCACAACAAAAGACCATGTCTGTGCCAGCGACACTTATGAAGCTGCCAGGCAGAAGTTCGTCCAGGAGACCGGCGCACGGTCAGTTTCCTCGAATCAGCTGGTCCTGGAACAGTCAGAGATCATCATTCTCTCGGTCAAACCCCAGCAGATTCCCGACGTGCTTCGGGAAATCAAATCAGCTGTGACCACCCAGCACCTCCTGATTTCCATCGCGGCCGGCTGCCCACTTGCTCTGTTTCTGGATACCCTGGGAAAATCCACTCGCATGATCCGTGTAATGCCCAACACCCCCTGCCTGGTCAAACAGGGTGCCTCTGCTTTTGCGCGTGGCGGACAGGCATCGACAGAAGATGCGCAGCTGGTGGAGACATTACTTTCGACGGTCGGGATCGCTTTTGAAGTTCCCGAGTCTCAACTTGACGCGGTCACCGGCCTGTCAGGCAGCGGCCCTGCCTATATCTACCAGGTGATTGAAGCCCTCAGCGATGGTGGAGTCCGCGTGGGGCTGCCACGTCACATCGCCACACAACTGGCTGCCCAGACTGTGAAAGGGGCCGCTGAAATGGTCCTGCAGACAGGCGAACATCCCGGCACTCTCAAAGACGCGGTGACCAGCCCCGGAGGAACCACGATCGCGGGAATTCACGCGCTGGAAGCCGGCGGATTAAGAAACAGCCTGATGAACGCAGTCAGCGCGGCAACAAACCGCTCCATAGAACTCGGCAAAGGATAACTCTCTCGAACGGGATGCTGAAGCTCGGTTTTTATCACCAGACATTCTTTAATTTTATGATCCAACTTGTGCTGACTGTATCCATCTCTCAAAATAAAAGGATGCCTTCAGAGTAAAATGGGACCGGGGTAACCTGAGGTCTGTTCCGTGCCCCCGTTCCAAGTCGAATCTCTGGAGTCATGTCAGCACCAGAAAACAGCTTTGAATCATACCCGCCTGCATCCACCGGGAGAGACAACCATGCTTACCCTGCCAGTCCGTACCATTCTTTTGCTCTCGTGCCTGTTTCTAACGGGGCTCACCCTCTCACAGGCGGCTGAACCCGATCTGAAAAGTCTGTTATCTCAGCCGGTGCTGGAAAAAGATCTTCCCTGGAAAGAAGTGCAGGCCTTCATTGCGCCGCGTGTTCCCGGCATGCCGGAAATCAGCAGCGTTGAGGAATGGGAAAAATATATTTCGCAAGTCCGCAGCAACGTTCTGAATAAAGTGGTTTTTCGTGGAGAAGCCGAAAAATGGCGGGACGCTAAACTGAAAGTCGTCTGGCTCGAAACAATCGAGGGCGGCCCCGAGTATAAAATCCAGAAGTTACGCTTTGAAGCACTGCCCGGCCTCTGGGTGCCCGCGGTATTATATGTTCCCCACAAGTTGACAGGAAAAGTTCCTGTCGTCATGAATGTGAATGGTCATGACCGCAACGGAAAAGCGGCTGACTACAAGCAGGTCCGCTGTATCAACCAGGCGAAGCGGGGCATGCTGGCGATCAACATCGAATGGCTGGGCATGGGGCAGCTCAATGCTTCCGGTTTTACACATTATAAAATGAACCAGCTCGACTTGTGTGGTACAAGCGGCCTGGCCCCTTTTTATCTGTCCATGAAACGGGGCCTGGATGTCCTCTTATCGCACCCCCATGCTGATCCGAATCGTGTCGCGGTGGCCGGCCTTTCAGGCGGTGGCTGGCAGACCATTTTCATCAGTTCGCTGGATGAACGAGTGACGCTTTCCAACCCGGTCGCCGGCTATTCCAGCTTCCTGACACGCGTTGATCACACAAAAGATCTGGGGGATTCCGAACAGACCCCCAATGACCTGGCCGTCTATGCTGACTACACCCATTTGACCGCAATGCGGGCTCCCCGTCCCACCCTGCTCACCAACAACTCCAAAGACAACTGCTGCTTTGAATCGGGTTATGCACAACCCCCGCTTTTAAAGGCAGCCTTCCCGATCTTTAAACTCTATGACAAAGAAAACAATCTGCAGAAACACGTCAACGACGATCCCGGCGATCATAATTTCCTCCAGGACAATCGCGAAGCCCTCTATCGCATGCTGTCGGCTCATTTTTCGGAACCGGGCAATCCCTTACCGGTCAAGGAAATCGAATGTAACGCCGAACTCAAATCAGCAGAGGAACTCAAAGTCGAACTACCTGAAAATAATGCCGACTTCCATACACTGGCTCTCAAGCTCTGCCAGAATCTGCCCCGGCGTACGAAATCCACTCCGGAAAAACAGCGCGCTGCACTCAAACAGGTCGTGCACTTCGAGCCCGCAGAGTCTCCACTTAAGGCCACACAATCCAGCCAGACAACAACAGGCAAAACTCAAGTCACATTCTGGAAACTGAAAATCGACAAAAGCTGGACCGTCCCCGCAGTAGAATTCTCCAACGGCCCTTCGGAATCCACGACAATCCTCGTAGCAGATGCAGGTCGCAAAAGTCTGGCAGAACAGGTTCAGAAGTTACTGTCACAGGGAGAAACGGTGCTGGCCGTCGATCCCTTTTACTTTGGCGAATCGAAAATCAGTCAACGTGACTTTCTGTACGGACTGCTGGTCGCCGCAGTGGGAGAGCGCCCCCTGGGAATCCAGGCCAGCCAGTTAACTTCGATTGCACACTGGTTACGTGATCAGAAAAAACAGACTTCCGTCAAAATTCAGTCTGTCGGCCCCCGCAGCAGCCTGTTCACTCTCATAGCAGCCGCCATCGATCCGCAGGTCTTCTCCGGCGTTGAACTACAAGGCTCTCTGGGTTCGTTAAAAGAAGTGATTGAACAGGATCAATCTGTCAATCAGGCACCGGAACTCTTCTGCTTTGGATTACTGCAGCAGTTTGATATCAAAGACCTGGTCGCGCTGGCCGGAAAAGATAAAGTAAAATTCCTGGATCCCAGCGAACGTGTGAAACAGGAGTTGTCCCAGGTCCAGATCAAAAAAGATCTCGATTATCTGGGCGATGGACGCAGCGAAAAACTGGACCTGTATCTGCCCGATCCTCAATTTCAAAGCGGCCCTTATCCGGCTGTCGTGATCATTCACGGCGGAGGCTGGCACGGCGGTGATAAAGCAGCCCGCCGCGAGTTGAACATCGGAAATAATCTGGCCAAAGCCGGCTACGTCTGCGCCAGTATTAATTATCAACTCGCCAGACGGCACTCTAAATTTACAGAGAATCTCAAGCAGGTCTGGCCGGGCAATCTGCAGGACTGTAAAACCGCGGTCCGTTATTTAAGAAAGCACGCCAGGCAGTATCAGATTAATCCTGACCATATCGGCGCCATTGGCGGGTCAGCGGGAGGACATCTGGTCGCCATGCTGGCGGTGACCGGCGATGATCCTCAACTCGATCCGGAAGGTCCCTATACCGATTTTTCTACGAAAATTCAGGCCGTCGTCCCCATGTATGGCGCACATGACCTGATGACCCTGGCAAAATCACGCGATCTGCTGGACTCCTTCACCAAAGAGGAGAAAGAACTCAGCCAACAGGCTTCGGCCGTTTCACACCTCACAAAAGACGATCCCCCCTTCCTGATCTTACATGGAACAAAGGATACAACCGTCCCCGTGGAACAGTCAGAAGTTCTGCAGTCAGCACTCCAGAAAGAGAATCTCCCCTCTGAGCTGTTGATTATTGAAGGTGCTCCGCACAGTTTCCATCTGCAACCCAGCCAGCAGGATCTCAGACCTGCCGTGATCGGCTTCTTTGATCGCCACTTGAAACCCTGAGTACAACAATCACCGCTGGTGTTGACACCATCATGGACTCTGCTAAAATAAAACCAAATGTAGCCTAGGCTACATTTAACATTCATTGTACACACATTCTCTACCAGGAGATCATCAATGCGAAAGCTTCTCGCATTCAGCCTGATGTTAGGCATACTGGCAGGCTGCCAGTCCAGGCAGGATTCGGTTCCTGAAGAATCCTCTGATCAGCAGTCAGACAAGCAGTTAAAATATCCGATTCCGGTAGCCGCAACCGTGGGGATGGTCGCAGATCTGGTGAAAAATGTAGGACGAGAATATGTGGCCGTCACACAAATTATGGGTTCGGGGGTCGACCCCCACATGCATAAAGCCAGCCGTGATGATGTGCAGACAATCATGAATTCCGACATGGTCTTTTATTCTGGACTGATGCTGGAAGGAAAAATGGCGGACACCCTGATCAAGGTCGCTCGCAACAAACCTGTCTTTGCAGTCACGGAGTTGATCGACCAGAAAACCTTACTGGAACCGGACGATTTCAACGGTCATTACGACCCCCACGTCTGGATGGATGTCGCCACCTGGTCACTCTGTGTTGATGCGGTGAAAGACGCTTTGAGCCGGTATGACCCCAGGCACGCCGCTGACTATCAGAAGAATGCTGACGACTACAAACAGCAACTCAATACGCTGCATGAGTATGGATTGAAAGTGATTCAGTCCATACCGCAGAACAGTCGAATTTTAATCACCTCGCATGATGCCTTCAATTATTTTGGCCGGGCTTATGGACTGGAAGTGCTGGGAGTTCAGGGGATTTCTACAGAATCAGAAGCCGGTCTGAAACGGATCAACGAACTGGTTGATTTACTGGTCGCGAAAGATGTCAAAGCTGTCTTTGTGGAAAGCAGTGTCTCTAAAAAGAATATCACAGCGTTGATCGATGGTGCGAAAGCGCAAGGTCATGAGATTATTATTGGCGGCGAATTGTTCTCTGATGCCATGGGAGAAGCAGGCAGCTACGAAGGGAGTTACATGGGCATGCTGGATCATAATTTCACGATCGTTGCCAGAGCGCTCGGCGGCACCGCCCCTGAAAAAGGAATGCAGGGCAAACTCACCCCGTGACTCAACCCCCTCACATCCTGACCGTATTTATCTGACTCTTATATCCAGCATACATTCAATGAAATCGTTTCGATCTTATGAATACCAGCAACAGTGTTTCCCCCGACCGGCAAAACGATACTTCAAACGCTGCGATCCCCCTCTCGGTCTATGATCTGACAGTGGCATATCATCGCAAGCCTGTGATCTGGGACGTCAGCTTTGATATCCCGCCGGGTAAGCTGATTGGGATCATTGGCCCCAATGGCGCAGGGAAAAGCACACTGCTGAAAGCCGTCATGGATCTGATACCGAAAGCATCCGGACGGGTTCAGATCTTTGGCAAGTCGTATCAGAAAAATCGACACCGTGTGGGTTACGTTCCCCAGCGGGAAAGTGTCGACTGGGATTTTCCCGTGGACGCCCTGGATGTGGTGACAATGGGACTCTATAAAGAAATTGGCTGGTGTCTGCCTGTTCGCAAAAAACATAAAGTTCGTGCCATGGAAGCACTGGAGCGTGTGGGAATCGCCGACTATGCCCGCCGCCAGATCAGCCAGCTCTCAGGGGGACAGCAACAGCGGACCTTCCTGGCCCGCGCCCTGGTGCAGAATGCTGATTTATACCTGATGGATGAACCCTTCGCAGCCGTGGATGCCGCTACAGAAAAAGCAATCGTCCAGATCCTGCAGGAAATGAAAGAGTCCGGTAAAACGGCGCTGGTGATCCATCATGACCTCCAGACCGTACCGGAATATTTTGACTATGTCATCCTGCTGAATATGCGGGTGATCGATCATGGTTTGACCGCAGATGTTTTCACGCCTGAAAATCTGCAGAAAACCTATGGCGGCAGACTGACTCTGCTGGAAGAAGCAACCGAGACCATGCGTCGCCGGGAGCAGTCTTTATGAGACTGTTTGCCATGATAGTTCTGCTGCTGAGTCTCTGTCCTGCGCCTGCGCTGCTCGCAGCCGAGCCCTCTATTTCCCAGGAATCCATTACAGACCGCAGCATTTCCCTTCCTGAATGGAAAGACTGGAGACGGGTTTTCTTTTTAGAGGACTATAACACGCGCATCGTCATTCTGGGCACGACATTACTGGGCATGTCCGCCGGCATGATCGGCAGTTTTGCCCTGCTGAGAAAACGAGCCCTGATGGGGGACGCTTTAAGCCATGCCACCCTGCCCGGCATAGCACTGGCTTTTATTCTCGCGACATCACTGGGCATGAATGGCAAAACCCTGCCTGTGCTGCTGTCGGGAGCTGCCATCAGCGGATTGCTGGGGATCGCATCCATTCTGCTGATTCGTAATTTAACCCGTTTAAAAGAAGACGCCGCCCTGGGAATTGTGCTCAGTGTTTTTTTTGGAGCGGGAGTCGCATTACTGGGAATTGTCCAGCAGATGCAGACGGGTCACGCAGCCGGACTCGAATCTTTTATTTACGGTAAGACCGCATCAATGGTCGCCAGCGATGCCTGGCTGATTGGCAGCGCGGGTCTGACCTGTATGCTGATCTCTATCTTCCTGTATAAGGAACTCACACTACTCTGTTTTGACGAAGGCTTTGCGCACTCACGGGGCTTCCCCGTTGTCTTTCTCGATATGATTCTGATGGGACTGGTTGTGGTAGTGACGATCATTGGTCTCCAGGCGGTTGGTCTGATTCTGATGATTTCACTCCTGGTGATTCCCCCCGCGGCAGCCCGCTTCTGGACAGAAAAGATCTTTTACCTCTCGCTCGTCGCTACAGTCCTCGGAGCGCTCAGTGGAATGATAGGCTCTGCCATGAGCGCGATTTTCCCCAACCTGCCTTCCGGTGCGATGATTGTACTGGTGGCAACCAGCATGTTTCTGGTCAGCATGGTTTTTGGAATTCCCCGGGGCATTCTGATCCGCAAAGTCAGACGCTATCAACTGAATACTAAAGTCAATCGACAACACCTGTTGCGCAGCATCTATGAATACTTGGAAGCGCATCGCATGCTGGCAGAAAAACAGATCAAACCGGTGCCCGTCACTGCCCTCTACCAGATGCGCAGCTGGTCGCCAACAGCACTCCACAAAATCATCCGGCGTGCCGAACAGAATGACTTAATTGAGACCGTTTCCGGTGATCAGATACGATTGACACCCCTGGGTCTGACCGAAGCCGCACGGGTCGTTCACGAGCATCGACTCTGGGAACTGTACCTCATCACCTATGCCGACGTGGCGTCGAGTAAGGTCGATCGGGACGCCGATGCCATCGAACATGTCCTGGAACCGGAAGTCATTGCTGAGCTGGAAGCGTTACTGATTCAACAGGCGTCCTCCGATATTTTAGCCAGCCCTCACACGCTGGAGATCGATCCGGGAAACACGGATTCATCGGTCTCTCAATCCGGGAGGCCTGGTTCATGAATGTCATTCGAGAAGCATTGAGCCAGTGGAACTGGTATCTGGATGGCTGGATCATTGTCGCGGGAATTCTCTGTTCTGTCGCAACAGCCCTGCTGGGAAATTTTCTGGTCTTGAGAAAAATGAGTATGCTGGGTGATGCGATTACGCACGCCATCCTGCCCGGTCTTGCTGCCGCGTTTTTCATCAGTGACAGCCGCAGCAGTCTGCCCATGTTTGTCGGTGCGGTCATCGCGGGAATTTTAACAGCCCTGTTCACAGAGTGGATTCGCAGCTTCGGAAAAGTGGACGAAGGCGCTGCCATGGGAGTGGTTTTCACATCACTGTTTGCGCTGGGTCTGGTCATGATTGTGCAGGCTGCGGACCATGTTGACCTGGATCCGGGCTGCGTACTCTACGGTGCAATTGAACTGACTCCCCTCGATACGGTTCTGATTGCCGGCTGGGAAATCCCCCGGGTTGTCGCCGTGCTCTCGATTGTTCTGTTAATCAACCTGTTGTTTGTGATTTGCTTTTTCAAGGAACTCAAACTCAGTTCATTCGACCCGGCTCTCGCAACGACCACGGGATTTAACGCCACACTGATCCATTACACGCTCATGACACTGGTCGCGATCACGGCCGTCGCCAGTTTTGAAACAGTGGGCAATATTCTCGTTGTGGCAATGTTTGTGGTTCCCCCCGCTGCCGCCTACATGCTTACCGATCGCCTGGGACGCATGATTGTTATCAGTGTGATACTGGCTGTCATCGCTGCCATCACGGGACACATCAGCGCCATAACCGTTCCACACTGGTTCGGTTATGGCAGTACTTCTACCGCCGGGATGATGGCCGTCGCCGCGGGTCTGCTGTTTGTTCTGGCTGCCCTGTCCGGCCCTCGGCATGGAATTCTGGTCATTTTTGTTCGAAGGCAGTTCCTGGCCTGGAAAATACTGGCAGAAGACATCATCGCGCTCATGTATCGTATTGAAGAACGTGACCCGGACCTTAAACCGGATGCCGGCTATTTGCGCGAGATTCTATTCTCCCGCGCCTGGCCCACCCGTCTCACACTCTATTACCTGACACACCAGAACCAGATTGCTGGATCAGATGGTCAATTTGAATTGACTGAAGCGGGCCGTGATCGGGAACGTCAACTGGTTCGTTCACATCGTCTCTGGGAACACTACCTGGTCGAACACGCGGGCATGTCGACAGAAACCATTCACAGACAGGCCGAACGACTGGAACACTTTACCGATCGCCAGTTACGTGAAAAGTTGAATGAGGATACGAACGAGACGGACCAGGATCCCCACGGCAGTCCTATTCCTCCCGAAGAACTCACCAACTGAGGAAGATCCGGCTTCCCCCCCCAGCGTCAGACATTCCAGGCCCGGAAGCCTGTATTCATTAATGCTCTGAAGGTACAGGAACTTCCTCTTCTTCGGTTTCTGTTGCCGAATCCTGTTCATCAGCAGGAACCCAGCCCCGGTCAACAATCAATCGGGCGCCCCGCCTGAAACTGAGATAGGACCAGGCCCACTGCATCACCACCAGTACCCGGTTTTTAAAGCCGGTGAGATAAAACACGTGCACGACCAGCCAGACGACCCAGGCAAAAAAACCAGCCAGCTTGAACCGCCCCATTTCGACAATGGCGCGACTGCGTCCAATGGTAGCCATCTGACCTTTGTCCCGGAAATGGAACTTGCTGCGCGGCTTGCCTTTGACTTCATTGCGAATCGTTTTCCCGATGAATCGCCCCTGCTGCAAGGCAACGGGAGCAGTTCCCGGCAGTGGGCTGCCTGTCTGATGGGTATAACTGGCCTGGTCGCCGGCCACAAATACATTCGGATGTCCTTCCAGGCTCAAATCCGGTTCGACAAGCACCCGGCCACGATTATCGACGTGCATGCCTCCTGCCTGTCCGAGTTCGGAAGCCTCAACTCCTGCCGCCCACAACACCGTGGCAGCCCGGATTCGCTCATCCCCTAGTTCCACTCCCTCGGCATTGATATTCGTTACCACAGATGAGGTCCAGATCTGAACTCCCAGCTTCTCCAGATCACGGGCCGCCCGGTTTGACTGCTGCTCGGAAAACATGGGCAAGATTCTGGGGCCTGCTTCCACTAAAATGACGCGGGTATGACTGGGATTGATTCGTCGAAAATCCCGTGAGAGCGTAAAGCGGCTCATCTCCCCGATGGCACCTGCCAGTTCCACCCCGGTAGGGCCTCCCCCCACGATCACGTAAGTCAGATACTTCTTTTGCTCATCCTGATCGGTTACGCGTTCCGCATGCTCGAAGGCAGACAGGACCCGTTTTCGGATTTCTGTTGCCTGTGAGATTGTCTTCAGGCCGGGAGCATATTTTTCCCACTCATTATGACCGAAATAGCTGTGTGTCGCACCACAGGCCAGTACCAGGTAGTCGAACTCCAGTTCGCCGAAATCGAATTTGACTTTTTGTCCGGGAAGATCGATCGACTCCGCTTCCCCCAGTAAAACACTGGTATTGCGATAAGCGGAAAGCAAGCTGCGAATGGGGGTGGCAATATCTGCGGGGCTGAGCCCGGCCATCGCCACCTGATAGAGCAGCGGTTGAAACAGGTGATAGTTATGGCGATCCACCAGGGTGACTTCCACTCCGGCTACTCCCCCCAGTTCCAGTGCCGCATTCAATCCGGCGAAACCACCGCCGATGATCAGTACCCGTCTGGTGTCGGACTTGCTTCGAGGGTTCTGTAAAGTATTCATTTCATTAATTTTTTAGACAGGACGTTCCATTCAATCAGACAGAAGTAAGCGCCCCTTTGATGCCGATTAAGAAAACACACTATAGCCATTCTAGTCGATTCGTCTACACACACAAAATATCTTCTTGAAAATTCAGGGTGTTCTGCCTGGAAACAACAAATTCAAATGAATTTCAGGCAAGAATCTCATGAATCACTTCGCCATGCACATTCGTCAGGCGGCGTTCAATCCCGTTGTGATACCAGGTGAGACGGGTATGGTCGATCCCCAGTAAATGGAGCACGGTGGCATGATAGTCATGCCAGGCAATCGGTTTTTCAACAGCTTTCCAGCCAAATTCGTCAGTCGCTCCATAACTGGCTCCATGCTTAAGCCCGCCGCCTGCCATCCAGACTGAAAAACCATTCATATTGTGATCACGGCCGGTACCAACCTGATCAGAAGCAGACTGCGTAAACGGTGTCCTGCCAAACTCCGTGGAAAATAGAACCAGTGTATCATCCAGCATGCCCCGCTGCCTCAAATCCTGTAACAAACCCGCGATGGGCTGATCGATGCGGGCTGCTTCACGTAAATGATTGCCTTTCACGTTTTCATGGCCGTCCCAGTTGATCCGCGGTGATCCAAACGGGCCTCCCGAAAACAATTGCACAAAACGAACCCCCTGTTCAAGTAAGCGTCGCGCCAGCAGACAGTTACGTGCAAACGGAGCTGTGACTTCGGAATCAAAACCGTACAGTGACTGGGTGGCAGAAGTTTCAGTGGTCAAATCAGTAACCCGGGGTACCGCCAGCTGCATTTTGGCGGCCAGTTCATGGCTGCGAATTCGTGCTTCCAGATCGCTGTTCGAGCCCATCCGCTCCAGGTGGCCCTGGTTGAACTGGTTTAATAACCGCCGACTGGCTTGTTCCGTTGTTTTCGAGATGTTTCGTTCAGGGAACAGATCGCGTATCGCTGGCCCCTGAGATTGAAAAGGCACCCCCTGGTGCAGAGCGGGTAAGAAGCCATTCGACCAGTTAATCGTTCCTGCAGCGGGGTAACCGCGTACGTCAGGCAGCACCACAAACGAAGGCAGCTCATCGGTTTCACATCCCAGCCCATAGGAAAGCCAGGATCCCAGGACCGGAAACCCATTCAAACGGAATCCCGTATTTTCCTGGAAGGTGGCGGGAGTGTGATTGGCGGAATCTGCTTTCATGGACCGCAACAGCGTGAGCTCATCTGCCTGGGCCGCGATGTGAGGAAACAGATCGGAAATCCACAGACCGCTTTCCCCGCGCTGGCGGAATTCAAAATCGTTTTTACGCAACAGGCCGACTTTACCGAAAAAGGTTTCGGGAGTTTTATCAGCAGGCATCGTTTTGCCGTGCAGGTCTTTCAGCGCAGGTTTATAGTCAAAGGAGTCCAGATGGCTCAGGCCTCCGATCAGGCAGATATGGACCACCCGTTTGACCCGAGGCGGAAAATGAGGTGCCGTTGATGCCTCCCGGGACGCTTCTGCAGCGGGAACCGGTTTCTGATGCAACAGCAAATCCATGACGGCCGTTCCCGCCAGACCAGAGCGCGCCCAGGAAAAGAATTCACGACGCGACATCGATTCGCAACCAGCGTCAGTTACGGAGTGTTCTTGTTTCTGAAATGACATCCTGCTCTCAATTCACATATAAAAATTCATTGCTGTTGAGTATCACCCGGCATAATGCGGAGAGTCCGTGTTGCTCGCAAAACTCGCATGCTGTTGACAACTCTGCAGGCTGCGGTTGACGCTGATAAGCCAGTAAGAACAGCTCTTCAACCTGTTTCTCCTGTCCGGTACCGACGCGCTGCTGAATGCGTTCAGCAAGATGATCTGACATTCTTAAAACAAAAGAAGTGTTCATCAGCGAAAGTGCCTGGAGGGGCGTTGTCGTTGAGGCACGGTCCGGTGTGGTAGTCGAGGGATCGGGACAATCGAACGTCTCCAGCAAAGGATGCCGTCCGCCTCTTGCAGAAAATCGATAGATCGATCGACGATTAAACTCTCTGCCGACCGGATCCAGCGGCTCATAAAACTGCGTCCCTTTGAAAAAATAGGACTTCACATCCTGGTATCCCCGACCCCCGACCTGGGCATTCAGCTGTCCTGATACTTTTAAAATGGAATCGCGAATCGACTCTGCTTCAATTCTCTGCGGACTCTTGCGCCACAACCACTGGTTGTCGGCATCGACACTCAACGCATCCAGGTCGAGTTGAGCTGACTGCTGATAGGCGGCAGAGAGCAGAATCAGACGGTGCAATGATTTCAGACTCCAGTTTTTCTGAATCAGCTGGCGCGCCAGCCAGTCCAGCAATTCCGGATGACTGCAGTCGCCTCCATTAAATCCGAAGTCGTTGGGAGTATTTACAAGCCCCCGCCCAAAATGATAATGCCAGACTCGATTAACGATCACCCGGGCAAACAGCGGGTTCTTCGCACTGGTTACCCAGTCTGCAAACCGGATTCTGCGATCATGGTCCGAGCTGTCTGCCGCCAGCCCCAGGTCTCCGTCGACCCCCTGAATGGCCTGTAAGCCTCCAGGGCTCACAATACCGGCTGGCGCAG
>TARA_R100001132_G_scaffold19995_1_pt1 | contig 27639 bp, 17 predicted proteins | sample TARA_R100001132 | Tara Oceans TARA_R100001132 (sample SAMEA2621247) | marine metagenome | biome: marine biome (ENVO:00000447); feature: mesopelagic zone (ENVO:00000213); material: "saline water (ENVO:00002010), including plankton (ENVO:xxxxxxxx)" | depth 800 m | reverse complement strand
GACATCAGCGACGTTTCCATTGACGGCGCTGACAGAAAGCACATCACTGGCATCCGGATCACTGTCGGCTCCACTGCCATTGTCGGAAAATACATTGTTACTGATAAGGGTTTCTTCATCAGTGATGAAACCATTGTCTGTGGTCACTGCTACGCTATTGGGGTTGGAAGCAAAGTTCAGACGCAGTTCATATTTGCCATCCGTTGTTCCGTTGTCACCTGAGTTTTCGATCTCAGGATTGTAATTGTCATTGCCGGTGCTGGTCACACCAATGAAGTAGGTTCCCGCAGCTAAGTTCAATTCCAGGAATGAATCATTGCTGAAATAGTCATCGTTGCGGGCGATGACATTATGGTCTTCATCAAATAACGTGAGTATGCTGTTAAGGAGACTGGTATCCTCAAGTCGTTCCGCAAAGACTTCTGCGCGAAAAGTACCGGATTCTGCCAGATTGAATTTATACAAATCGATATCGTTGGCATCATGACGAAAAAGTCTCAGCAAATGATCGATATCGTAGTCACCCGGATACACAGTCTGCCCGGGATCCTGGGGCAGATCACTCCCCGTAGTCTCCGAATCCCCCCCCATAATCGCAGAGAGATCATAAGCATGCCCGAGTCCGAGTGTGTGCCCGATTTCATGGAAGGCAGTATCCATCCAGGTTCCCCCAAAGACATCATCTTCGGGCGTGGTAACATCAGTGGCATCTATAACAAGTGTGCCGTTTCTGTATCCGCCATGAGGAGCCAAACCAAGCACACCGTCTGGACCAACGGGCTTACTTGGATCGAGGGCACGCAGGTCGCCGGTAACCACGGTCAGTCCCTGGTCGGCCGATTCTATAAACTCAATTCCGAGATAGTACGCGTAGATTTCGAAAATTTCACGTGCGCGTTGTTTTTGCTCTTCGGTGATGGCGTTGTGCAGCACATTCCCTTGTACATCAATCCCGTACTCATCCTGGAAGTTATAGTAAGCGACTGAAACAGATCCTGCCGTCACCGGGTTCGTTCCGCTATTGTCAATGTGCGCATCCAGCATTGCCGGCAAGTGTCGATGACCTGGCTCATACTTTCCACCTGGCAGGGGAGGCAAGCCAATTCCCTGGGGCTGAATTTCGGATGTGATGACGAACTCTTCCGTGCCGGCATTCCAGTGGTGAGCGATGTCAGTCAGATCGGTCGCGTTATCGAAGGATGAGTTCTGATCCGGAATGTTTTCCACGCTCAACAAGAGCTGGCTCGTGGAGTCGAAGAAATAGGGGGTGTTTCCCGTCCCCATTGCCAGTGTGGTCAGCCCACTCAGCCCACTGAGAGCAGCTTCTGTGGCTACAACCCCCGAAGCCGGTGAAGTACTTCCACCACCGGCGATGACTTCCACAAAACGCTCAGCAGGATCAGCATAGGGGTTAAATCTGACGATGTGGCCTGTTGAGTCGGCATAAACCAGATAGCCATCGGCATCGAAAGTGAAGTCTGTTATATTTGATGCATCAACAAGAGTTGCTGCAGAAGTAGGAGGATCTCCGGAAATGGGATCTCCTGGATCACCAGCAATGGGATCGCCGGTTTGAATTGATGACAGAGAACCATTACTGGAACCATTCCCAGTGATTAGCTCAAAACCTGGAGTTCCATCGGAATTGTAAACTAACTGAATGATGCCAGGATATATATCAGGGTAGGAACTGTATGATGAAAGCGGTAATGTTGATGTGGTGGCAAAAAACAGATCCCCAGTGGCATCTGTCTCTAAATCAGTGATTCCAAGGTGAATAATACCCAAAATTCCGGCATCAACGAATGTTGGAATTGCTCCTAAGACAAGTCCGGAAGCGTTATCTATCCGAAATAGATAACTGGCACTTGTAGGGGAACCGCTATCATGGACGTAGATATTTCCGTCGAGATCAACCGTCAATTGTGCTGGAGAATCTAAAACCAGGTCCGTGGGGACATCACCGGTATTGGGAGTGTGGTCGAAGCCGCCACCGGCGATTACGGTCACGAGTTGTGAGACAGTATTTACTTTCAGGACAAAGGCACCATCCGTGAAATACAGGTTCCCATTTGCATCCAATGTCAGATCACGAGGGCCTGTTGCAGATAACTGTAAATCACCAGCTAAAATATCATTTGCGGGAGCAGCCGAGCCATCACTGCCGGCAACGATGGAAATTAAACCGGTCTGGTGATCTACCCGGAGAATACGAACTACGGGTGTGGGAGCTGCACCATCATTGTGAACGAAGTAATAGTTTCCGGCTCCATCGACGACCAAGCTGGACGGATCATTCAGAATCAAATCTGTGATCAGCATACCATCAGTTGGTGTTGTTGTTGAACCTCCTTCTCCTGCCAGTACAGAAATCGTTTCACTGTCTAGGCCCAGTGTCGAGTATGTTTCCTCAGTGATTTCATCAGGAGTATCAGAGACACCAACGCGCAGACGATACTGTGTACCGGCATTCAGGGACGTGGAAAGTTTCAAAACGGTCACGTCCGATAACGCATCGTATTTGGCTGTATAATTGGTCGTCAGCAGGGGAGAATCATTATTTGCTGTATCAATGATCCGATAGAAGCGCGAATCATTCGCCAGATCAGGATTCAGGTCATCATCGTTGAAATAAACCAGAATCTGGTTATCGCGGGCTACCAGATTGCCATCTGTTCTGGAGAATCCGGGAGTGTCGGGATTAACGAGCGCAAATGAAATCGCAGGTGTGAATGAATCACCTGAGATCGTCAGATCCGCCCCGCTTTGTGAAATCGTCGCATAACCTTCGGTACCCAGAATGGAAGAGTTAAACTCTCTCAGAATGGTTGTTGCGATATCGGAAGCCGATTGAGTGTCAGGATCATAAGAGACTTGAATATTGTTCGGGTCGTTTAAACCACCATCCAGATCCATCTCAAAGGTGACAGAGGCACCTCCGACTGTGATGGTAAATGTGTCTCCATCCTGCAGATTGGCAACATCGCCTACAGACAGGATCTGTTCTCTTAAAACAGGCTGAGAGACAACGGCGACGACTTTCGCTCCCAGATCAAGTTCGAAGTTGATCGTCTGATCGGCACCGTTCTGGATTCCATCATCAGTAAAGTCCTGGAATGCATCTCCATTCAGATTGCGTAAGCGATCGACGCCGGTTCCCAGGATGGTGATCTGGTAATGATCATCGGGTAACGCTGAGGCAAAACGGACGATGACTTCGTTAGGGTTGTCACCTATGCCGATGTAGCCGGGCTCGATAGGCACTTCATTGCCGTCTGCAAATGTGCCGTCCTGACCACTGCGGACAATCTGTATGCCTCCCAGGTAGTCAGGATCAATTTCTTGTCCAGGGGAGAATACGAAGGTCAGTTCCTGAGGTGCCTCGTTGTAAACCTCACCATCCGTGAGAGAGAGGTCAATATTCGGTTCGATATTGACCAGCGAAGCGCCCGCTAACAGCGTGCGGTCTTCCAACTGCTCGGCAGTGGAATAGGAGCTCACATAGTTTTTGATTTTATTTCGGCTCTGGCGTTTTCTCTGGCCTCTGCGAAGGCAGTTTAACAAGGAGATAGATCTGCGAAATGACGACACGAAGGATGGGCGGCCCACAACCATGGTTTCAGTCTCTCTAGCACATTGATGTAAGAATCAGTTAATGTTGACTCTAGATGTTATTAATTAGCCAAATATTTTCCCGAGTTTTAGATACCTATAAAACAAGTTCAGGATATGACGATTATTTTTGAAGAAGGGATTACTCCTGTTTTTTCGGTATTGTTAAATAACCTAAATTAGCCAAAGTGAGTAGTCAATAAAAATCTACTAATATAAACGCTTATATATCTAAATATTTTTGATGGACAGCCGAATCGATTATTCTATTTAAGTCTAAATCTAAGTCCAAAAAACCGACACTATATCCTCAGATCACTTTCCACTTCACTTTTGAGGTGTGACTTAATAAACTACACAATTCAGGAATGCGTAAGTGATTTATTTTAAATGTCTTCTGTAAATAAGAAGCTTCATGACTAAACCGCTGATGGTAATCAACGTAGTTGGTCTCACCAGAGAAATGCTGGGAGATCGCACTCCGCATCTGAGGCGGTTGGCAAATCAGGGGTTTTCCAGACCAATGGGAACAGTACTGCCAGCCGTAACCTGTTCTGCCCAGTCGACTTTATTAACGGGATTAATGCCTCGAGATCATGGGATTGTGGCGAATGGCTGGTATGACCGTGATCTGGCTGAGGTCATGTTCTGGAAGCAGTCAAACAGACTCGTCCAGGGTGAAAAAGTCTTTGAAACCGCGAAACGTCGCGACCCGTCTTATACTACCGCCAAGATGTTCTGGTGGTACAACATGTATGCGCCGGTGGACTGGTCGGTTACTCCACGACCTGGTTATCCCGCCGATGGGCGAAAAGTCTTCGATTCCTATAGCCAGCCAGAAGGCCTCAAAGACGAATTGCAATCGGCACTGGGTGTTTTCCCGCTGTTACGTTTCTGGGGACCGGGAGCAGACATTATCAGTTCCCGCTGGATTGTAGATGCCTCGATCAAGGTGTTTCAGGAGAAGAAACCAAATCTCACTTTAGTTTATCTGCCGCATCTCGATTATAACCTGCAACGTCTGGGAGCCAGTAATCCAGCCATCGATCAGGATATTCGCGATATCGATCAGGAAGCGGGACGTTTAATCGAAGCAGGGCAGAAGGCAGGCGCTGAAATAGTGGTTCTCTCCGAATATGCCATTACTGATGTTTCCAAACCAGTCCATCTCAATCGGATTCTAAGAGAGCAAGGATGTCTGAAAGTCAGAAAAGAGGCCTTAGGCTGGGAAACTTTGGACTGTGGTGCCTCCGAAGCGTTTGCTGTAGCTGACCATCAGATCGCCCATGTTTACGTGCAACGACCTGAGAAAATCTCAGCTGTCAAATCACTGCTTGAGAAAACCGAAGGTGTAGAAATGGTTCTTGATCGCAGCCAGCAGGCTGAGTTCGGCATTGACCATGAACGCGCAGGAGAACTGGTTGTGATTGCAGCACCGGGAGCCTGGTTTACCTATTACTTCTGGCTGGATGACTCGCTGGCTCCGGATTATGCCCGCACGGTCGATATTCACCGTAAGCCCGGCTACGACCCGGTCGAATTGTTTGTTGACCCCACCATCAGGTTCCCCAAGCTGCGAATCGCACGTCGGCTGGCCCGAAAATTTCTGGGCTTTCGTTACTACATGGATCTGACCAGTCTTGATGCCTCTCTTGTTAAAGGCAGTCATGGTCGCTTACCAACGCCTGGAAAAGAAAACGCAGAAGCCCCTGTATTTATCTGCTCATCCAAAGCGATTGAGCGTGATGAAATTCCGATGACAGCGGTCAAAGATATGTTGCTGGAACTGCAGTTTGGCAAATAGGACCCGTCTCTGGTAAGTCAAACCTGAGAAAGAAAATCCGAGTATTAAATTTCTGGTTCCCGCGTTTAATTATTCTTTGGTCCCAGAACTGGTAGATGCCCCAGTTTTACAAAATCGGCATTGACTCAAATCAGGGTTCTGATGATGATTCCGCAGCCTGTAGTGGCAGCAAATTGCATTTACAGATCCGGACTTAAATCATTATCTGAAACGCCTGTATTTATGTCATATCATTTAATCAACACCATTCAAAAATTAGGCCATCCTAAAATTCTGGTTCTAGGCGATCTGATACTGGACCGCTATACCTGGGGAAACGCGGAACGCATCAGTCAGGAAGCTCCTGTCATCCTCTTGCGTGAAGATACTCAGGAGGTTCGACTGGGCGGTGCGGCAAATGTCGCCAATATGCTGATTGGACTGGAAGCGGAAGTAACCATGGCGGGTGTCACGGGCATCGATCTGGATGGGGTCGTGATCAGGGAAGCACTCGAAAAGTGTGGCGTAAACTGCTCAGCAGTCATTGCTGATCCGAGTCGTCCGACTACCGTGAAACAGCGTTTCATGGGACGTGCTCAGCAGAGGCATCCACACCAGATTCTGCGAGTCGATCGTGAAGTGAACACACCCCTCGACCAGGCAACTTCAGAAACATTGCTTAATGCGATTCTGCCACTAATTTCAGAACATCAGGCGATTCTGGTCAGTGATTATGCCAAGGGCGTCTGCACTCCAGAAGTTTTAGCAACCATCATCAAAGCGGCCCGGACAGCGAATGTCCCCGTGATTGTCGATCCTTGTCCTGGTCAGAATTACCAGATGTATTCTGACGCAACAGCTATCACGCCGAACCGACTTGAAACATCACGTGCTGTGGGCTTTGATGTAAAAAACAAGGAAGATGCATTTCAGGCGGGCAGGCAATTATGCCTGGAATTGAATCTCGAATTTGTTTTTGTCACTTTGGACAGTGATGGTATTGCCTTAACGCAGGCCGATGGTGCCAGTGAACTGCTGCCGACGCGTAAGCGTGAAGTCTATGACATTACAGGTGCCGGAGATATGGTGCTGGCTACAATTGGTGTCGGCTGTGCTGCCGGGATTGCCCCTGATGATCTGGCACGTCTGGCAAATGTGGCCGGCGGTCTCGAAGTGGAGCAGATTGGCGTCGTCACTATCAGCCGCGAAGAAATGCTGGCAGATCTCCTGATGGGATCTCGGGTGACCAGCGAAAAAGTGTTGCCGCTGGAAGAATTGCAGAGGCATGTGATGGCCCGTCAAAAGCTGGGACAGAAAGTAGTTTTGACCAACGGTTGTTTTGATGTGATGCATGTGGGGCATGTTACTTACCTCGAACAGGCAGCGGCGGAAGGGGATTGTCTGATTGTCGCCGTCAACAGTGATGACAGTGTCCGCGCTCTTAATAAAGGACCGGACCGTCCCATCTTTGGGCAGGATCATCGTGCCTCGATGCTGGCAGCGCTGGAAGGCATCGATTACGTCGTCATCTTCGGTGAGTCGACTCCTTGTGAACTCATTAGCGTTCTGAAGCCAGACCTGCTGGTGAAAGGGGGGACTTATCAAAAGGAAGAGATCGTCGGGTGGGAAATTGTCGAATCTTATGGCGGTGAAGTGAAAGCGCTGGGAATTACTCCCGGAATTTCCACCACACACGTACTGGGAATCATTCGCAGCAGTCAGGAAAGCGTAAGCATTTCGGCTCCCAGTAACTTCCCCATTGAACTTCCGAAACGAAAAGCCGGATGAAAATTGCAGTCTTTTTACCGAACTGGATTGGAGACGCCGTGATGGCGACTCCTGCGCTGCGGGCGATTCGACAGGAGTTTTCGGCAGCAGAAATTGTCTCCCTTCAAAGACCTTACGTGGCGGATGTGCTTGATGGTCTGACTCTGGTTGATCGGTCCCTTTCATGGAAAAGTGGCGAAAGTCTGACTTCTCAGCTGCGATTTCTACGGCAACTCAGAAGCGAACACTTTGATCTGGCGGTTCTGTTTCCTAATTCGTTTCGCAGTGCCAGCCTGGCATTTCTGGCTGGTATTCCCAGGCGGGTGGGAATCAATCGTGACTATCGGCGCTGGTTACTGACCGACTCACTTCCTGCCGGAGATCGACGGACACCGCATCCGGCGATTGATGAATATTTGAAAATAGCCGCACATGTTCTGGGGGAAGATCATACAAATAATTCTCCTGCAACAAAATTATCGCGTTCCATGGAACTCGCGGTGACAGAACAGGATCGTCATCGCTGGAATTCATTCTGGAGCAAACAGTCTGCTGATTTCAAAAATCGACCACTGATCTGCCTGAACCCCGGCGGTGCCTTTGGAGCTGCCAAGCACTGGCCCACCGCTCATTTTGCCGCACTGGCTCAACAGATTGCTACCGAACTGAGACGGTCTGTCTTAGTCGTTTGTGGGCCTGCCGAAAAAGAAGAGGCGATCCAGATTGTAGAGCAGGCTGCTCACCCGTTCGTCACGTCACTGGCAGGTGAACCGCTGCATCTGGGACTCACGAAAGCTGCCATTCAACAAGCCGAGTTACTGGTGACTACTGATTCAGGCCCCAGGCACTTTGCCGCTCCGTTCCAGGTGCCAGCAGTGACAATATTTGGTCCCACGCATCAGATGTGGAGCGAAACGTTTTATGATCACAGCCTGCCTGTGCAGCTTGATCTGGACTGTGGTCCCTGTCAACAGCGGGTTTGCCCGCTGAGCCATCATCGCTGTATGAAAGAGCTCGGGGCAGAACAGGTCTTCCAGGCTGTAATGTCTCTGCTGGATCAACAACAGCGAACAGCAGCCTGACCCCGGTTCAAGCGGCCCGGTATGTTTTCTCACCATCCAGCGAACCTTCTGGCTCGCAGACGTGCATCTCACTCGATCTGGCGCGACTTTCCACATAGACGATCTGCCAGACCATCAAGGGGATGATCCCTAACGGCAGAATCGCAGGTGACCAGGCAGCGATGGGCAACAACAAACGTTCGACGCCCCCCGTTCCCAGAGGAATCAGCATCAACCAGGCGATCACTGCCAAAATACGGTGGCATTGTTCCCTGAAACTGACAATCAATGCCCAACTGGCGAGTGGAGCAGCCAGGAGAAATGTCAGTCGTTCTGTACCTGGTCCTACCAGTAACTGCCAGCAGACCCAGGTCGTGAGGACACCTGTGAAATAGGTTTGCATCGACCCTGATATTTTCGCCAGCCTGAGGCACCAGAGCAGGGCCAGACCAGCCATGCCAAGCTGCAGCAGCGTATAAATACGATCATCGACATAGGTTCCGAATTGCTCTGCAATGGTGTAGGCATCGCGTAGACCACCCTGCCTGAGAGTACGATAAGGGCCTGTCAACAAGCCATACCAGTTCTGGTACTGTTCCAGCACCACCGGCAGGGGGCGTGTTAAAAAGGGGGGAAGTATCAGCAGCGCGCATGCTGCAGCAAAACGCGTGGAAAGTTGCCAGGGAAATCTCGCCATCAACAACAAAGCCAGGGCAGCGGGCCAGAGCTTAATGTGAACGGCAGCAGCGAGCAGGAAGGCAGCAATCCACCAGCGTTCCTTTTTCAGAGAAACGACAGCGAATACCGCCAGTGCGAAGACCAGGGAATTACTCTGCGCAGACCAGATCGCTCGTGTGCAGCCTGCCAGGCTGAGGATCAGGAAACAGGCTTCCTGAAACCGGGACCAGTTTCCGGGAAAGATCTCCTTTACAAGTAACCGTAAGGCGAGTACCAGCAGCGAAATATTCAAAGCCGTCCAGAGAATGCCGCCCAGAGTGGCAGGCAGGATCGCAAAGGGCGAAAATGCGAGGGCAAAGGTGGGACTGTAGCGAAAACCTGTTTTATAAACTTCGTTGTCGTATAGATTTCGGTCTGCCCACCAGTTGATCGATGAGTCTGCAAAGCAGGGGTAAACCGATTTATTTTCCGGTTGTACCACGAATTTTACGCTCACGGCAATCCACAGTACGGCCCATAAAATCAAGGCACGTTTGAGCCAGATCACACCGGATGATTCTTCGACCAGGGGGGATTTGAAAAACAGTGGATTTTGAGGAGATTGATTCATGTCAGACCTGAAAAATAGGTGTCTTACATGCAAAGACAGCAGGATGGGGCTGGAAGGTTTACGACCCGTGCTTTTAAGATTTTTCGCCAATCAGGGCAAGGTCAATCAACCTGCCGGGAATGGCCTTTTGGACTTGTGCAGACTTTTTCTTAACATTTGAAAGAAATGGCGGCGTTTATTGCCTCTGAGCTCTCCCAAAGCCGACCGTATACAAATGACCTGAAGCGAGAGGGGAACCGTCAGTCCTTCGTTCAACGGTTGAATCGCCAGACGATCCAGCATGCAGACCAGCGAATCCGAGACCGAGCGACTCCTGCGAATTCCTACAGGATCAATCAGCCAGAGCGAATGGGGTTCAGCATCCTGGCTGTTCCCTTTCACCACGACATTTTCCAGTTTCAGATCACGATGGCGTAGTCCCGCCTCCGCCAAGCGTCTGACGATCTTTCCCAGTTCCCGTGCAAGTTCATAGTGCAGGTTGTGAGATTCGGGACGCGTAGATTTCAGCAGGTCGCAGGCAGTTGAACCCTCAATAAAAGGCAATTCCAGTTGATAGAAGTCACCTGCCCGGTAAACGGGTGTCGCCGGTTGTGGCGTATTGACACCAGCTTTGAGCAACTTCCATGCACCTGAAAGTTGACGGTCGGGTTGGGACTGTTTGAAAAACGATTTCCAGCGGAGTTGCCAGGTTACCGGCCAGCGTTTGAGAGTTGTCAGTCCCCGTCCGGGTACCTCCAACAGCCATACGGAACGAAAGTCTTCTTCTTTGAGGCAGCGAATTATCGTATAAGGGGTACTGTGATCGAACAGTTGGAAACAGGGACGTGCTTGAGGATGGGAATCAGACAATTTCAACGCGGCTTTTCATGATTTTGGTGATTGCTCTTTTCGAGACAGTAATTTCCTGCCAAACTCTCGGCAATCTTTCAGGAAACAAGTCAATAGATCATAATAACCTGTGTCATTCAGGTACCTTCTTTTATCAGGAACGCGCGCGGTTGACAATCTTGAATATTGTTCAACGCTCCTGTGAAACGTGTCCCGTTCGTAAGTAGTATTTAAAGTCAGCTTTATGTCGTTATCGATTATCGTTATTGTTAAAAACGAAGAATCCTCCATCCGTGAATGTCTTGCATCGGTTGCCTGGGCAGACGAAATCATCGTTCTGGATTCCGGCAGCACCGATCAGACGGTTGCAATCTGCCGCGAATATACGGACAAGGTGTATGAAACGGACTGGCCAGGATTCGGGCCCCAGAAAAATCGTGCCCTGGAATATGCCACCAAAGACTGGGTGCTTTCCATCGATGCAGATGAACGAATCTCTTACGATCTGCAAACTGAGATCAAGCGCATTATTCAAATGCCTGTCCGCTTTGACGCCTATACCATGCCGCGGCGGTCGAATTACTGTGGACGGTATATGAAACACAGTGGCTGGTGGCCAGATCGGGTAGTGCGTCTCTTTCGGCGGGGAAAAGCCAGCTTCAGTGATGATCTGGTACATGAGCGAATTGTTGTTAATGGCAAAACCGGAAAACTCCGCGAGCCAATCATTCATGAATCGTTACTGACTCTGGAGCAGATCCTCAATACGATGAATTGCTATTCAACCGCCAGTGCGAAAATGCTGGCAGAGGAAAAACAGCAGGCAGGGCTCTGTAAGGCTGTTACCCATGGCGTGTGGACGTTTATTCGCACTTATTTTCTCCGTGCCGGGTTTCTGGATGGAAAAGAAGGTTTTATGCTCGCCATTTCGAATGCCGAGGGAACCTATTACCGCTATCTGAAACTCATGGTGATCAATAAAGAGAATCAGAAGGAACTTTGATCAGTTCATGCCGCGAATTGCAGTCATCATTACGACCTATAACTGGCCCGCTGCTCTGGAAGCAGTGCTCGCCGGTTATTTATCGCAACTCCATCCGCCAGATGAATTGATCATTGCCGATGATGGATCGACTGACGAGACGCGCGAAGTGATTGACCGTTTTCGCAACCAGGCACCATTTCCGGTCAAACATGTCTGGCACGCCGATCAAGGGTTTCGTGCGGGCGCCATTCGCAACCGGGCAATTCAGGCTTCGGACTCAGATTATCTCGTTTTTACCGATGGGGATTGCATTCCCACTCCCGGGTTTTTAAAAGCCCATTTACGGCTTGCTGAAACCGGCTGGTTTCTGTCAGGGAATCGAGTCCTGTTATCTGAATACTTTTCCCGGGATGTACTCCAGCAAAAAGTCCCCGTTTCCAGTTGGACTTGGAGTGACTGGATTCATGCGCGTCGTCGCAGGCAGATTAATCGACTATCACCCTTATTCCGAATTCCAACTGGAGCGTGGTATCGGCATCGACTGGCAAAAAAATGGGAAGGCGCAAAAACCTGCAACCTGTCCGTATGGAAACAGGATTTGCTGGCGGTAAACGGATTTGATGAAGATTACACTGGCTGGGGAATGGAAGATTCCGATCTGGTGCTGCGATTGATCAGAAATGGGATTTACCATAAAGATGCCCGTTTTGCGGCAGCTGTATTTCATATCTGGCATCAGGAAAATTCACGGGATCAACTGGAAGAAAATCAGCGACGTCTGCAACAGTTGATTGAGACGGATCGCATTCAGGCACGTACCGGCATTGCGCAGGCACAGTCAGGGTAAGTGTGCGCGCTTAAAGAGGAAGTGCCGTTTTAGTCCTTTCGGAATATCTCCACAAAGAAGGCGCCACGAGAGACTCCATTCCCTTCGTCCAGCCAGGTCTGCAGTTTTTTCTGTCCTCGCATCAGGTCGACTTGGAAAGTTGTTGACAGATCTCCTTCAGCGACAGCCTGTTCCTGTTTCAATTCACCAATCTGAATTCTGGCAGTCCCCTGTTTTAAAGGATGATGTGCAGATTCCGGGCGACAGCGTAATGTGATTTCATATGTACCAGGCTCAGTGACATCCACAATCCAGAATCCGTTTGCAACGGGATTTTTAGCAATCAACTGATGATTCCAGGGAACCTGCTCAATCGGAGCGTGCCAGTCGTGGCAGGTGAGATGTGAAGGGTTTTCAAAACGGGATCCGATCCCGATGGCAACATAACGATTGAAGACAGGAGTCAGGCCGCTCCACCATTTTTCATATTCTGCAGACAGGTATTTAACGACTCCCGCATATTCGGCGGCGACATTTTTGGTCTGTCCTGGATCATTCTGAATGTCATAGAGTTCTTTTTCATTTACCAGCCTCCAGCGTTCGGCCATGACGGATGACTTCCGCCATTTCTCAGGCGTTTCGATGCGCTGAGAATGTACGATCAGGGTTCGGTTCCGTAAAGCGTCTTTATTACCGTTTAATATCGGAACCAGACTGGTACCGTCCAGTTTGAGTTCGCTGGAAATCGTCAAATCACACAGCTCAGCCAGAGTAGGAAGGATGTCGATGTGGGCTGTTAACTGGTTGATATTCTTCCCCCCAGTCAGTCCACCCCCGGGCCAGTGAATGTAACAGGGGACGCGGTGACCACCATCATATTCCGAACCTTTTGTTCCCCGCATGCCGGCATTATAACCGGGCCAGGTTTCCAATGTGATTGGTTTTCCTTTGGAAAGACGTCGTTGCTGTTTTTTACTCAGATTTTTGGGGTTGGGTCGTTGCAGCCCTGCAGCGGTGCCGTTGTCAGTCATGAAGATCAGAATAGTGTTTTTTTCCAGACCAGACACTTTCAGGTAGTGCAGCAGTCGTCCCATATTTTCATCGATATTGGTGATCATGCCATAAAAGGCCGCCATTTTTTCCGGGACCCCTTTATCTTCATACGGATCACTGTATTTGGGATCGACCAGATAAGGACTATGAGGTGCATTGGTAGAAAGGTATGCAAAAAAAGGTTTCGTCTTGTCTGCTTCGATAAATTTCAAAGCTTCATCAAACCAGATGTCAGTGCAATATCCCTGAAACTTTTCCGGCTTTCCATTGCGCAGATAGGTGTCGCTGAAATAATCATTCTGCCAGTCATCGGGGGTTTGACCGACCCCTCCACCGCCATGCTGGACGACTGTTTCGAAACCCTGATCCTGGGGGCGCAGTGGATAATTATCTCCCAGATGCCATTTGCCGAAGAGTCCTGTGCGGTAGCCATTACTTTTGAAGATCTCTGCCAGCGTGACTTCATTCGTGTCCATCAGCGAACGGCCCATGATCGTATGCCAGACACCGGTCCGCGTCGAATAGCGTCCGGTCATCAAGGCAGAGCGTGTCGGGGCGCAGGTGGGATCGACGTGAAAATTCGTCAGCCGCAGACTCTTCTGATATAATTGATCCAGATTTGGAGTATGGATCATCTGATTGCCGTGGGCGGCAATATCCCCGTAGCCCTGGTCATCAGTGATGACCAGAATGATATTGGGTTTTCCAGGTTCAGGAGTGTCTGCCGGGCAATCCTCCAGGCTGACCAATAAGATCAGGATGCAGGTCAACAGGTGCAGAATTGGTCGCATAGCCTACTCATCAAAGTGTTTATTGCTCAAAAGTCAGTACAGATATAAATCGATTTTTGTACTTATATTCATTGTCCAGTTTAACTACCCCGCTCAGGGAAAGGTAGTAATATTTTAACTTGTCTTAGATTTATACTGTTGCAACAGCGACTCTGTTGGTTGTCATCAACCTGATTTCAGCAGAATCTGAAAAGAGAGAGGTCAAGAACCTCCTGACCGGTCAATTCCTTTTGATTCAGGACTTCGCTATGATGTGCCAGAATCCGGGGTTAATCTTGAAATCAAAGTGCCGATCTGCCGCCGGAATAAAATATTTCAACATTATTTAATTACTGAAAAGAACCATGGAAGCCGGAATTGTTGGCCTGCCGAATGTAGGTAAATCCACGTTGTTTAATGCGTTAACTGCTGCGGGAATCGCAAGTGAAAACTATCCCTTCTGTACGATTGAGCCCAATGTGGGAATTGTCAATGTGCCAGATCCGCGGCTGGAAATGATTCATCAGTATATCCCCACCGATAAAGTGATTCCTGCCATTTTAAGGCTGGTGGATATTGCGGGGATCGTGCGGGGTGCCTCGGAAGGGGAAGGGCTTGGCAACAAATTCCTGTCTCACATTCGCAATGTGGATGCCATCCTGCATGTGGTACGCTGCTTTGAAAACGGCGATGTGATCCATGTCGAGGGAAAAGTCGACCCGATCAGCGATATTGAAACGATTGATATCGAATTGATGCTGGCTGATATGCAGATGGTCGAATCGGCCAAGCAAAAGGCAGCCAAAACGGCCCGTTCGGGAAATGCGGAAGCCAAGTCGCGTCTGGCCGTGCTCGAAGTCTGTGCCGCCCGCCTGGCAGAAGAAAAGCCATTACGGGGTCTCACTTTTGATAATCCGGATCAACAGAAGATATTCAAAGGTTACCAGTTCCTGACAGCCAAGCCCGTTCTTTATCTGGCGAATGTGGATGAGGACGACATTCAAGGTGAAGGCGAACTGGTACAGCGTGTCCGGGAACGTGCTGCTGAAGAGGGGGGCGAAGTCGTTGTGGTCTGTGGTCGGCTGGAAGCGGAAATTGCCGAGTTGGACGAAGCAGACCAGAAAGAAATGCTGGAGAGTGTCGGCCTGGAAGAACCGGCGCTGGCTGTCGTCGCCCGGGCCGCCTACCATACACTGGGACTGCAGAGTTACTTCACCGCCGGGAAGATTGAAATCCGTGCCTGGACAATTCCGATCGGCGCTACCGGACCTCAGGCTGCGGGAGTGATTCATACAGATTTTGAGCGGGGTTTTATCCGTGCGGAAATCTTTTCAGTCTCCGACCTGGAACAGTATCATACGGAAAAAGCAATCCGGGAAGCGGGTAAGCTTCGCGTGGAAGGCAAAGAGTACATCATGAAAGATGGCGATATCTGCCATTTCCTGTTTAATGTGTGAACTGGATGTAAGATAAGCCAGCTTTCTGAGACTTCTTTAATTTTTATGAGAACTCTTGTCTGAGCAATGTTGTCTATATTCAGGTCTGCTCCTGATTGTGGCAGCACGATCAGAGCATCTCACCTCTTAAGAAATATGAATTGAGATTAGTATCATCATGAGTCTGTTTCGTCCCCAGGTTCAGCAAATGACCGGTTATACACCCGGTGAGCAGCCACAGGAGTCTGGCTGGGTCAAACTGAATACGAATGAAAACCCCTATCCCCCTTCACCGCTTGTCAAAGAGGCAGTGGAACGAGCCCTGGCAGGTCGCTTGAATATCTATCCCGATCCGCTGGCTACGGAATTCCGGAAAGTGGCCGCGGAACTCTTTCAGGTGGATCCTGACTGGATCCTGCCCGGTAATGGCAGTGATGAAGTTCTGACGATTCTGATGAGGACGTTTGCGGATGCCGGCGATCTGGTGTCTGCCCCGTATCCGAGCTATACGCTCTACGAAACGCTGGCGGAAATTCAGGGAGCCCGCTTCCAGAAAATACAGCTTAATCCAGACTGGAGCTGGCCCACTTCGCACGCGCAGGAAGTTACAGCGAAGAGTAAAATTCTGTTTGTGCCGAACCCGAATGCGCCCTCCGGAAACCGCTGGTCCGATGACGATATTCTTTCCCTGGTTCCCGCTCAGGGTGTGCTGGTACTTGATGAAGCTTATGGCGATTTTTGTGATCAGCCGCATAAAGGTGAATTGCTTAACTCGAAAGCCGGCGAACGAATTATCGTGACGCGTACGTTGAGTAAGTCTTACAGCCTGGCTGGCATTCGGTTTGGCTTTGCTGTCGCGCACCCGGAACTGATTCAGGGGATGCAGAAAGTCAAAGACAGCTACAACTGCAATACTCTCTCGCTGGCAGCAGCGCTGGCTGCACTCAAGGACCAGGCGTGGATGCAGGCCAATACGAAAAAAATCCAGGCGACCCGGGCACGGTTGATTTCAGAACTGAATCAACTGGGATTCCAAACGGTAGACAGCCAGACAAATTTTGTCTGGTGTACTCATCCGGATCAAGAGCATGAACGTCGCTATCAGGATTTAAAACGTCGCAAGATCCTCGTACGCTATATGAAGTTTGGCCTGACTGACGGCGTGCTGGATGGTTTGAGGATCACCGTGGGGACCGATGATGAGATCCAGGCGGTTCTGAATGCACTGCAGGAGATTGGCTGAATCACTGTTACATCGTGCAAAGTTTGACAATCTCACACGCGCGATTGAAACGGTTATACAATTCAGGCCGACAACACCAAAGCGAATTGAAGCCAAGTCGGTCTGCCGCGGTAAAGCATTTTTGAGAAACCCGATCCGGGCTGTAAGATTATAAAAATCAACAAGTTGACCTTTATTATACGAGTTCTCTCAAATGAGCCGCAAAGCATCGATTAAACGTGATACCGCAGAAACGCAGATTGAATTGACTCTGGAACTGGATGGCACTGGCCAGTCGGAGATTCAGACCGGCGTCGGTTTTTTTGATCACATGCTGACACTGCTGGCCCGCCATGCACTGTTTGATTTAACCGTCAAAGCCAACGGGGATCTGGATGTCGACTATCACCATACCGTGGAAGATGTAGGCATCTGTCTCGGGAAAACTCTTTGTGAAGCAGTAGGTGATAAAAAAGGAATCACCCGCTATGGTTCCATCACACTTCCCATGGAAGAGACACTGGTCACGACTGCACTCGACTTAAGCGGTCGTTCCTGGTTTGTGTTTGATGTGACATTTCCCACAGAAAAAATTGGCCAGTTCGACACCGAACTCGTACGGGAATTCTGGCAGGCTTTTGCCTCGAACGGTTTGTTGAATCTGCATCAGGTTCTGCATCATGGCGGTAACAGTCACCACATTTCAGAAGGGCTGTTCAAGGGAACGGCACGGGCTCTCCGGCAGGCCGTGACGATTGATCCGCGTCAGCAGGGAGTCCCTTCGTCCAAGGGAGTGCTGTAGTTGATGTGGTAGACTTATCCGTTTTTGAACTGAAAAACGGATGATGAATTCCCTGGTTTCCCGACTGCATTTTCAACGTGAATGTCAATGTTCGGTAAGTTATCACCGCTGAAAAAAACGAATTTATTTTTCGTACTCTTTTTCCTCGCATCTATGTTGACTCTCTGGGTAGAAAAGTTAATCTGAGAAATAGCTCTGGTGTGTTGAAGTGATTCGAACTCGAATCCATGTGAGTCAGGAAGTTTGACTTCAATATCACAGCGCGTTTTTAAATTTAACTTTTGCCATTCCGACTTGGACTGTTTCCAGTCACAACCTGAATAGACATCGTGGCAAGATCTGTCTCTCTTATCAGAGGGCTGCATCAATACCATCTGCGATGTTAAAACCACTCTTCGCAACGAAATGATTCTTCCTGCTGATATCCGATCGTCGATCAACGATATCCGGGGGCAGTGTGTATTTACATTGCGGTGACCAGACAGGTCTGGATTGAAACAGTCACTGTTTCGGAACGTTGTAAAATTAAATGAGGAAACTCCCGAAATCACCGCTTGTGCCAATACGGATGGCGACTTGGGTTGTTTTGACTGCCGAGAATAATGGCCAGTAAGTGTCAGCGGCAGCCTAGGACTTGATGGCTCTGTACGGATTATGAGTAAGTTGGTTGGTAGTCAAATTTATTGTGATTGAAGCTCACAATTTTCTATTTCGGGAGTTTCCCTTTTTCTCAGGCAGCCGCCTGATTCTCCGCGTCGATTTCATACAGCAACGCGTTTTTCTCTTTTCCTACCAGTTTGATCGCGCCCGTATTACGCAGGCAATATGCCATCTTCTGTGCCAGCCAGCGCGGGATACCCGCTGCTTTAGCCAGATCTTTCGTCTGAAAAGGAGCAGGGAGCTTCCCCGGGATTAACTCCAGCAGATCTGTCGCTGTGTTGAGCATAATCTGTTCCTCGACTGACCGCAGGACTCGATCTGTCACGCGATAATCTTTCCCCTTCCAGCGGCGGGGCTTTCTTGCAATCCGGTGTTCTTCCTGAATCGTCAATGCGACTTCCAGTGTCAGTCGTGGATGGGGGAACACGTTGGTAAAATGCACCATGTCTTCAAACAGATCAAAGACCGAGCCGCGGCGGGGACTGAAGCGGGCGGAAATGGTATCTCCATTCTTCTTTTGCCGCTTGATCAGATATTTCCGGATCGCAATCGGTTTGACGACATGCACATCGTAATCTACCAGCAGGCAGCGGACCTTGTCGCGAATCGCCCCCAGCGAGCCATGCTGAATCTCAATCAGTCGGTCACCATCAATGGCATCAATACGATATGCACCCAGCGTGATTTCTTCACACTCTGCATTAGGTGCATAATAAGATTTCAATTGACGATGCAGGGAGGTTTCCATACCGGGCGCACGTTCGGGAGAGGGGAGTTCAATAAAGCGGACGCTGATTGCCGGGCATGGTAGGTCAGATGCAAAACTGTGTCTATATGAATCTCAAATGCAAACAGGCTGCTCACCATAAGCGGTCAGCAGCCTGATTCATGTTATATATCGAGTGTGCGCCGTGTCTCAGGAGTCGATGACAGTCAGGCGGCCTGTACTGTCGCCAAAGGAGGTAACCGGGGCTCCCACTCGATCCAGCATGGAGACGAACAGGTTACTCAAGGGGGTTTCTGTCTTGACCTGATGATGGAAACCGGTCTTGATTGTACCACCACCTTTACCGGCCAGAATGATGGGCAGGTCATGATGGCTGTGGCGGTTACCATCACTGATGGCGCTGCCATAACAGATCATCGAGTTATCCAGCAGGTTACTGTTTCCTTCCGGTGTCTCTTTAAGGCGTTTCAGGAAGTAGGCAAACTGCGAGGTCAGATACTCATCAATTTTTTGAATATCAGCCATCTTCTTTTCATCATTGCGATGGTGTGACAGTTCATGGTGTCCCGAATTGACACCCACCATGGGGAAGGTCTGGTTACTTCCCGCATTGCCTACCATAAATGTGGCGATGCGGGTGGTATCGGTCTGGAAAGCCAGAATCAGCAGGTCGTACATCAGGCGGATGTGCTCCTGGAACTCGCTGGGAATGCCTTCCGGGAGCTGCATTTCCGGCGGTTTGATTTTTTCCTGATGGGTACTGCGCTCGATCCGCTGCTCGATTTCCCGCACGCTGGTGAAATACTCGTCGATCTTACGCTTGTCGTTTCGTCCCAGTTGTTTCTTCAACTGATCGGCATCCTGTTTGACCAGGTCCAGAATGCTCTGGCGATCTTTCATATGGCGGGCACGTTGTTTTTCCCGTTCAGCTCCACCGCCAAACAACCGTTCAAATGCCAGTTTGGGAACGATTTCTTTTGCAGTGGGAGTAGAAGGTGTCCGCCAGGAAATATTGGAAGAATAAGCACAGCTGTAACCGGAGTCGCATTGCCCTGCATTACGACCGCGCGTCATACCCAGTTCCAGAGAAGGCAGTCGAGTCAGATGGCCGACCTGCTGTGCGGCAACCTGGTCGACGGAGATACCGGCTTTGATGTCCGCACCACTGGTTTTTGTCGGATGCGCACTGGTGAGGTACACGGAAGCACAACGGGCATGATCTCCGGCGCCATCGCCGAGCGCACGCGCATTGATCTGGGCTAATCCCGAAATCACATTGATATCGGATTTCAGGCTTTCCAAGGTCTTCAATGTTTTGGGCATCTCATAATTCTGACCTGTGGATTCAGGATACCATGAAGGACCAATCACCCCGTTCGGAAAGAAAATGAAGGCCGTCCTGACGGGAGCTTTCGCGGCAGCTGGTGCAGCAGCTGCCAGATTCAGCTGGGGTTGCATGATGTCCAGCAATGGCAGAGCCATTGTTGTTCCAAGACCCTGCAGAAAAGTTCGGCGTTTCAGGAGATTAGTCATTGTGAGAACCTCGTTGACGTTTCAGGAAGGGATCGCTTGTAACAATTTCGGTGACGAGCGCCGAAAAGCGATAACCTCTGGTAGTAAAGTTGTTGGTGATTTCGTCCAGCGCACACTTGTCATAGTATTCCACACCACGACCAATGGCGTAAGTCAGCATCTTCTCTGCTAAGGATCGGCAAAACCCCTGTTTCTGCTCTTCCAGAATCCCTATTAATTCTACGGGACTCTTGAAACTCTGACCACTGGGTAATTGACCAGAAGAATCGATTTTATGCTTTCCTTCTTTATCTCTCCAGCGACCAATGGCGTCGAAATTTTCGAAACCCAGTCCCAAGGGATCCATTTGATCGTGACAGGCTGCACAACCGGCAATTTTTCGATGCAGCGCCAGTTGTTCGCGTAACGTGGCATTCGGTTTCGCGCCTGCCGCTTCTTCCAGCTCTGGCACGTTTGGCGGTGGTGCCGGAGGAGGGGTGCCCAGAATGTTATCCATAATCCATTTTCCCCGTTTGACAGGTGAAGTCCGTCCCGGATTGGAGGTTAATGTCAGAATGCTGGCCTGGGTGATCAGGCCGGCCCGCTTCGATTTATCGAGGCTGACTTTCTGGAATTCTTCCCCTTTGATTTTGTCGTTTCCGTAAAACTTCGCCAGATTCTCATTCATGAAAGTGTAATCGGCGTTGATGAATTCAATCACACTCCGGTCTTCTTTCATGATATAGCTGAAGAACTCTTCCGTTTCACGACGCATGTCTGCTTTCAGCTGGGAATTGAAAACGCGGAATTTTCGTGGATCAGGTGTCAGGTCATCCAGGTTTCGTAGATTCAGCCACTGGCCGGCAAAGTTTTTGACAAACGCCTCTGACCTGGGATCTTCCAGCATGCGTTTGACCTGCACCTGCAGGGTACGTTGGTCGTGCAGTCGTCCCTGGGCTGCCAAGTCGAACAGAGTCTGGTCGGGCATGCTGCTCCACAGGAAGTAAGAGAGCCGGGAAGCAATCTCGTATTGAGCGATGGTCTGTTCGTCACGTTTATTAGTAGGATCTTGCAGACCTTCAATGCGAAACAGGAAGTGAGGCGAAACCAGGATCGCCTGAACGCCAACCTGAATTCCCTGCTCGAACGTACTCCCCGACTTCACGCGTGCTTCGACCAGATCGACAACCCGAGCGACTTCTTCCCGGCTGACGGGACGACGGAATGCCTGAGTGGCGAACTCGCGGATAATCTTCTCTGCACAATAATGGACTGAGCGACCGCTGCCGGGAGTACAGGTAATGATTTTATGATGGGAAGCAGGCAGGTCGGCAGGCAGTTGTCCCAGGGGACCTTTGAAAGCGACCTCATTCACATACAGGTTCCGATCCCGTTTATTGGGGGGACCCTTCGGATCGTAAAAGTCATTCAGGAATGAAATCGTCAGGATATGTTTGCCTTTCGGCAGCCGAACTGCCTGCGGCATGGTGAAAGTGCCGGGTGAGTTCCGGTCCTCTTTCACTTCGAATGTTTTCAGCAGTTTTCCGTCCAGTTTGACTTCCATTTTTGCTGGTTCGTTTCCGGCGGGAGTGGAACCGGCGACGATCTGGAAGTCATACATTCCATCCTGCTTGAGTTGAATTCTGCCGGCCAGAGTACCACGGGAGTGAAAGCCAGCACCACTTTTTCTGATGGTGACAGCGCCTTCTTTGTCATAGTCCTTCTGGGTGATTTTCTGCCAGGGGTAGCTGTCCGGAGTGTTTGCAAAAATAGCTTTCTCCGAGATCTCTTCCGCGGCATCCAGGTATTTTTCCATCAACAGAGGTGGCAGCGTCAGGACATCGCCAATGTTATCGAAGCCATAGCCGACATCATCCGAGGGGAAGTTTTCCGCCGGATTAAAATCAACGCCAACCAGGTCACGAATGGTGTTGTTGTACTCGCTGCGGTTCAAACGACGAACGGTGACGCGTCCCGGGTTAATGTCGCCCGAACAGTCTACTCCATATAAAGCATCGTCGAACCAGGCCAGAACGTCTTCCCGCTCCTTGTCAGTTGGCAGAGTACCAGCATCTTTAGGGGGCATGGACTGAATCTGAATTCGCTTGACGATTTTCTCCCACGCTTCCCGTTGTTCCAGAATGCTGTCACGAGATTTATATTTTTCCAGCGCCAGACCAGCTTCGGCTTCTTCACCAGTGTGACAGTCCAGACAGTATTTGGTAATGAACTGTTTCACCTGTGACTGAAACTGCTTTTCAGATTTCTCCAGGCTCAGCGGTTCTGCTTTTGCTTCAGCGAAACAGAGTAGCAGGCTCAGACTGCAGGCTGTCATACAGACACTCTTCAGAGTCTGATATTTTGAGCGCCGGGAAATAAATTCAATCATTCGCATTTATAAAAAACCTTCGGGCGGGGGACTCAGGTTGAATTCTTCCGAGTGGCTTAAAATCGAAAGCTGTGAGCGCGTCGATGGCACACGTTCAGACCGAGGCAGGTATTTAGTGGCAGGAAACTCTATCCTATAGCGTAACCTCCCCAGAGACCGTTTTGCAAGATCAGTCTGCGGAGGATCTCCTGTAAATCAGGCTATATTATAACACACCTCGCTGCCAGTCTGTATTCTACTCACCAGACAGGGAGTGAGTTTCAATATTTTTGGTTCTTAAGTATTTCATGCGAACTTAATGAAACTGGACACTGCCGGTTTGCTGGTTGTTGACAGGCTTTATTCCGCTCTGCATCCTAGGGAAAGCAATCTGCTGTTCAGGCAGGTTTCCTCTCTAAAAAAATGATCTCAAATCCTTTCTGGTACTGAACTGATGAATCAGCGCGCGATGATTACTGTTAGTGTCCGGTGGAAACTTCTTCTACTCTGTCTCTTCCTGTTGAGCGGCTGTACTGCGAGTACCGTCGAAAATTATCCGGATCGACCGATCACCATTATCTGTCCCTGGTCGGTTGGCGGTGCGACGGATCGCACGTCGCGTCAACTGGGTGTCTATCTTGAGCAGGAACTCGGTGTTCCTGTCAACGTCATCAATGCAACAGGCGGTCGCGGGGTCACGGGGCACAGTCGCGGTCTGAATGCCCGCCCCGACGGCTATACGCTGGCTGTCATCACCGGCGAACTCAATATGCTGCACTGGCAGAATCTGACAAAACTCACACATCAGGATGCCATTCCGATTGTTTCACTCGTCGATGGCGCCGCTGCCGTCTTTGTTAAAAAAGATTCTCCGTTTCAGAACATGCAGGAACTGCTGAACTATGTCAAATCGCATCCCGGCAAACTGACTGCTACCGGTACTGCCAGCGGGGGTATCTGGCATCTGGCCCTGGCAGGCTGGCTCGACTTCAGCGGGCTCAATGCCGAAGACATCAAGTGGATCCCCATGAATGGTGCGGGCCCCTCTCTGCAGGAACTGGCCAGTGGCGGCGTAGATCTGGTCTGCTGCAGCCTGCCTGAAGCCAAGACGCTGTATGAGTCGGGGCAGGTCCGTTGTCTGGGCGTGATGGCGGAAGAACCGCTGGCAGAATTTCCGGAAGTCCCCACTTTCCGTTCGCAGGGGATGGACTGGAACATCTCAGGCTGGAACGGTCTTGCCTTACCTGCAGATACACCGGAACCGATCGTGGCGAAAGTCTCAGCTGCCGTCAGAAAAATTACGGATGGTGACGTCAGACTCAATGGCAAGTCATTTCCGGAAGCCATGCGGGAGGCAGGCCTGAGTACCCGTTATCGGGCTAATGAGGAATTCGCAACGTTTCTGAAATCGAATGACGAAACGCTGGGAAAACTGTTAACCAGTGATGCTTTCGCTCAGATGTCCACGCGGGATACCGGACCATTGGTCTTTCCCGGATTGATTGCGTTGGCCATGTGCGTGATTCTGGGCTGTCTGGCGGTGCAGAAAAAAGTCCAGGCCCTCGCTCCCGAAGTGACCGGCGATGCGGTCACCCGTCAGGGCATTATGAATACGATACTCGTTCTGATCGGGATTGTTTCCTACCTGCTGTTTGCGGAAGAACTGGGTTTTATTCTGACAGCGGGAGTTGTGCTGTTTCTGCTGCTCTGGAAATTTGGCACACGCTGGTGGGTCAGTGCATTGATTACGATATTATTCATCCCGGGAATCTATACCCTGTTTGCCCAGCTCCTGAGAGTTCCCCTGCCACGGGGTGTGTTCGGCTGGTAGCGCCTCGACTCGACTTTGTTCTGAATCTGACATTCGCCTCGCAACTTGAAGAATCAACATGGAATCGACATTCATCACCGCGTTACAGAATATCGTCTCACCCGAGGTCCTGCTGGTGATTTTTCTCTCAGCCGTTTATGGTCTGTTCGTGGGCTCGATTCCGGGACTGACGGCGACCATGGCGGTTGCATTGCTGATACCACTCACCTTTTACCTTGATAATCTCTCCGCCATCGCCGCGATTGTGACCCTGGAGGCCTGCAGTATTTTTGCCGGCGATATCCCGACGACGCTGGTCCGGATACCGGGGACTCCCTCTTCAGCCGCGTATACTGACGATGCTTACTCGCTGACCCGCCGCGGACTGCATGAAACGTCTTTAGGAGTCTCGCTTGTCTTCAGTGTCGCCGGCGGGCTGTTCGGTGCATTCGTGCTGATCCTCGCTGCTCCGCAACTGGCAAAGATCGCATTTGAATTTACAACCTATGAATACTTCTGGCTGTATGTGCTGGGCTTAAGCTGTGCTGCCATCGTCTCTACTGGTTCCCGGCTCAAAGGAGCCCTCGCTTTGATGATCGGTCTGATGTTCGCCACTGTCGGCTTGAGCGAAGTTCACAGCGTGCCCCGGTTCACCTTCGGATTTGATGAACTGTTTACCGGCATTAATTTTATCCCCGCCATGATCGGCCTGTTCGGCCTGTCAGAAGTATTTCGTAATACACTGACTTCAAAGACAGATGAAGAAACGGAAAAGCTCAAGTCGGCACTCCCGGTAGAAAAAGACAAATCCTGGTTCAAGCATCTGAAACCCGTATTCGGTGGCGTGCTGCCTCAACTCTGGAAACGCAAATTCAGCTGGTTTCGTTCCAGCTGTATCGGTTCCACCATCGGCATGATCCCCGGTGCCGGAGCTGACATCGCTGCCTGGATCTCCTACGCCGTTTCCAAAAAATGTTCTAAAACTCCTGAAGAGTATGGCAAAGGATCTCTCGATGCGGTCGGCGATGCCACGAGTGCCAACAACTCAGCGCTCGCTGGTGCATGGATTCCCGCGCTCGTGCTGGGTATCCCCGGCGACTCGGTGACGGCGATTGTCATCGGCGTACTCCTGATGAAAAACATTACCCCCGGCCCCGGTATTTTCGAAAATCCCGATCAACTGGTTCTCGTGCATGGCATTTACATGACATTTATTATTGCCAATCTGCTGCTGATTCCACTGGGTTTCCTGGCCATCCGCAGTGGAGCGCAGCTTGTACGTATTCCCCGTCGCATCCTGATGCCTTTGATTCTGATGTTTTGTGTGGTTGGTTCGTATTCCATCAACGGCAGCTATTTTGATGTCTGGGTCATGCTTGGTATGGGCATCCTTGGATTTATTCTCGAAGTGTTTGCCATCCCGCTGGGACCCGTCGTGCTCGGCATCATTCTCGGCGGTCAACTGGAACAGTCATTCGTGCAGAATCTGTCCAAAGATGACAGCATCCTTTCATTCTTTAACCGACCCATATCAGCTGCGCTGGGAATCTTCTGCATCGCCCTCTGGCTTGTGCCACTCATCATGCCTCTGCTTAGAAAAAAATGGAGACGCCTCAACTGATCATCAACCTGCTGAACCTTCGGGTTGCATTCTGAGTATAAAGTTCTTGGGATCTGCTGGGTGGTGAGTTATTATACTTTGCTGAACTTATATACCTGCCAGTTTTAATGAATGCCAATTTCAATCATTGGTTTGAGTCTAAATGAAAAGAGGATTCCATGACTGATTCTGCTTCACCCATTCGCATGCTGGCTATATTGTTCTTTATCACAGCGATTTCATTTCGAATTTCCGGATCTGTGAAGGCAGAACAGCTACATGAAATGCCACACGATGAAGCCATCGTTCTCTTAACCCGACTTGCTGATTCCTGGGAGCGTTGTCTGAAGCACGCTCCGTATGTTTCTGGTCGTGCGAAGGTGAATCAGGAATCAAATGTCAAATCAGCTCCCGTCAAATTACGAGGGGGAGGAATTCAAAATCGGCAAGGTGATTTCGAGCGGCTCAACAGAGTAGTGACTGATTTCAAAGCCGATTTTAAAAGTCAGAAATTCTGGTGTTTCTGGAATCAACAGTCACCAACCACATGGACAGATCAGACAAATGGAAAAATAGTCCACCAGAATAAACAGGTTGAACAATCATACTCAGTCTTGACGGAAAAAAATTATTACGAGCTCCCACTTGGGACTGATGCAGTTACTTTCTCTCAGCTTCCACAACCAGAAGAATTGATTCGACTGGATGTGCAGCAGAATCGAGACAGCAATGCAAGTTTACGCCGTATTGCTTATCGGGATTCCTCCCGGGTTGGACATCAGCGTACGGAGCGTTCGCAGATGTTTGATTCCTCTCGATTGCTGAAAATTGGCGACAAATATCCAGATCAATTTCTCAGAAATGTGGTCAGGCATTTAGAGACAGGTTACGGAGTGCGCATCAGTCTGATCAAAAAGCAACCGACTGTGTTACTGATTCAGGTGCCCTATCGGGGTACAACCGAAAAGGAACCGGTGTTGTTTGTAGAATCTACGTGGCTGGCTTCACAGGAACCCGCAGGACCAACGATGTTGCTCGAATCGGTTCGTATGACGTTAGAAGACCGATTTCAAACGAAACAGCAAAATGCAGAAAAAGTGAAGTCCATTTACCAGACCGTCTGGACATGGGATTCTGAACGACTCAAGCAAGGGCTTGTGGTTCCGGTTTCCTGGGATTATGTGGTTACCGGAAATAGTCCCACGACTTCCGGGTTTCACTGCTATGTGGAAATTGAAAAGTGGAACATTGTGAAGTCTTTTCCCGCTGAAACTTTCACTGCTGAATCATTGAATTTGCGGGTTGGCGATCTGCTTTATGATAAAGAGCATCGGGTACTCAGTTATCAGGGAGCAAACAACCGCTTCCTTGTTATCAGTGAATAGAAGGGTATTCAAGCAGATTGACGAACCATTAGCAGTTGGACGGTGCGTACCAGCCCCAGACTCACGAATGCGAGGCTGGGCAGCAGCAGGGGAATCAGAAATCGTTCGCCCGCTGCGACAGGTAGATACCAGGCGAATGCGAGC
>TARA_R100001132_G_scaffold27589_1_pt1 | contig 27697 bp, 15 predicted proteins | sample TARA_R100001132 | Tara Oceans TARA_R100001132 (sample SAMEA2621247) | marine metagenome | biome: marine biome (ENVO:00000447); feature: mesopelagic zone (ENVO:00000213); material: "saline water (ENVO:00002010), including plankton (ENVO:xxxxxxxx)" | depth 800 m | reverse complement strand
CCACAGCCAGGCCAAGATCACAGATCGCCTCGCGGGCACTGTTGGCAGTGTTGTCAGTCACCCCGGGCTTGAACATGACATTCAGCAGTGGTTCCGAGTCGGTTGTTTCAGAAGTGGCACCTGACAGAATGCGAATCTCAAAGGTTTCTACAATCGGATCGGCCAGCAGGGTGCGGGCAATCTTATCAATACCCGCCTGGTCCAGGTTGCCTTCGAGCAGAAAGGAATGGGCTGTCTGGACCGTCCGGATTGAATTGGCACCCAGCACCTGGCATTCTTTCAGAATCCGGGCTCCCTCACGGTCGATCTGGTTGTCGGCGGGTTTGATTTCGACTTCGCAAAGCATGTGTTTTCCAGTTACTGTTGATTTCATCGGGAAGATGAAAGATTCGTGGTTGTCGTCGTGAAAGTCAGCCGAAAACCTGACCTGTTGACTACGGGGTTGAATTTAATGTGTCATGTTTCTTTTTACCATCCTCCAGCAGTTGCCTGAGGCGTTTTTCATCCTGCGTGAGAATTGCTTCCCGGAACTGCTGCAGTGACTGGCTGTATTTATCAAGACTCGTCACGATGGCGTCTCGATTGCTGAGCAGGATATCAATCCACAGAGCCGGGTCACCACCGGCAATGCGGGTCGTATCCCGGAAGCCGGTCGAGGTGTATCTGGTATTTTCTGTCGCTAAAGTCGCCGCCAGAGCGGAAGCGACCACATGCGGCAGATGGCTGGTTTCGGCCAGAATCAGATCATGTTTTTCTGGTGTTGTCTGCAGCACGTGCATGCCCAGTGCTTCCCAGAACTGCCTGATGCGGGAGACAGCTTCTGCCGGGACCGATTCATCAGGAGTGATGACACAAGGACGATCCTGAAACAGGTTCTGATCAGAGAATTCGTAACCGCTTTTTTCTGATCCCGCCAGCGGATGGGAGGCGACAAAAGTCACTTCTGCAGGCAGGGTTCCTTTCAGTTGCTCACAGATCTGTTGTTTCGTACTGCCGACATCGGTAATGATCGTTCCAGGGCGACTGTTTTGGGCAACAGTCTGAATGAATTGGACAATATGGTTGACGGGAGTACAAACTATCACGAGATCAGACTGGGCTGCCGTCTCTGCGATATTCGTTGTGCCTCGATCCAGCAATCCCGCCTGCTGGGCAGCCCGCATGCGGGAAGGATTTCGGCCTGCTCCGAGGATGGTTTCTGCCAGATGGCGCTGTCTCGCAGCAGCGGCGATGGAGCCTCCCAGCAGACCGACGCCAATCACGCCGATCGTTTTGAAGAGGTATCCATTTTGTGTCGATGATTCTGTCATGCCTCGTATTGTAGAAGCCCCGATTCGGGATTTCCAGCGGTCGGACCACTGTATCAACGACCTGTTCCAAAAGTCTGACAAACCTGTAAGTTATTTAATCAGAATCTTTTGTGTAGAACCTCATTTCTTCTCGGCGATTCGATAGAGATAACTGTTGGTACGCAGGAAAATACTGCCTGCGCTGACGGCAGGTGATGCATTGAACAGATCGTCGTCTGATTTAATCTCATTCCGCGCCAGCTCGACATATTCGGGGCCGGCCTTGAGTACAATAACGCCACTGTCCCGGGTCGTTACATACAGTTTTCCATCCGCCAGTACTATCGACGCATACAGTCGGGCTCCGGTGGGCAGGCGGTTTTTGTAAACCACTTCGCCATCCTTCGCATTCAGGCAGAAGGCAATACCCCGATCACTGGCCCAGTACAGATGACCGTCGTGATACACGGGGGAAGTGACATTCGCTCCTACATTAACTTCCCAGAGCTTATGCGTTTTCGTGACATCACCTTTGCCTCCTGGACGAACGGCGATACTGCGGTTACTGCGACCTCCCAGGCAGTAGAGGATACCTTCATTCTGCACCACGACCGGCACCACGTAGTCCTGAATTCCTTCACAGCTCCAGAGTTTTTTTCCGGTATCGGGATCAAAGCCGAAGATCTGGTTTTTCTGGTTGACCACCAGTTCCTGTTTCCCTCCCGGAACATCCACAATCGAAGGGGTGGTCCAGGCACGTTCGATATTCTCCGCTTTCCAGGCGACTTCTCCATTACTCTTGTTCAACGCATAAACGGTTGAACTTTCAATGCTGGCATTCACGATCACGAAGTCTTTATACAGGATGGGAGATGAGGCGGATCCAAAGCCGGCTGTTCCCTCTCCGACATCCGCCTGCCATTTGAGTTTACCTTGCAGATCGCAGGCGACAACACCCGAGGTTCCGAAAAAAGCATAGACGCCCGTTTCATCGCAGGCAGGGGTCCCACTGGCGTAACCATGGTCAACGATCCGCTTGGTGATTTTCTGAACTTCATTGATCGGGGAGACCGATTCGTCCCACATGATTTCGCCACTGTCGCGGTTGACGGAGATCACATGCAATCGCAGGTCGGCAGGGTTGCCGTTATCTTCCTCAGTCAGTCCATAGCCGCTATAGGAAGTCACGAACACCTGGTCGCCGAACAGCACCGGGCTGGAAGAGCCGTGCCCGGGAAGTTTTGCTTTCCAGACGATGTTCTTTTCGGAGTTCCATTCGGTGGGGAGTCCCGTCGATTCTGACACTCCATTTCCGGAAGGACCGCGGAATTGTGACCAGTCTGCTGCCTGGGACTGACGTGGTACTAAAGACAGACAGGCAGCCGTGAGCATTACGGAAAGAAACATTCGGATCATATTCAGCATCCAATGGAAAGAGGGAGGCAGGAGTCTATTCAATAAACGTCAAAACCCGCGGCTGGTTTCGGACAGTTATCAAATTAGAAAGTTTTGCGCTCTCAGGCAAGCAATTTTTCCAGAGGCGAGTGATTTTGTTCTGCCCTGAAATCAGATCAGTCGGGAAATCGGTGTCCCGTCGCTGAGTGCCAGCGGTCGTCCAATGGGAGAAATGAGTTCTTTGGTATAGTCAATTTGCATTTTCTGCAGGATGGTGGCGTACAGGTCCTGAATGCGAACGGGATCGACGGGAGTCTTTTCCTTGCCAGTCGGGTCTGTCTCACCCAGGATGAGATTTCCTTTCAAGCCACCGCCGCCGACAATACAGGAAAAACCGGTGGGCCAGTGATCGCGACCGTCGAGTGGGTTGATTTTGGGTGTTCTGCCAAATTCACCAATACACAGCACAATCGTGGAGTCCAGCAGGTCGCGTGACTTCAGATCGTTCAGCAGGCTGGAAAAGGCCGGGTCCAGAATCGCCGCCTGGGTCTGATGCCCGGTATAGTTATTGGTATGGCTGTCCCAGCCATTGAGATTCACCTCGATGGAGTGTACGCCCTGTTCGACCAGTCGGCGGGCAACCAGGCAGCCCCGCCCGAAGGGAGAATCGCCATAGGCTTTGCGAACTGCCTCGGGCTCTTTTTCTATTTCAAAGGCATTCAGCTGTTCTGAACTCATCATGGTCAGGGCGCGATCGATGGTCGACTGATGCAGTGTTTTCTGAGTCTGAATCGTTCTCCCTTTCCGAAATGCCTGCGAGACGACATCCAGATTTTCCAGTCGACGTTCCTGGCGGGGCGCTTCGACGCCGGCCCGCATGTTTCCTATATTCCGTCCGGGATCAGGTACGCGGAAGGCATCCAGGTGTCCGCCCAGGTAACCGCCTCGGGCGGGAAACTGCGTGTTTCCCATGGAAATATGTTGAGGGATTTCCAGTTGAGAACTGGGCAGTTGATGTGTGATGATCGCACCCAGTGCAGGGTAAACGGTTGTCGGCTCGGGACGATAACCGGTTTTCAGATATTTAGTCCCGCGTTCGTGGTCGCCTTCCTTAGAGACCATGGATCGGATCACCGACATCGAATCCAGCTGCTCAGCCAGCAGGGGATACATATCGGAAATCTGCAGGCCGGGAACCACTGTTTTGATAGCCTTGCCTGGACCACCGATGGCTGTTCCCGGATGGGGATCCCAGGTTTCCAACTGACTGGGACCGCCTCCCATCCAGAGAATGATGACCGATTTTCGGCGTTCTTTCCCTCGTTTTTCGGCTGCCTTTAAATCAAAGCCGGGCAGCATGAATGACAGCGTGCCTCCGACGGCGACTTTGCACAGATCGCGGCGGCTGATTTTGCTGGATAACAGATGGGAATCAAACATGGTTCAATGGTTCCAGGAAAATTCGGGAGAATTATACAGAGCCCAGTAGAGGTCTTCCGTGATCTTGACGCGCTGCTGTTGATTGTTCGCTGACTGATACTGTTTCAGAAAATAATCGCGTTCTGCCGGGGTGGGAAGTCGGGTCAGGCAGACCAGGTAGCAGGTTTCGATCCGCTTTTCTGTGGAGACATCGAGTGAAGCAATCCGTCCGACCGAGTTCAATGGCGAGGCACTGCCGTTATCCTTGGCGAACTCTCCATTCATCCGCAATAAAGCCTGCGGAATCGTACCAGGAAAATCATTGAGTTCATCGCTTCCCAGATCACCATATTCTTTGACAAAATTGAGCTCAGAGAAAAAACGTCGGCCCCGCATGATCAGATTCGAGTTCTGGTCAATGGTTTTCAGAGAAGAGGCCTGCAGCATCGAACCAATAATCTGCTCGGGACGCAAACGAACCAGCGGAAACAGTGCCCAGTTGTAAGTGGCTGCATCAATCTGTTCGGCTGTTGCGAATTCAGATTCTGAAGACAACTGGAAAGGGCGGGACGCGACGATAATCTGGATCAGTCGTTTAATGTCATATCCGTTTTCACGGAAGTCCCTGCCCAGTATATCGAGCAACCCCGGGGGGGACTGGGAGAGATCTGTGGGAGCCGGAAGATCATCTACGGGGTCATAATAGGGAATGCCGAATAACAGTCCCCAGACCCGATTTGCCGACGCACGTTCGAATCGGCGGTTGTCCGGATGAGTAACCCATTCCGCCAGTCGTTCTCGCAGTGTGCCTTCTGCAGGCAGACATTCTGCCAGGAAGGGAACACGTGGCGAAACTTCACGTTGTTCCAGCGTCATCCGGTCTTCCACTTCGTATTTCAATTTCCTGTTCGACCGTACGCCGAGAACCTGTACTTCTACTTGACCATAAAAGGCGGTCAGCCCTTCGAAGTCTGTCTGCTTCCAGTGATCGAAGGGATGATCGTGACACTGGGCACAGTCAATTCGCTGTCCCAAAAATGCACGGACAGTGCTGCCGGTCAACTTGTTTCGGTCCAGGTTCCCATCCGCAACAGCGGCGGTAATGAAATTGGTTTCGGGATCGCCCGTCCAGAGTCCTTCGCCGGCAATCAGTTTGCGCACCAGTTCATCATACGGAGTATTATCCTGAATCTGATCACTGAGCCAGGCTTTAAAGCGATCGCGTCGAAAGATGATAAACTGTCCCTGGGCAACACCAACAAACGCGCGGGTTAATCGTTCAGAAAAGTAGTCCGCAAAACGACGGTCGGCGAGCAGTTTCTGTGTCCAGCGTTCCAGGCGGTTCGTGCCCTGCAGGCTTTCATACTCACGAATTTCTTCGAGTGAAGGAACCGTGCCATGCAAGGCCAGTGACAGTCTTCTAAGCTGGGTCAGTTCTGAAGCCGTCGCTGCCGGTGGTGTCTCTTTCTCGGTCCATTGGCTCTCGAAAAACTGGTTTACCTGTTGCACTGTGTCAGTAAAAGTGTCGTCTTCAGTAATCGTCAATGGCGGGGGAGACTTTTCAACCGGACTGCTGGAAGCCCAGGTCACCAGAGTCACAACCAGCCCCACAACACACAAGGGCAGGCAGACAACGTTCCAGTGACGGGCATGAGATTTCATAGTTTGATCTCGTAATGAATTGAAAGTTCCCTCCCCAAAGGGGGGAAGCACGACTCTGCTTTACACTTAATCATACCAGAGGGGGAATTCGAAAGTTTCAGCGAATTCTTGAAACTATACAGTTTTTTCTGAGTAACAATATTAGCGAATCAAGGTCCCTGTCGGGAATGCTTCTCGATTCGGTCAGGAAATTCTGTTATAAGTAGGACTTAGCTTGTCTCGGTGTTCAGACGCTTTTTACAGGACTTTCAGGTCACCTGGTAAGTATCTCAAGGTCTGCGTTAATGACATCGACCAGCTTCAGTGATTGACAGGTGTTAATTTGAAACCGCACACTGATTCCGGGGATGTCATCGATGTTTCAGAATCCATCCGAATTTCTGATCATCAGCGAGAGCGGGTTATGAATGATCATACCACACAACAGGCAGATTCGATCGTGAGTTCCGATACGGCTTGTGAAGTTACCGATTTTTCTGATGAGCCAGTCGCCACCGCAGACACGACCAGGGAAATACAACAGTTCTATCCTGACGAGTTTGTGGGAAATATTCCTCCTTTTCCCCATTTATTGCGTCACCCTCTCAAGGCAGCCTTCTGGATGATTCGTATGGCATTCGGTATTGCCTGCCTGGTGTTGTTTCTGGCTCTGATTGCTGCCGTCCCGATTGTGAATTTTATTGCACTGGGATATCTGCTCGACGTAGAAGGTCGTGTCGCACGCACCGGTAAGATTCGTCTTGCATTTCCTCTGTTGGATATTGCCCCGCGACTGGGGATGATTGTGATAGGCGTGGTTCTCTGGTTGATTCCCCTGTTTCTACTGGCAGGAGCAGCCGCAGATGCGCACTTGATTGATCCCGGCGGCAGCAGTGATCGGAACCTGCATCTGATGAATCGGCTGGCGGCAATCGCGATTGCCGCACATCTCTGCCTGGCCTTAGCACGTGGTGGAACATTCGGGTGTTTCGTACGGCCCCTTAAAAACGCCATCTGGCTCTATCAGCAGATCCGCGAGGGAGGCTATCTGGACCGGGCAGCTGCACACGTGAGCGAATTTTTTGCTTCTCTGAAACTGGGGAAGAACTTTTCGCTGGGACTGCGTGGTTTTCTGGGGGCTTTGATCTGGCTGATTATTCCGTCGACCATGTTTGCTGCCGCCAGTTCACCCGAGGGAGGACAGGGAGGTGCGGTCGCTGTTACCCTGCTGGGAGGCTTGATTCTGGTTATCGTGTTGGGGTGGTTGCCGATCCTTCAGGCACATTTTGCTGCCGAGAACCGGTTTCGGGCCATGTTTGAATTAAAGACCATTCGGCGAAAATTTAAACGGGCTCCCCTGTTATGGATGCTGTCGCTGATCATTGTGTATCTTCTGTCACTTCCCCTCTACCTGTTTAAAGTGGCAGCGCTACCCCGCGATGCCGTCTGGGGAATCACGTTGATTTTTGTCGCGACGATTTATCCCACAAAAATCCTGCTAGGCTGGGTTTACTATCGTGCCTCGTCGAAGACCAGAAATGCCTGGTTTGGCTGGCGCTGGTTGAGCCGCACAATCGTCCTGCCTCTGCTGGCCGTCTATGTCTTCATTCTATTCTTTACCCAGTTTATCGGCGTGCACGGGAACCGGGTTCTGATGGAACATCATCTCTTCCTGCTGCCGGTTCCTTTTTGATTTCTGCTTCCGATCAGGCATTTAAATCTTGGTGATACCCGGTTTTGTGTCATGCAGATCCATATGGGAACTCTGCTGTTTCGCTGACCGGAATCTGTGTTTCCTGAAACACAAGTGCAAATTTCTGAAAATCCTTTCGCGTTTTGAAAATCTCAACTATATGATTTTGTTAGTGAAACAACAGCATAAAATAGAGATATAGACAACTTGAGATTCACATCCTGCCCGTCGCTGAATTGATCCGGATTTCATACCGGAGTCCGGTTTAAGGATATGCCGGGAAAAGCTCACATTTTCCCGGCACACACGTTCGCATCAAATCATGGCTCAGCGTGTTGCCTTTAACGGAACGGAGGACAATTGCGCCTGGCCAATTTCTTGAAAGGCAGGACAAGCGATGAATGAATACAAGGTAGACGACGTTAGGAATGTGGCATTGGTCGGCCACGGGGCTGTTGGCAAGACAACTGTAGCCGATCTGATGCTGTTTCAATCTGGTGCCACTTCCCGTTTGGGGTCTGTAGACGATGGCACCAGTCTGCTGGATACGGATGAAGAAGAAATCGACCATCGAATTTCTATCGCTTCCACTCTGATACACTTTGATTACGGTGGGCATCACATCAATCTGATCGACACCCCTGGTTATCCCGATTTTATCGGGCAGGTTTCCGGCGCGTTACGTGCCGTCGAGACCGCCCTGATCCTGTTAAATGCAGGCCATGGAGTTGAGATCAATGCCCTGCGAGTCTCCAAAATGGCGCAGGAAGCCGGGATTGCCCGGATGATCGTGCTCAATAAATGTGATGCAGACAATATCGACTATGAGACGCTCTTGAATTCGGTACGCGAAACATTTGGCTCTCAATGCATTCCCATTAACCTGCCTGTGGGACTGGGAGCCGACTTCAAAGCCGTGTTCGACCTGGTGAAAAATGCGTCTGCCCCCGATCCTGACACCCTCGGCGACCCGGAGGGGACACGTCAGATGCTGATCGAAGCGATCGTTGAATCGAACGAGGCTTTACTGGAACGTTTCTTTGAAGGCGAAGAACTGAGTCCTGCCGAATTATCTGCCAACATCCCGAAAGCGATGGCGGCAGGCACCTTGATTCCTGTCTTGTTCATGAGCGCTAAAACCGGTGTCGGCGTTGCCGAGTTCATGGATGCGATGTCGAATTACACCTTATGTCCCCAAGACATTCAGCGCATGGAACAGACAAAGGACGGTCGTTCTGTGATCCTTGATCCTTCACCGGATCAGCCATTTGTCGCCCAGGTTGTAAAAACCCGCATCGATCCCTTTATCTCAAAAATGAGTTACCTGCGTGTCTTTTCCGGAAAACTGACCAGAGATTCGTCGGTGGTCAATGTCCGCACTGGTAAGCCGGTTCGCATTACTCAGTTGCTCGACGTCCAGGGGGGAAAACAGGAAGCCGTAGATGAAGTCTCCGTCGGCGACATCTTTGCTGTTGCAAAAGTGGATGATTTGAAACTGGGGGATACACTGGCAGCCGATGCAAACGGGGATGGGCTTTCGCTACCGGAAATCAAGTTTCCTCATCCCCTCGTCGGTCTGGCAGTCGAGCCGAAAAGCCGGAATGATCAACAGAGAATCTCGGGAGCCCTGCATAAAATCGAAGAGGAAGACCAGACTTTTCATGTGATCCATGATGAAGAAACACATGAGATGGTGATGCAGGGGATGAGTGAATTGCACCTCAAGATCGTGCAGGAGCGATTACTGCATCGTGATAAAGTGGAGGTGATCACGCATCTGCCGAAAGTGCCTTATCGAGAAACGATCATGGGGAGCGCCGAAGGCAGTTACCGACATAAAAAACAGTCGGGTGGCGCTGGTCAGTTCGCCGAGGTTCATCTCAAAGTGTCGGCGATGCCCCAGGACGTGAATCCGGAAGAATATTTCACCAAAGCCAATTTCGATCATCTCAGGTCCTGTCATTATGATCCCGAAATGAACTTCGCTTTTGTCGATCGTATCTCGGGAGGTTCGATTCCCAACCAGTTTATTCCTGCTGTTGAAAAAGGGGTGCTGGAGAAAATGAAACAGGGGGTGATCGCCGGTTGTCAGGTGCAAAACCTGATCTGCGAAGTTTTCTTCGGTAAAGACCACCCGGTGGACAGTAACGAGACGGCATTCAAAATCGCGGGCAGTAAATGTTTTGCAGAACTGTTTACTAAATCGCGTCCCGTCCTGATGGAGCCGATTGTCAAAATCGAAATTCTGATCCCGGCAGAGAATGTGGGTGACATCAGCAGCGATCTCTCCAGTCGCAGAGGCCGGATGGAAGGCATGGCTGTTTCAACGGGGGGCTATGAAATCATTCAGGCCCGGGTTCCACTGGCGGAAATCATGACCTATGCCCGGACGCTTTCCAGCTTAACGGGAGGCCGCGGAACGTATGATATTGAATTGAGCCACTATGAAATGATTCCCCCGAACGAACAGGGTAAAATCATTGAGTTGCTCAATAAAGCCCGTGAATAAGAGTGGCGGGAAACAGAGTGCGATAATTTCAAGCGAGCCTGCAGTGACGATACAGTGTCCCGTGTTACTGAAGCATCTTCCAGGCCATTTGCACCGGGTATCATGGATTGAAAGACGCTATGGTTTAATATAACACACTCTAATATTGCTGCAGGTTCATTTCTTTTTCTTCTTAGGTCGGCTTAACGGCTGATTCCACATCTTCAGCTGTTTTTTGATTTCATCCAGTGACATCGGAACGGGAGAAAGTTTGATTTGAGTTTCGATATCATATTGTTCGTTGGTGACTTTTTCATCCAGCCGATCAATTTCATCTTCAAGGTTCCGCATCCAGTCGGGAACATCAATTCCTGAACCAATGGTCGATGCCAGATAATGTTCGATTTCTTCCTGCAGAATCGAAAAGGCTACCGATTCTTCATTGCCGTCCCGGGCATCATTCATCGCCCGGGGAACCAGTGCCAACATGCGGTTGACTGCCAGTGGTTTGACAAACCGTTCATTCAAATGATCGGAAATCAGGGGCAGGTTAATTTTATATTCCGATTCGGTCTGCTTGAGCTTCTTCAGATGCTTCTTTGCCATCTCATGCGAGGTGGATTCAAAGACTGCTTCCCAGATCAGGGCAGACTCATTACGATCCTGCTGGGCCAGGACTTTGTGGGCAATCAGCAGTGGCACCATTTTCCAGTCATCACGCTCGTAGGCGGCTTCAATCCGCAGGAAGTCGAGCAGGCAGTAAAACATTTCGCCATAGTCAGACTGAGTCGTGGTACTGTTATACTCAACAAAACGATCAAACTTATCGATGACGGATTCGAAGATGACTTTCAGGTTAGTCACCGCTTCTTCCATATCGATATTGCCTTCTTCCAGATCCGTGAGTAGTGCCATCGGCTCTGCCGGATTCTGGTACTCGGCCAGATAATTCAGGTACTGTTCGATACCGTTATGCAGAATGGTCCGCAGGTTGCCCAGGGTCAGATATTGTGCATGAAACAGATCTGCTCCATAAAGCTCGATAAACTGTCGTACTTCCTGCCAGACAAAATCCTGGTTCAATGCTTCCGCACTGGAAAGCCGCATCGTGCGACTGTGCTTCAACCATTGTTCGCGATATTTAGTAACCAGTTTTTCCGCGATTTCAATCAGTTGCTTATCATCCAGTTGATCAGACTCCCAGTCGCGGGAGGATCGGATGATGGCTGACAGAGAACTGCGTAACGCGGTGCGGAACAGGCGATCAAATTCACTGACGGCAATTCCCTCCGGTCGCGAACTGCGTTCCATGCGATAGGCGGTTTTCAGAAGCTGCCAGGTTTCCCGCAGCAGACCCAGACTGGGAAGTTGTGAAAGCAGGAAGCGGAGAATCATCTGCAGTGAACGTACTTTAAGAACGGTATTCGGTTTACCGCTCTGGTCAATGGGGGTATACAGCAGAGGCGTTTCGGCGATGCTGTTCAGAAAGTGAGGAAACTCTTTTCTGACCAGTTCGATATCCCGTGTCAAAACGCCGCGGTAGATCGGGACCAGCAGGCTTTCATTTTCAGAAAGTTCATTTTCCGCCTGGGCAGGTGGAATGGTTGAAAGCAACATCAGGCGTGCCGAGCGACAATTGACTGTCGTGATGATGATGGCATGCATCAGGTAGAATTTCGTCTGCATTTGCAGATCATATTCGATATTCGAATCGTGATCGCCACTCGGTTTGGGAATCCGATAGTTCCAGATCGAGTTCAGGAGCACGACCAGTTCCTGTTGCAGATGCTCCGTATGACGAATCCAGCCCGCAATGGAATCCAGTGTCTCTTTATTTAAGGCACTCTCGGATTGCTCGGCCCTGGTTGAATCACTTGTAGAATCTGACTGGTTGATTTCAGCCTCACTGTAAAAGGCGGCTGATAATTGCCAGAGATGGGATAACGTATTTAAAAATTTGAGACGGGGTTCCAGTTGCCGGTTGATCGATTCGATTTCAGAATTACTGGGAGAAAAACCGGAGTCCATCATTTCCCCCTGCACCCCGTCATCGGCACTGTCGCGAAACGTCACATTTTCATAGGCGGCGTTGAACAGGGCGTCTTCCTCGTCCGGTTCAGCCGACTCGATATCGAACGGGTCTTCGATTTCTTTTTCAGAAACCGGGAGGACGGCAGCAAAATCAGGAACCGACCAGTAGTCGGCGGCATTCACTTCCAGGTAATCAAACATCTTGCGGATGGAAATGCTGTTCGCGGCGAACGACTCCGGTTTGATTTCCGAGGTCAGCTGTCTCATCCATTGCAGCAGCACTGAATGGATGGAGTAAGGACCTGACTCAAGACCGGTCTGGTCTACCTGGCTGAGCCACTGCATAATTAACCCGATGGCAGCGACATGGTCCTGTTTCTGAAGTAAAGCGTCGACTGTCAACGCGTACGCTTTTGCAGACTCGAACCGATCAACATGCTGTCGCCAGAACGAAATGTCTCCTACGGCTTCTCCCCCTTTTTTCCACTCTGTCAGTATCTGGGAGACATGTGCCGCCGATTCGAAAGAATCCTGTCCATTGACTTGAGGTAAGTCTTCTACTGTTGTTGTAGCATAACGATCCCAGGTTTCTGCCAGTTTCTGGAAGCGATGTGAAATTTCCAGTTTCAACTTATCGTTCCCCTGGGCAGCCGCCTCACTGAGAGTCGCCGAATATGCGGAGAACATCTCTTCCATCAGATCCAGCAGGACTTCACTCCGCTGATCGGGAATACTGTCTTCGCGAGAAATAAACAGGGGGAATAATCCCTGGAATCCCAGAATGTTCCAGGGGTCGATCAAGGCACCACATTCGATGCCCCGTGTAAGGTGATCTTCGATTTCCGGTATCAGGGTCCAGGCCTGTTCCAGTTCGTAGCGTTCCAGATGCAGGTGCACCAGAGTGATCCGCCATTGAATTTCGCATTCAAACCGCACAGAAGTGCAGGGAATCACAGCAGCTTCGCAACGGGCTGCGACAGAAAAACCCATCCGTGCATAGATGCGGGATAACTGTCGATGCTGGACCTGCTGGGCGCCATACCGCGCCAGATGCAGGTTCAGGTAATGACGGATGTGCCCGAAGGGCTGCTGTGACTGTTTGGCTTCTTTACGCAGTCGCTCTGCACGCGAGCCACTGGCCGAGGCCAGCAGTCGGTTATAATAATCATCCCGTTGACGGGCGACTTTGGGAAGCAGTGATGTCAGGCTGATATCACTGGCGTGTGTGTCCGGCCCCGAGCCGCTGATCGATGAGGCCATCAGCATTGTACCACTCAGAACAGCCGCAGCATCTTCCAGGCGTTCCTGCAGCGGAATTTCCTTGTGTTCATCAATCCAGGCCAGCAGTGAATCGAGAATCAGGCGGCGGATAACAAAACGCCGATAGTAACCCTGGTTGTCAATGATGTGCGGATCCCATTCGCCAAACATATAGTTCGTGCGTTTATTGACCGGATGCAGGTGATCATGGGCCCGCAGGTCGATGGCAATTTCGTCCATCCGTTCCAGGCGGAAATGTGCCTGATGCAGCAGATCCTCGGGAGTGGTCTGGAGCGTCTTGATGGTCTGTTCGATTAACTTCTGATAAGCACCGCAGGCGACTCCGCTGTCACGGAAGTAGACGGGCAGTGGTCGGAACTTTTCATGCGGATAAACCTGCATCTGGCGCCCGTTTTCCAGCACAGCGACCGGACGGAAACCGACAAAATCATTCAGCTTGTCGATCGTTGCAGAGACAATGCGCTCCGTCTCAGCCCAGGGGCCTCCCTGTTCCAGCAGGGATTCAAACAGGACTGACAGAAAATAGGGTTGCAGAAATTCCCGTTCGCAGATGTGAAATAACAGATCTCGATGGTGTGCCCGGTAACCAGGCAGACATTCCTGCAGGGCGAGTCGGATTACATTTTCTGCCTGTGTAATTTCCTGAAAGGCTCCTGATGTGCCTTTCAACTCCATAAGGTGTGTGCTCAGCAGTCGTTCCAGAGTCTCCACAGAAGGCCGTTCATCCAGCTCTGCAAAGAGCTGGTTCCAGTTAAAACGGAATTTGGGGTCCGGTTTGCCATTTGAGAAATTCAGATATCCCAAGATTTCCCGGATGATGTGTTGATCGACGGCAGGCAGTGGAGTCTCACCTGAATATTGATTACGCGATACTGTCATATTGATAAACGTAGTTGGTAGATGGATGGATTTGATTAGGGATAAACGGGAATTCATTCTTCTCGACAGCAGTAAAACAGGCTGTTTCGCTCATGAACAGTCTAAAAGGGCTGAAACCCGGAATCAATTATGCTTTTTCAAATCCCAGCGTCAATTCCCTGCATTTACGGCTACTGCTAACTTGTTTCATGAGAGGAGCTTATCAGCTTAATGATACATAACTCAATGTGCATGGATTCTCTGGTTTCAATTAGTGTTCCTCTGGACATTTTGAATACTTTGCGCTTCTGATACCGACAGCCAACTTTGATTCAACTCAGCAGTCAGGATATGACGATTATAACGAATGTGCGTATTGCTCAAGTGAGTTTTTATTGTGTGTCTTTCGTTGAACGGTATCAAGGCATACTCGCGTGATGCAGATTAAACAGGCAGTAACCCGGTTTCCTGGAGTTTCGATTTTACGAATTCCAGATATCGGAAGTTACTGAAACTGACATAGGGTCAGTCATATTGTAGTCAGTCGATCTTGCTGAGTGAAACTGTCTGCAGATCAGCCATGATACAAGTGCGTTTAATTTCGATGAAACGGTTTCCCTTCAAGTCTCGGACCTGGGGGTTTGGGAAACCTGAGAGTCAAACCTGAATTCAGGCCAAAAGGATGTGGATAGACAGATGGAACACTTGGAATCCCTGCCGGAAAGTGAAACCGAAGACCATTTCTTGAACTGGTCAAAAGCGATCTTGAAATCTCCTCTCTTCTGGGGAATGGCTGGCACGTTTGGGTTTTATGCCCTGATCCCCTATCTGCCGGTCTATCGATCATTGATTGACCGTTATTTTTGCAGTCATCCACTGGAGTATGCGACGGCGGGCCTGTTTTTCATCGGTATGGCAATTATCGGTGTGAAGGGCATCGGTATGCTCAGCCAGAAGAAATCGATGACGGAAACGAAAATTGACTGGCAGACGATTGGCGAAATTGAAAATCTCAACGAGCGAATCGATGTGTTTTCCGAGCAGGTAGACTCGCTTTCCGGCTGGATCGGCGAGACCTATCTGGGCAAGCGTTTGAAAGACACGGTTTCCTATGTGAAGGGGCGTCGTTCAGTCCACGATCTGGATGAACATCTTAAATACCTGGCCGAGCTGGCTTCTGAGCAGATGCACGCCAGTTACTCACTGATTCGTACCATCACCTGGGCTGTCCCCATCATCGGGTTCCTGGGAACTGTGATCGGGATCACCATCGCGATCGCTAATGTGACTCCCGATCAGTTAGACACCTCTCTTTCGGAAGTCACCGGTGGCCTGGCGGTAGCCTTTGATACCACGGCTCTTGCACTGGGGCTGTCTTTGATCCTTGTGTTCTCCACCTTTGTAGTGGAACGCATGGAGCAGAAGCAGCTGGAACAGATTGAGCTGTTCGGGATTGAGAATATTGCCTCCTGCCTGAGTGTTTCAGAAAGTTCACTGAGTCCGCTGGAATCGGCTGAAGCCGAAGCGGCTCAGGAACTGGTAATGCGTACGGAAGAAATGATTTTACGACAGACGGAACTCTGGCAGCAGAGCCTGGAAGGGTTACGCGGTCGCTGGTCTGAAATGATGGAACGCCAACAGTCGAACTTCGATCATAGCCTGCAGGAAGGAATGTCAAATACCCTGGGAAGTCATTCTTCTCAGCTGGAATCATTGCGAAATGAATTTCTGACTGCCTATCAGGCCACGACGGAACAGATTGAGCTGATGTTAACCCGCTGGCAGGACAAGCAGAAAGAATCGAACAGCAGCTTCTCGACTCATCTGGCCCAGATCTGGAACGAAGTGCATCAGGATGTGATATCCGCCCAGTCGCGACAGACTTCCCAGATTGAGCAGGCGACAAAAGAAATTGCCGGCGAAGTCAGGCAGTGGAATCAACAGCTGAAAGACACCTCGGAAGTTTCAACCCTGCAGATCGAAGCTCTGAATTCACAAAGCGAAAATCTATTGAAAATTGTTGGCCAGGAAGAGCATCTGGTAGGCCTGCAGAAAAGACTGGCCGAAAACCTGGATGCGATTCGTGCTACCGAAACCTTCGAAGAAACCCTGCATAGCCTGAGTGCGGCTGTGCACTTACTAACGGCCCGCTCAAATCGAAATCACGCTGCCTGATAGAAGCCTAGAGGTTGTGATTCTCAACTATTCAATTCTGAACGAAGTTAATTCGCGGTTTTTTCCATGAGCAGACAAGGTAAGGAAGCACGTTCGGTATCGCTATTTCCCTTCCTGGCGGTCCTCATTTGTGCAATGGGTGCTTTGATTTTCCTGCTGGTCGTTACCACCCGCCGGATTCGTCATCAGGCGGTCATGCAGGTGCAGAAGGTCGTCGTGGAAGAGGTTGTCCAAGACGATTATTTTCCTCCCGTGATTTTCTCAGCAGAGGTTGAGGAACCAGCGCCAGCTGCCCCGATTGTCGTCCAGATGGATGAGCCGGAAATCATTCCGGAACCCGAGCCCCAGGTGATCAATCTGGCGCGGGAGCATGAAGAACGCTTAAGAGTACTCCAGTTGCAGAGATCGCGCAAACTGGAAGATCTGAAGTCTCAGAATCTGAATCTGGTTCGCTTGAAGAATGAACTGAATCAGTCGGAAGATCAGTTAAAACAGAGCGAGCAGCAGATTCTGTCTTTGAATCAGAAAGACAAGGAACTCAACGAGAAAATGAATGCCCTGCAGAAGCAGAGAGCGCGAGTTGCCGAAATGCTTCAGGAAGAGTTGCAGAGTCTGCAGGAGAAAAAACAGTCACAGAAAACGGCACGCAGCAAATATTCGATCATTCCCTACGATGGGCAGACCGGGACAGCCAAACGACCGATCCTGATTGAATGTACTGATCAGGGACTGACGTTTCTGCCGGAAGGAATAACCTTAACGCCTGATGACCTGAAAGAGTTTACGCCTGGATATAATCCACTGCTGGCGGGAACCCAGGCATTATTTCAGTACTGGAAATCGCAGGATCGGGGCACTGGAAAAGAGCCTTACGTACTGATTCTGGTCAGACCCAGTGGCAGCGTGGGTTATTATGTTGCCCGTAAACTGTTAAATAATCTGGAGCTGGATTCCGGTTACGAGTTAATTGATGCTGACTGGGAATTTGCGTTACCTGATAAAGATTCCCGTGCAGAAAAAATCTGTCAGGATGCCGTTGATCGTGTCTTGAGCGAGCGAAAACATCTGGTTTCGCAATTAAGCCAGAATCAACAGGGAACAAGTGAGCGAAGCCTGCAGTTCGATGCGCGAACCGGTACCGTGCGGGTCATTGAACCAGAAGAACAGACTGGTCAACAGTCGGGTCGAGGTCGGGAGGGATCCGGAGGATCAGAGCAGCTGGCCCGAGGCAGGACTGGTGCTGGCTCCACCCGGTTCAGCGATGTGTTAACGCCCCGTCAGCAGATGGCACGCGCCGAGCATTTATCAAAAGTAGCAGATCAGGAGCATATCGTCTCACAGGGCAGAAGTGGTGAGACCGGCGGACAGCATCGTAGTCTTTATTCCGGAACGACATCGGGTGGTGGAAAACCTGAGGACGGGGCAGGTGCCTTCGGTAATCTTCCCGGCACTCGTCCGGGAGCAAAGGTTTACAACATCGAAGATTTAAGAGGCCCCCATAGTGAAGGTGAAGGGACAGGTCCGGGCATTAAGCAGGCGAAGGTGATCGGCCGTGATCAATTGAGGGAAATGGCTGAACAACATCTGGTTGAACTCGATGCTACCCAGTCCAGTAAGACTGCCGGGGGAGCAGAGAAGCAGAGCCAATCTGAAACTCTCACCGATTCTGAAATGGCTATGGCTCAGAATCGAGCGATGGAGAACCCATTCTCGAAAGAGAGGAATCAGACCGGGAGCAGTGCAACTCAGCCGCAGTCAATCTCAGATGCAGCGCTTCCTCCGAATCCATTCCCGCGGACACCCGGTCAATCAGCGCGGGGGGCTGGTAATGCCAGCTCGATTTCTCTGCAACGCTCGCACAAGTCGAGATCCCAGTCGGAAATGGATTCTCGGAATCGGCAGTGGGGGCCTCCTCAATCACGGTCCGGAATTGGTTTTGAGCGGGAAATTACAGTTCAAATCGGTGCAGACCGGATTATCGTCGGCGACGAAAAGGTGATCTCCGTTGATCAGGGGATTACACCGGAAAAACTGTCGCAGTCATTGATGGTTGTCATGGATCAATATGTCACTTCCTGGGGGCCGGCTCCCAAAGGTTTTTACTGGGTCCCCTCCCTGCAGTTTACGATCAGCCCGGGGGGCAATCAGTACTACGAACGCCTGAAAACCACTGCACACAAAATGGGACTTGAGACCGAAGCAAAATACACACTGGATCCGCTTCCGGGTTCTTCCTCACTCTCAACTGTGAAGGAGCAATAACATGAGCCGTCGCGCAACAGAGGGAGAAACAGGATTTGGATCAGATTCATTTCTGGACATCGTGGCCAATATCGTCGGGATTCTCATTATCCTGATCGTGATCGCTGGTATCAAAATGAGCCAGGCACCGGTAATGGTTGCGGAGAATCAGGAAGTGGCTCCCACCCAGCCACAAATTATTGACCAGGAACTGGAAGCGTTTCTGCCTAAAATCGTTCCCGAGCCACCGCAATCTCCGGTACTGGCTTTGGAACCGCAGGAACCTAAACCATTCGTGCCACAGAAACCGAAAATAATTTATCAGCAACCCTCGCAGGAACTGCTGGATGAAGTTCAGAAGATGGAGCAGGAACTGGTGCGGCTGGATCAGGTGATGCAGAGCCGCAAGGCAGGGGCTGCTGAAATTTCTTTAAAGAAGCAGGAAGTCAGTGGCAAAGTGTTGTCAATGGTTTCACAGGTCAATCAGAAAAGTGATCAACTGGAGCAGGAGTATCGACAGTTGTTGAGTCTGGTTGATACGACGCAAGAAGCCAGGGAGCAACTGGAGCGGGTGGTAGCACAGTCCCGTCAGGTTTCCGAACCACAGGAACAGATCAAGGAATTAAAACATCGACTCACGCCAGTCAGTCAACTTGTCACCGACAAAGAATGGCACTTTCTGCTTTCAGAGAATCGTGTCTCGTACGTACCCATCAATGAATTGCTCATGGAACTGAAAGACCAGGTGATGAAACGCGGAAGCTGGCTGGCGAAGTACCGGGAACATCACGGGAAGGTAGGGCCATTTCGCGGATATACGATGGATTACATTGTTGAACGTCAGGCACTATCAGCGATTGATCAGTTGAGTAACGGTGGCAGGGGGGGATTCCGTGTCGGCGTCTCCAAGTGGGAAATCAGCCGCAGTGATGATATCGCCGGTGAAGCTCTGGAACAGGCGATGCAGCAGAACTCGGAATTTTTCCAGGCGATCACTGAAATCGGCACCGGATCCACACTCACCTTCTGGGTGTATCCGGACAGCTTTGAGCTGTATCGCAGTCTGCAGAAACACGCCCATTCGCTGGGATACCAGGTTGCCGGACGACCGTTGCCGTTTGGTGTCCCCATTGCCGGTTCACCAGCGGGGACTCGATCTGCCGGCCAGTAATGGTCCCTTTCTGTTACATGGATGTGGCTGCTTAATACAGCAGCGTTGACAGTCTCCGGCGGTAGGTACTCACCAGAGTGGATTGCGGGCCCAGAATGTCAAAAATCCGCAGCATGGTCGCTTTGGCTTCCACTCCGGCTCCTGCTTTATCCTGTTCAATGATCGACAGGCAGATTTCCAGAGCCTCCTCGTGCTTGTTGGAAATCGCCAGTGCATCTGCGAGCCCGATTTTCAACGCGGCATTATCAGGGTCTGCCTCAAGCGCTGCACGAGCTGCATCCACGCCACCCGCTTCTTCTGCAGCAGCCTGCAGCTCCAACTGAGACTTGATCTGCTCTGCTTCCGGTTCCAGAAATCCACGTTTCTCCAGCTCCTGAATCATCTGGGAACTTTCATCAAACCGTGACTGTTTTGCCAGGACGGCCGCCAGGCGTAACTGGATGGTATCGTTCTTCGGTTCCAGCTCTAACGCTGCCTTGTATTTTGCTTCCGCGGAAGCCAGATCGGAGTCTTCCAGAATCTGTCCTTCCTGCAGGAGCATATCTACCTCTGAAGGCAGCAGTTTGGAAATCCATTCCCGCAATGAATCTTCCGGCAGGATCCCCTGGAAGTGATCGACGGGTTGTCCATTTGCAAATGCAACAACCATGGGAATCGATTGTACGCGAAAGGCGGCTGCCAGATTCTGCTGTTCATCGATATTGATTTTGGCGAGGATAAATTTCCCCTGATACTCTTGCACCAGCTGATCGAGCAGGGGCGCCAACTGCTGACAGGGGCCACACCAGGGAGCCCAGAAATCAATGATGATGGGGATTTGTTCTGACTTTGAAATCACTTCGGTCTCAAAGTTCTCTTCGGTGATATCAATAGTCCAGGCTGAATTTGCTGACATGATTTCGTTCCTTGGCTCGTTCACACTGGGATGCATGTGGAGTTGTCGGGGATTTGGGTTTTATGAGACAGGCAGTTTACAGATAGCCCACTGTCCAAAATTTTCTTCGACTTCAATTTGTATCGATTCAATCTGGTTTTCAGTATTCGATCCTATCACAGTCAGCAGCTGCTGGCCAATCCAGTGAGCAATCAGTTCGGCGGTCGTGTTTTCGATCGGGAGTAATATACAGTCTTCACGGGGAAAGACCCAGCGCCGGTCGTCAAAAGTGGCCTCGACTTCCCCGTTCTGTTCGCTGACTTTGATTTGCCGGTGTTGGGTTGGCAGCAGGACCCGGTGATCCAGGGCATCGACTGTTTTCTGCAGCTGGTCGCGGAGTGCGATAAAATCGAACACGTAACCGTTTTCATCCAGGGGGCCGGTCAATTCTGCAGCGACACGCCAGTTGTGGCCGTGCAGCCGTTCACAGATGTTACCGTTAAATGTGATGAAGTGCGCTGCGCTGAAAACAAGATGATCTTTGGTGACACGCACCTTGTAGCGGGCAAATTTATTCATGTTGAAACTTTGAAGTCAGGTACTGGTGAAATTGTGGGGGAATCTTATTGATGATTGTACCCGGGGCAGGGGCAGGAATAAAACCGTCCCGCATTGCGACGAACAGAGTTGCTGCCACCAGATCCGCGGTGGTACCGGGGTTCCGCTGGTTTCCCTGCTCGCGCAACCAGGCATCGAATTCCGCAAGCTGAGCTGTTCCCGTGTCTGTCTGCAGGAGAGAGCGGGCGCGACCGGCTGCTGCTTCCGCCTCATCGCAGCCCAGCTTTCTGGCAATTAAAGTATCGGGAAAGTCAGACATCAGACGCAGTTGTAAACGGATGATGGCGGTTTCCCAGCAGTCTGTCTGATGCCAGTATTCGGTAATCGCGGGGACTCCGGTATTCAGGACGATCTGAAAATCGGTCGCGTATTCGCGGGCGATCGAGTCCCGTTCTGCAGCCAGGCACATGACGTCGCGTAATGTTTGCGTCGGTACCTGCGCGATATCTTCAGTCTCTGTCGTTCCCATGCCTCCGGGGTGTGCCAGTCGGATTGCCTCGTAGACAGCGCGGGCATCTTCGACTGTCAGATTGTGCAGGATGTTGTGGATTCTCTCTGCAATCTGGAATGTGACAGGAATCCGTGTGAGGGGAGCCAGCAGCAAAACCATTCCCAGATTGGAATTACTGGGGACCGTTCTTTGAGTTGCTCTGATGCAGGTTAAAACCAGTTCTCCCGTGGTCTGCTCTGTGGATTGAGCCAGCAGAGGCGCGATGACTGCTGCCGATTTCAGAAAATCAGCATAGCTCAAATCGGGAAAGGAAGCATCGGGATGGACGTTTCCCGGTTTTCTGGCGGTGGCCTCCATGACACATGCGAGATAGCACCAATGTTCGAGTTGAAGATTATTTTGACTCATGAGCCCCGACTCGATTGATGGTCACCAGTTTTCTACGTACAACAGTATGTAAAGAGTCTTAAGTATTCTGTGGAAATTCCGCGTCGTGGTTTCATTCTGCAGGATGAATCCGGAGAAATGAAGTCTCTGGTCCTCCGATCTTCCCAGGTAACAGGAATTGTTTCATGAGTCCTTCCCTTGAACGTCAACAGCTGCAGACTGTGCATATAGTGCCGCTGACTGCATTCGATCAGAACGATCAAATCAATTTGGATCAGCAGGCAACCCATACTCAGAAATTATTTGATGCGGGAATGCGAGTTTATCTGCCGGGAGCAGGTACGAGTGAGTTTCACAGTCTGTCGCCAGAAGAAATTGTTCAACTGGTGAAGATCACACGCGAAGTGACCGGCCCGGAGACACTAATTTTCGCTCCCATCGGGTACCAGGTGAATGTTGCCCGCCAGACGGCGATTGACTGTCTTAAGGCGGGAGCCACCGGGATCATGTTCATGCCGTTTGCGCATCCTTATATGAGCGATCGGGGAGCTGAGGAATATTATCTGACGGTCATGGATGCGGTCGACTGCCCGACTCTATTCTATAAAAAGGCAGAAATTCCCAGTGATGAACTGCTGTTAAAACTGGCCTCTGATTCCCGTTCTGTGGGCGTGAAATACTCTGTGAATCAGATGCATCAGTTCCGTACGACTGTGAATGCGGACTCACACGGGCTGGAATGGATTTGTGGATCGGCAGAACGTTTTGCACCGTATTATATGCTGGCAGGATCGGGTGGATTCACGAGTGGGGCCGGCAATGTCTGTCCGCGGCTCTCGCTGGCGATGCATGCTGCTTTTCATTCCGGAAATTATGCAGAAGGCATGCGGCTTCAGCAGCAGATACTTCCCATTGAAGATTACCGGGCGCGTGCCGGGGACAGTTTCAATATCAGCATGCTGAAATATGCGATTACACTCACAGGAGCCGACTTCGGACCGCCGCGGGCTCCCCAGCGAACGCTGACGGGAGAGCAGGAAGCTGAGATTCGACACCTGATGGAACCAATCCTGGCGGTAGAAGCAGATCTGGCTTGAAGAGGACCTGTGCCACAGATAACCTGGCAGAATAAAAAAAGCCCCGTTTCGTAAAACGGGGCTTTTTCGTTATGTTCAGAATCAGGCTGTTGCCATACGTTCTTCTTTTTCTTTCAGGCGGCGAGCAACGACTTCTTCCTGAATGTTTCGAGGCACCTGGGCATAGCGGGAGAATTCCATGCTGAATCCCCCTTTACCCTGTGTCATCGAACGCAGTTCATTGGCGTAGTCGAACATGCTGGCCAGTGGTACTTCAGCGACGAAAATACTGGTTCCCATACGTGTTTCTGATGTATTGATCACACCGCGTTTTTGTGCAATATGACCGGAAACCGGACCCTGGTATTCTTCAGGAACTTCCACTTCCAGTTTCATGATGGGCTCCAGCAGAGCCATGTTGGATTTCTTCAGGGTTTCACGCATACAGTTGAAACCGGCCACGTTAAAGGCCATTTCTGATGAGTCGACATCATGGTATGAACCATCAGACAATGTGGCTTTGACGCCGACTACTTCGCACTCGCAAAGCGGTCCTTTGACCAGTGCACGCTGGAAGCCTTTGTCGACCGCTGGAATGTATTCACGGGGAATACGTCCCTGGCTGATGTTGTTGACGAATTCATAAGCGTCACCATCGGTTTCCACCGTCATGGGTTCAATCTTACCAACCACATGGGCGTACTGACCGGAACCACCAGTCTGCTTTTTGTGCTTGTGATTGTATTCCACGGGAATCGTTGGTGTCTCACGGTAAGCCACGCGTGGTTCACCAATGATACACTCAACTTTGTATTCACGCTTGATGCGTTCAATGTAGACGTCAAGGTGTAACTGACCCATACCAGCGATGATGGTCTGATTGGTTTCATCGTCTGTCATCACGTGGAAGGTGGGGTCTTCGCGGTTGAAGCGTTGAATGGCTTTGGCCAGACGGTCTGCCCCATCCCGGTCGAGTGGCTCGATCGAAAGACGAATCACAGGCTCAGGCACAAAGATACTTTCCAGAGCAAAATTCACTTCACCACTACAGAACGTATCCCCGGAGGCACATTCCATCCCGACGGCAGCAATAATGTCGCCGGCTTCACCACAGTCGACATCTTCACGACTGTCTGCGTGCATACGGACCAGGCGACCAAATCGCGTGGAATTACCAGTTCGCGTATTGATATAACTTTGACCTTTTTCAAGCTTACCCTGGTAGATACGCATGTAGGTCAATTGTCCGAATGTTTCATCGACAATTTTGAACGCCATGGCAACCAGAGGCTTGTCGGAAGAATGCGACAGTTTCGTACGGAACGAATCACTGCTGGTATCTTCGGCACCTTCTTTGATGGCTTTCTGCTGTGCATCCAGGTCGATCGCAGTGATTTCGCGGTCGAGCGGACTGGGCAGAAAGCGGACGACAGCGTCCAGCAGAGTCTGCACACCTTTATTTTTGAATGCGGTTCCCATCATGACGGGAGTGATTTCGTGAGACAGTGTAGCTTCACGAATGACTTTGTAGATGTCTTCTACAGGTACATCAGCTTCTTCCAGCAGCGCAACCATCAAGTCATCGCTGAACATGGAAAGAGTTTCCAGCATGTTCGCGCGGGCTTCTTCAGCTGCTGCTTTGAACTTTTCTGGAATTTCACCAAAGACTTCGGTTTCGCCCTGCTCACCAGTGTAGGTGATGCCCTGCATGGTCACCAGGTCTACCACACCTTCGAAATGAGCACCTTCGCCCATCGGAATCTGCAGTGGCAGAGGCACGACGTGCAATTTATCGGAAATCTGTTTGATCACGCTGGCAGAGTCCGCACCGGTACGGTCCATCTTGTTGATGAAAGCAATACGGGGGACTTTATAACGTTTCATCTGGCGGTCGACTGTCAGTGACTGGCTCTGAACTCCACCGACTGAGCAGAGTACGAGAATCGCACCGTCGAGTACGCGGAGACTGCGTTCCACTTCCACGGTAAAGTCAACGTGGCCTGGAGTATCGATGATGTTGATCGTGGTATCTTTCCACTTGACCTGAGTCGCAGCGGAGGCGATTGTGATTCCGCGTTCACGTTCCAGATCCATACTATCCATCGTAGCGCCACCATCGCCGCCCCGAACTTCACGTACTTTGTGAATTCGTCCTGAGTAGTACAGAACTCGTTCGGTAAGAGTGGTCTTACCAGAGTCGATGTGAGCCGAAATTCCAATGTTTCGATACTTGTCCAGATTTTTCATGGCTTTAATGCACGTTCACTAAGGATAACATGTTTAATGGATACAAATCGGGCGGCAACATACCGCCCTCGTCAAAGCGCTCAATACTAGTCGGAACTTTTTGAGAAGAAACACTCAAGTTCTACAGGGGCAGGCCCTGCAAAATCGCATCACTCTACTGTTGTGATGGCTGACCCGGCAGGTTTTTTAAACAAGGGATCACTAACATCCGGAACGTTTCGCAAGTAGATAATCTGAGCGTAAGGTGTGAGCGTAGAATCTTATCGTTGTATCGTCTTCGGGGGAAGAGGATTTTTGGTTAAATTCCGAAAACTCCCTGATTAATTGCGCAACCAGTATAGCCAATTTTGCCTGAAAATGAAAGCAGTTAAAAACAGGGAGAGGCAACCGGACGCCTCTCCCTGTAGTTAAAGTCAGACTGTGAAAAGTCTTACGCTTTTTCTTCCAATACGGCCTGAGCTGCAGCCAGACGGGCAATTGGCACCCGGAAAGGAGAGCAGCTGACGTAATCCAGGCCCAGTTGATGGCAGAAGATCACACTAGCAGGATCACCACCATGTTCACCACAAATCCCGATCTTGAGCTCAGATCGAGTGCTGCGACCACGCTCGACACCTGTCTGCATAAGACGTCCGACGCCATCCTGATCGATTGTCTGGAACGGGTCGGAAGGAATAATGTCGTTTTCACGGTAGTGTCCGATGAAGGTACCGTAGTCATCTCGGCTCATACCCAGAGTGGTTTGAGTCAGGTCGTTCGTACCAAAACTGAAGAACTCAGCAGTTTCAGCGATCTGATCTGCACAAATGGCAGCTCGCGGGAGTTCGACCATCGTGCCAACCAGGTAATTGACTTTGACACCTTTCTCTTCGAGCACTTTTTCTGCTTCTTCTCGAATGATGCGAGCCTGGTCATCAAATTCGGTCTTAAAACCGGCCAGGGGAACCATGATTTCAGGGAAGACTTCAATGCCTTCGTTCTGAACGTCGCAGGCGGCTTCCATGATCGCGCGAGCCTGCATGGCTGTGATTTCCGGGTAAACAATACCCAGGCGGCAGCCACGATGACCCAGCATCGGGTTCAATTCATGCAGTTCTTCAACACGACGACGGATGAATTCAATGGAAACACCCAGTTCATTTGCCAGTTCTTCTGCCAGCGTGGGGTTTTCTTCCAGGTGGCGGTCAGAGAGGAACTCGTGCAGTGGTGGGTCTAACAGGCGAATGGTAACCGGCAGACCGTTCATGGCCCGGAAGATGCCGGCAAAGTCTTCGCGCTGGAATGGCAGCAGTTTGTTGACTGCTTTGGTACGTGATGCGACATCGCCAGCGGCAATCATTTCACGGATTTCGGCCAGATGATGGAAGAACATATGCTCGGTACGACACAGACCGATACCCTGGGCACCGAAGGAAATTGCTTCTTCAGCCTGATCTGGCTGGTCAGCGTTGGTGCGAACTTTCAGTTTGCGGATTTCATCGACCCAGGTCATCAACTGCTCATAGCGCTGATAAGTTTCGGAATCTTCCGGTTTCATGGTTTTGGAAATCAGCACTTCGACGATTTCACTTGGTTTGGTTTCAACTTTACCGGCAAAGACTTCTCCGGTGAAACCATCGATACTGATCCAGTCACCCTTTTTCAGGACCTTGTCACCTTTGGTGATGGTTCCGGCAGCAGAATCGATTTTCAACTCGGAAGCACCGACAATACAGGCTTTACCCATCTGGCGGCTGACCAGAGCTGCATGCGAGCTGGCTCCACCCAGGGCAGTCAGGATCCCTTTGGATACCCGCATACCACGCAGGTCTTCCGGACTGGTTTCACGACGAACCAGGACCAGTTGAGCGGAATTGTCTTTGTTGTAGATGGCTTCAGCGTCTTCTGCACTGAAGCAGATATGACCACAGGCAGCACCCGGTCCCGCGTTAATACCCTTGGTGAGCAGGTCGCCTGCTTTGGCTGCTTTTTCTTTTTCAGCAGGGTCAAAAATCGGCTGCAGCAACTGGTTCAGGTCGTCTGCAGGAATCCGCTTTTTGGTAATAGCCTGTTCTTTGCTGACCAGGCCTTCATTGACCATATCGACGGCAATACGAACCGCGGCAAAACCGGTTCGCTTGGCATTACGAGTCTGCAGCATCCAGACTTTACCACGTTGAATGGTGAATTCGATGTCCTGCACGTCTTTGTAGTGCTGTTCCAGCTTGCGACCAATATCGTCGAGCTGTTTGTAGCCTTCGGGCAGATCGGTGCTGAGTGTCGATTCAATCTGTTTGGGTGTCCGGATACCGGCAACCACGTCTTCACCCTGGGCATTGATCAGGTAATCGCCGCAGAAACCGGGTTCGCCGGTAGAGCAGTT
>TARA_R100001132_G_C3275901_1_pt1 | contig 27790 bp, 16 predicted proteins | sample TARA_R100001132 | Tara Oceans TARA_R100001132 (sample SAMEA2621247) | marine metagenome | biome: marine biome (ENVO:00000447); feature: mesopelagic zone (ENVO:00000213); material: "saline water (ENVO:00002010), including plankton (ENVO:xxxxxxxx)" | depth 800 m | reverse complement strand
ACAGAGCGTAGAGTACCCATACCGGGTCAAAGCCTGCTTGCATTTGGCGACCAGAACATCGACGACGGTAGCCTGAAAGCTGGCTGCGAGATCAGCAACGCGTTCTGCAGTCAGGGCCGGTGGCTGTTTCCTGGCTCCAGGATTCCCCAGCGCTTCATATAAAACCGCCGTTTTCAGGCCACTGAAGCTGAATCGCAGTTCCGGGTCTTTCAGAAAAGTACGGGGAAATGGAAATGCTTTCGGGTTCCCCTGCCGGGCGGCTTTTTGAATGGAAGGGCCTCCGGGATAAGTCAGGCCGAGAATCTTGGCGACTTTATCAAAGGCTTCGCCTGCTGCATCATCAATGGTCGCACCGATCAGGTCAAACTGCAGAGTTTCCGAACAGTGATACAGGTTCGTGTGGCCTCCGCTGACAACCAGGCCGATGGCCGGAAACAGGGGCCGCTCTTCCTGCATCTGACAGGCAAACAAATGACCTTCAATGTGATTGACTGCGATCAAGGGGATCTCAAGTGTGAGTGCCAGCGTTTTGGCAGCCGTCAGGCCGATCAGCAGCGATCCAACCAGCCCGGGTTCTGTGGCTACTGCGACAGCCGTCAGTTGGTCCAGCGTAATTCCGGCCTGGCTTAAAGCATCATCAATGACGGGCAAAATGCGCTCCAGGTGTGCCCGCGAAGCGATTTCGGGGACAACACCCCCGAATTTTTCATGCAGCCTCGTCTGGGAAGAGACGACATTCGAAAGAATCCGCATCTCACGTGTGATCACCGCAGCGGCGGTCTCGTCACAGGAAGATTCAATGGCCAGGAGATAGTCTTCAGATTGATTCATAGAGGGAAGTTACGGTATTTGAAATAAAAAAGCGACTGTCGGGACCAGACTGATTCCCGAAAGTCGCTTTCCATTGAGAACAGGCTGTTGTCATTCAGGTCACAGACCAGCATGAGGTGGCAATTTAGCTTGAATCTGCTACGACATCAGCTGCAGAAGAAATCATCAGGTGGTTTGAATCACCAGGGGTGCTTTTGCCGGTTGTGGAAGTGCGGCTGCTTTCTTGGCAGGTTTCGCGTCCTTTTCAGCCGGCTTTTTCTCTGCCTTTTCAGTTTCTTCTTTGGCATCAGGTTTCGTTTCTTCATTCAACGCAGACTTGATATAATCTAATGCCAGATCAAGCTGTTTATCTTTGAATTCAGTATCCAGTTTAGCATTATGATCCAGAATATCGCGGTTGCGTCGGTAATCGCCGAACGCTTCCAGTTCTTCATCAGTCAGTCTCAGGCGGTACTTGTCGTCGGGAGTAACACCCCAGACGTCTGAATCTTTCGCTCCCGGAAAACGGTGGATATTTTTACCGCTGGGTCTGTGATAACTGGCGGTCGTCAGCTTGAGGGCGCTGTCTCCCTCTTCCAGTTCGATCACATTCTGTACGCTGCCTTTGCCCCAGGTTCTCTCCCCGACAATGACCGCCCGTTTGTGATCCTGCAGACAGGCTGAAACGATCTCACTGGCAGAAGCGGAATAACGGTTGACGAGAATTGCCATGGGGAATCCGTCGTAAGTGCCTTCGGCAGTCGCTTCCCACTTGCGGTTACGGCTGTTTCGTCCTTCCGTACTCACAATTTTCCCGGACTTGATGAACATGTCCGAGATCTCTGTTGCCTGAGAAAGTAAACCGCCGGGGTTGAATCTCAAGTCCAGAATGAGGGCTTTCATTCCCTGTTTCTTCAGGTCCTCGATCGCAGCCTGTAACTCTTCTGCACTGTGACGGCTAAAGTGTGTGAGCCGGATATACCCGATCTTTTCTTTCTTATCGAGCATGTAATCCCAGGAATCATCAGATTTATAAGTGTCACCCAGAACTGTGGCGACATGGATTAACTCGCGCGTGACTGTTAAGGGGATCGCTTCTTCAGAACCCTTGTGAATGACTGATATGCTGACTGATTCTCCCGCCCGGCCCTTCAGGGTTTTAATTGCCTCGGGAAGCGTAAACCCTTTGGTTGATTTTCCCTCGATCGTGTCAATCACATCACCGGCACGAATACCAGCTTTGTAGGCGGGAGTCCCTGGCAGGGGGGTCATGACAGTCAGTCGTCTGCCATTGTTTTCGTCGATGTGAACCTGAATGCCGATGCCGCCGAATTCCTGCTCGACGACCTGGTTAAACCGGGACAGATCCTTGGGGCTGATATAATTTGAGTACTGGTCCAGTTCCTCTACCATGCCCCGGATTGCTGCTTCAACCAGAATACGACGGTCGATATCTTTCACATAGTTTCGTTCGATTTGCTCGTAGGTGTCTGCGAACAGTTTCATCATCTGGTAATAGTCGTCATCCTTCTCTTTCTCACTGCTTTTTTCATCCGCAAAACTGAATTGCGGAACGATCGAGAAGAGGATCAGGCTGAGGAGAGAGAACGAACTGATCAAGCGGAATTTTTGCATGGACGATTCCTTATGAGATATACAGAACACAATTCAAGCCCGAAGAACTGCATGTTCGCCAGGGCCTGAAAATGTTTTGTCTGGTGTCGAAACTCGTGAGAGCTTCCTTTTCATTTCTATAAGTGTAGGCGATCTGTAAAGCACTGGCAAGATTTGCTGTCAAAACTGAGGGTTTAAAACCGGTTTCTCCTGGAATTCATTCTGAAATTGAATTCTCCTGCCCGGCCGGATACATTGCACAGGGGCTGTTATTGAATCTCAGGATTCAGGACACCCAGGTCAAAATAAGGCCTGCCCAAACAGGGCGATTGATATTACTTCTTAAGACCGGGTAAGGCCATCCATGCAGCCTGAAGTTCAAATTTTAACAGGTATAGCCGGTTCCGGCAAAACGGATCGCCTGCTGAAAGAGTATCGCCGGGCGCTTCAGGAAGGTCTGAAAAGGCATATCCCCGGTAATACTCTCTGGATCTCTCCGACTGTGCGGTCCCGCAGACAGGTGCTGGACCAGCTCCTCTGTCCGGAAATGCCGGTTTGTTTTGCTCCTCATGTATATACTTTTGAAGCCTTTGCCGAGACAATTTTACAGTCACTCGATCAGCCTGTTCAGACCCTGCCTGAGATCTCCAAACGTTATCTGCTGAGGAGTATTGTGGATGATCTGATTGCCTCAGGCCAAATCCAGTATTTCAGTTCCATCGCGGGAACGTCCGGATTTCTGGATCTGATCTCGCATTTCATCTCCGAATTGAAACGGGAAGAAATCTGGCCGGAACAGTTTTCCGAGGCATGTGCCCGTTTGAAAACCGATTCCCGCCAGAAGGATCAGGAACTGGGGTTCATCTATGACCGCTATCAAGTCGCGCTACACGAGATGCGGCGTTATGATTCTGAGGGACGTTTCTGGTCTGCCCGGACTGCGCTGCAGGAAGGGATGTGGGGCCCTTTCGGGCAGTTTGATCTGATCGTGCTGGATGGATTTGCTGATTTCACCCATACCCAATACGAGATCCTGGAACTGCTGGCTGCCAGAACCAGCAGGCTGCTGATTTCACTTCCACTGGAAAATGAGTCACGCAGGCAGGATCTGTTTGCAAAATCAATGGTCGCCCGGCAGGTTCTTGAAAGCAGATTGCCGGGAACGATCCGTTGTATCGCCTGCGAACGCGATGAACGAGCCGATTCGCGGACTCAAATTTGCGAGGCATTATTTGCTAATCCTCGCGAGATCAAACCATCAGAGGCAGGGGATCAGATTCAGGTACTGGCGGTCGCCGGTCAGAGGAATGAAATGGAAGTCCTCGCGGTCGAAGTAAAACAGTTGCTGCTCAAAGGGGTTCCGCCTGAAGAAATTGCGCTGGTATTTCGTTCGACACGGGAGTATGGCGACCTGATTCATGAAACCTTATCTGCAGCCGGGATTCCTTACTTCCTGGGGCAGGAACAGGAGTTTTCCCGGTTCTCCGTGGTCAGGGCTATTTTTGCGTTCCTGCAGATAGAGCTCGATAACTGGTCGTTCGACAGTCTGATGTCCATTCTGGATTCGAATTATTTTTCTCCTGACTGGCCGGAATATCAGTCAGGAGCAGCGGTGCGTTGTCTTTCCCGGATCTTACGACAACTGAAGATCGACTCCGGTAAGAACGATATTTTAAACGCCCTGGAGAAGGAATGCAGCAAAGCCAGCGAGCTTTGTATCCGTTATCCCGATCAACCGAAACGAAAATTAGTACTGCGGGAAGTGGAATCTGCATTTCAACTCGCCAAGCGACTTTCCAGTGAAACGCAGAGGTTGAGAGGCAAAGAACTGTTTGTGACCTGGATTGAAATTCTGATTTCACTCGCGAATGAATTTGGGTTACCCAAAGTCTGGTCCCAGGGAGAAGACAGTGCCAGTACGCTCGATCAACGTGATCAACTGGTCTGGGATCGATTTCAGAAACTCCTGTTTCATGCCGTTTCTGAGGTCGATCAGATTGAACAGTTTCATCAGCGGGAAGCCGTTCCCCAGGATTTACTGACGTTTCGGAGTTTGTTGCTGGATTTGCTGGAACAGCAGACACTCACCTTACAAACGGAAGAAGCAGGGCGGATTCAGGTTCTGGATGCGTCGCAGTTGAGAAATCTGAGTGTTCCCTGGCTGCTGGTGGGGGGGCTCAGTGAAGCCAGTTTTCCCCGCAGCCATCGCGAGGATTGTCTTTACAGTGAAAAAGACCGGGGGGACTTGAATGAACATGGGCTGTCTCTGAAGCGCCATGCAAATCAGCAGCAGGAAGAAATGCTGTTGTTCTATGAAGTGATGACGCGATTCTCGAAGCGACTCATTCTCAGCTATCCCGCCATCAGCTCAACAGGACAGCCATTATTTCCCAGTCCCTACCTGTCCGCATTAATCGATCTGTTTGAGCCGGGGACACTTTCGGTTCGGCAGGTGGGGGAGTTGAATCCACTGCCTCGTCGTGAGCAGGCGATGTCATCACGCGATCTGCGGATTCTGGCGATTGACGAATTGAAACGGAATCAGCCCGGGCTGTTTCTGAAAATTCTGGAAGAACCGGAACTGCAATCGACGGCCCGAAATATTCTGGGAGCTGCGGAAATGGCAGTGGCCCGATTTGAGCAGGAAGGCTTTACCGAATTTGAAGGAGTCATGGTTTCCGCAGCTTCCCGACAGGCGATCCGTGAGCGGTTTCCGCAGGACTATGAATTCAGTACCACTCAACTGGAGCTGTATCTGGCCTGTCCCTTTCAGTTTTTTGCACAGAATGTGTTGGGGATTGAGGTGCCGGAACCTCCGGAATTAAGAACGAATTTCCTGCAGCGGGGGATTCACGTTCACAGTATTCTGACCCGCTTGTATGAACGACTCAGTGTCGAAGGACCCGGCGCCCAGCTGTATGCCGCTGACCAGATTGAGCCCCTGTTTCTTGAATTGCTGGAAAAGCGCGTCTCGGATTCTGATGCCGAATCCAAACTGCAGCAGGTATTACAGCTGATTGAGAAACAGATTCTGAAAGACTGGGGAAGCCTGTTTGCCGAACAGTCAGAAACTTATGGTCAACTGTTTGAGGAACTATGGGATCGTGTTCCCGAGATAGTGGGCCGAGAGGTTCCGTTTGGTAAAGTGCCCGGGGAACCCGATCCATCACAAAGGCAGTATCAACATCTGACTCTGGGGAGCGGTTCGCGTGAGACTCGCATTCGGGGGCAGATTGACCGGATTGACGTAGGATCGGTCAATGGCCAGAAGTATTTCAATATCATTGACTATAAAACCGGGCGCAGTGTTCCTTCTTCTACGGAAATACGATCCGGTAAGAAGCTGCAACTGGCCTTATACCTGATTGCGGCGCGGCGACTGCAAATGATTGACACTGACGCGGAACCCTTTCATCTGGGGTACTGGAAGATTCAGGAATCCGGTTTTGTGATGCCTTTGCAATCTGCCCGAAAGAAAATAGTGGAACCGATCTCAGCTGAAGATCTGGAAATTCTGGAAGTGACACTGGAAGGTCTGGTTCCGCATCTGGCCGCTTTAATTCGCAGTGGATTCTTTCCCGTGCAGGTGGATGAAAAAATTGCACACCTCGACCAGGCTTTTCAATCGGTCTGTCGTGCTTCCCAGGTGGAGAGCTATCGAGACAGCCTGGGCAAGCAGATCGATCTGCTGCAGTTTACCGATTCTGAACCGGATTCCAACACCGAACATTCACCAGCCCCCTGACGAGAGCACATGTCGAAGCAACCTACTTATACCGATCAGCAGGCCGCGGCCATCAATACGCGTGATGCTTCCATTGCGCTGTCTGCCGGGGCCGGTTGTGGCAAGACGTTTGTACTCACACAGCGGTTTTTAAAACTGATTGAGCCAGGAGCACCCCCCGATCGGCTCAGCCATATTGTTGCAATCACCTTTACAGAGCGGGCCGCCCGGGAGATGCGGGACCGGATTCGGGAAACCTGCCTGGATCAGTTGAAGAACTGTCCGCCGGAAGAAGTGAATCACTGGCAGGCTGTCATTCGAGGTCTGGATTCGGCACGCATCAGCACAATTCACTCTTTTTGTACCTCCATTCTGCGGAGCCATGCAGTCAGTGCCCGGCTCGATCCTCATTTTGGACTGCTGGAGCAGGGGACCAGTGACACTTTTTTACGAAAAGTCGTTCATGAAGCCGTCCATGATCTGTTGAAACAGGAAAATGCGGACTGCATTCAATTAGTCTACCGCTTTGGTCTGGAACGAACCTACGAGCTGTTGATTGCCCTGGTCCCTCAGCAGTTTCGCATTGAGTTTGAAGAGTTTCGCGAACTGGCTCCAGAACAGCTGGCAGGACGCATGCGCGATTACTGGGAGCAGGTTTATATCCCCCTGCAACTCGCAGAGATCGCTCATGCGGATGCGACGCAGCATCTATTAAGATTGATGAACTCAAATCAGCCCACCAATCCCAAAATGCGCGAGCGGTTTCAGGTACTCAAGGCTCGCCTTCCCGAGTTATTAAACGGCGCGCCCCGGTTACGAGAAGAATTGCTGGGGACCTTGATGAATCATGCGAAAGTGCAGGGGGCCGGGACCAAAAAAGACTGGGATGACGTCAACGTTTATGAACAGATCCGCGATGGATTCAAAGATTTGCGAGATGCTTTGAAACCGGTTTACGAGACGTTGTCACCCGATCCAGCCGGTTTTCTTTCCGCGGCGGAATTCAGTCTGGTCGTGTTAAGAGTGACCGAATATGCCGCGAAATGCTATCAGGAGAATAAAGCGGAAAAAGGACTGTTGGACTTTGATGACCTGCTGCTGCAGACACGGGACCTGTTTCGTCGCGATCCGCATGCCCGGCAAAGGGCTGCTGCGGGAATTCAATACCTGATGGTGGATGAGTTTCAGGATACCGATCCTGTGCAGAGCGAAATCGTTCGTGCGTTATGTGGGAAAGAACTGTTAACCGGGAAACTGTTTCTGGTAGGGGATGCCAAGCAGTCCATTTATCGATTCCGACGGGCCGACCCGGAAGTCTTTCACAAGCTGAGGCAGGAAATTCCTGAAAAGGGTCGGCTCCCGTTAAGCACGAATTTCCGCAGCCAGCCCGCGATTCTGAATTTTACGAACTGTCTGTTTGCTTCCGCTATGGAACTTTATTACGAAGCGCTGACGCCTTTCGATCAGCAACAACACTCACCCATCCCGGGAATCGAGTTCCTGTTTGCCTCTCCTGATGACCCGGACATCAAGTTGGCCGATGCGCTCCGCGACATCGAAGCAGACTGGATTGCGGCTCGCATTCGTCAGTTACTGGAAGATGAAACCCCCCGCATCTGGTCGAAAAACCCGCAGACCGGTGAGCGGGAATTGAGACGGGTTGAACCCGGTGATATCTGCATTCTGTTTCGTTCGCTGTCGAGTGTCAGCCTGTATGAAAAAGCGTTACAGCAACGTGATCTGGATTATTACCTGGTCGGTGGCCGTGCTTTTTACGCGCAGCAGGAAATTTATGATCTGAGTAACCTGTGTCAGTACCTCGACAGCAGCGATGATGAGTTAAGCCTGCTGGGACTGTTGCGTTCTCCGTTCTTCAGTCTGTCTGACGATACGATTTATGCCATCACCCGTCACGCGGAAAGTCTGACCGCAGCGATGCAGATCCCGCCGCCAGACGATGTGCGGCCCGAACAGAAACGCCAGGTGCTGTATGCCCAGACCGTGCTTCAGGAACTGCGCGCGAAAAAAGACCGGTTGTCACTGGTGGAATTATTGAACCTGGCTCTGGAACGAACCGGATATGATGCCGCCCTGCTCAATGAATTTCTGGGTGATCGCAAACTGGCTAACCTGCGAAAACTGATCGAGCTGGCCCGTAACTTTGAAGCGTCCGGCCTGTTTACCCTGAAGGACTTTGTTCAACGGATTCGGGATTCGATTCTGGAAGAGAGTAAAGAAGAGCTGGCGGCGACTCTACCTGAAACCAGCGATGTCATTCGACTGATGACGATCCATCAGTCCAAGGGACTGGAATTTCCTGTCGTCATTGTTGCCGACATGGATCGTAAATCACCTGGAGCTTCCAGAAATCCGTTCCTGCATCCACAATGGGGGGCGCTCCTGAACTTACCCGCTGTACGAGGAGTGACTCCGGAAAACTTCGCATTCAAAATGCATCGTGCGATCGAACAGACAGCCGACGAAGACGAAACCGTCAGACTATTATACGTGGCCGTGACCCGCGCGGCTGATTATCTGATTCTCTCTGCCGGTTTACCCTATGATCGCAGAGTGCAATCTCCCTGGATGAAACTGCTGGCGCGCCACTTTGATCTTTCAACGGGACTCCCGACCCTGGATCCCTACCTGGGACGGTTCACCATGGGGAATATTCCCGCAGAGCAGATTCCGGAAATTCGCGTGCATCTGAATCAGCCTCAAACCGAAACGAAACCAGCAAAGAAAATCAAAGAATTAAAACCCAGCCAGTTCCGGTCTGTTCTCGAACAGGGAACTCCCGGTGACTACCCGGAGACATGTAAAATCTTTTTGCCTCAACAACTCAGGCGATCGCAATTCAGTGTGTCACAACTGGAAGTGACGGATGCCTTGTTGCGGGAACTGCCTGAACCACACTACCCCGTGCTGGCAGCGGCGGATTTGCTGAATGCTGATGAGGCAACCCAACTGGGGACATTGACACACGCTGCGATTGAGCGACTGGATCCATCGAAGCCTGAACAGTCGGATCGGATTGTGGAACTCGTTCTGTTCGATCAGCCTCAGCCAGTACGAGACAGACTGAAACCGCTGATTCAGCAACAGATCTCAGCCTGGTACGGATCAGAACTCTGCAGTGATCTGCAGGCGGCACGAGTACATTATCGGGAACTGGATTTTCTACTACGCATGCCTGCCGCGGCTGATCAGGAATCGACTGTGACGGTAACCGGAATGATAGATGCCGTTTATCAGACTGACGATCAGCGCTGGGTCGTCCTTGACTATAAAACGGGTGCCCGCCTCGCACAATTAACAGACCAAGCGTTGATCTCAGAGTATGAATTTCAGCTGGGAGTTTATACACTGGCGATCGAACAGCTCATTGGATGCCTGCCGGACACTGTCGGTCTGGCAGTGGTACATGATTCTGTTCGAATTGTGGAAATGAAGTTCGATGCAATGCAACTTGTTCAAATTTCAGACCGAATTACCCAGGCGATATCTCACATCAATCAATCTCTCGTGGCGACAGAAAGTTGTTAAGCGGTTCCATGTCCAGTGAGTCCCCCACCGAGCTCGATTGTTTTCAGCAGCTGTATCAACATTCTGAAATCTTTGAGATCATCCGCGAACACTCCGGTTCGGAATTTCATCTGCAGAAACAGTTGCGTAAAAATTACTCCGATGAGATGGTTCGAGCTGCTTTGACGCTCTCGGAATTACGCAAACGGGGTCGCTCCAAGTTTACCCGGGCGGACCAGATGTGGTTTGACCGAAAAAGTCTGGAGCAGGCAACACCTGAGCCTGTTTCACAGCATAAGGCGAACCGGTTTTCGGGCACGGTATATGATTTCTGCTGCGGAATGGGCGGGGATCTGATTGCACTGGCAGAGCATGCGACTGTGATGGGCGTTGAGATTTCACCGGTTCTCTGTCAGTTTGCTGCCTGGAACAGTGAAGTTTACGGGGTTTCCGGTTCAGTCAGTCTGCTGAATCAGCGACTGGAAGACATCCAGGATCGCCAGGGAAGGCTGCACATTGACCCGGATCGACGCCCTGATTCGGGAGGAAAAGTCATTCGGATCGAGGACTATCTGCCGGGACTGGAAACGCTCCAGGAATTGATTTCTCAATTTCAAGGGGGGGCCATTAAACTCAGTCCCGCCAGTAATTTCGCCGGTAAGTTTCCCGGCTCTGAAACCGAACTGATCAGCCTGAGCGGGGAGTGCAAGGAAGCGACGATCTGGTTTGGGGATCTGGCCGGAGAACACGAATTTCGAGCGACCGCCATTTCCAAAACCGGGCAGATCGACAGTATTGCCGGTCATCCGATGGATGCGTATGTTGAGCTTGCCGATCCGGGCAGCTATATCTACGATCCCGATCCGGCTGTGGTCCGCTCCGGGCTGCTGGACGTCGCAGCTGCACAAGCGGGATTGAGCCGCCTGGATCCGGAAGAGGAATACCTGACTTCGGCTGAAGTCGTAGAATCACCGTTCTTCAGGCGTTTTCGGATTCTGGAAGAACTGCCGAACAATGACCGGGAAATCCGGAAGTACTTTCGAAGCGCCAACTTTGGCCAGCTTGAAATTAAATGCCGGCGGATACCGGTTGGTATTGAAGCGCTCCGCCGTAAACTGTCGCTGAAAGGTGAGGGAGCCGGTGTACTGATCATCGCCCGTCTGCAAGGCAGATCACGTGCCCTGGTTTGCGAACGGGAATAAATCGCGGACCTGCTTTCCACAGCAATCATCTACAAAAAAAAAACGGGATCCAAATCAGGATCCCGTTTTCTGTATGCTGTTGTTTTAACACAAAAATCAGACAGATTATTGTGCCTGTCGGAACTGGAACCGATCGACTGGAATTAATTGTTGCGGGGCAGCCGGTGCATTGTTAAACACGAACGAGAAGGCATAGCAGATCACCATCCCGGATGACATTTCCCCGACGTAGATGCCTCCTTCGGCAAATTGAGCCCGACCCTGTGCCGGCAGATCGACGGCACCCGGAATAATCACATAATGGGGTTTCGCTGTCGGGTCGACACCAAAGTCAGCAGCAAGATTTCGAAAATAGGCATAAGTGAATTTGCCGGTCCGTGAGTTCAGGACAGCTCCCTGCAGACGACCAGTGAGGAAGTCAAGCACAAATACCCCTTCTGCATTACCAGCGCGCGTTGGCACGGTTGTAATTGCAAAACGATCGCCATCCCGGTCGGTGGCGACTGCATAAGCCGGTTCATGTGGCCAGAAATAAGATAAACACATACCGCAGACTACGCCGATGGTCAGCCACAAAAATCGGCGTTCTCCATTTTGATTTTTCACCACAAATGCCTCCCAGTGCTCTATTTAATCAGAATACGAGTGTATTGACTCACAGCCTGCTGTCTGTACCAGATGAGGAGTACAAACTTGATCAATGAAGATCGACCCGAACGGATCGTGGCTGACAAACGTATTGTAACCAAGATTTGAAATCCCTGCCAGACTTGATTTCGTCGAATTCGAGGAAAGCCAGGGAGGTCGAATCAAGGGTTTTTTCAGGTTAAAAGCCTGAATTACTCATTGGTTGTAATTCCGATCAAGCGAAAGTATGCTGATTTCTGGTAACTGCCATCCAGGCAGATCGGATTCAACATGTCGCAGCTCAACTCTAACTCGTCTTTTCGCACGGGTCTGGAATGAATCATCGAGAGGAAGGAATGCAACTATGGAAACAATGAACGGTCAATTGAATCGTAAATTGCGAATGGCGCTGGTGGGTGGTGGACAGGGTTCGTTTATCGGTCGAGTTCATTCCATCGCTGCCTGTCTGGATAACCGTGCGGAACTGGTGGCCGGAGCATTATCTTCCAATCCTGAGAAAGCAAAAGCATCCGCACCTGCCTATGATATTCATCCCGATCGCGCTTATGGTTCCATCGAAGAACTCGTCGAGAAAGAGGCAGCGCTGCCCGCAGATCAACGAATCGATTTCATCAGCATCGCGACTCCTAATTTTACTCATTTTCCAATCGCGAAGACGGCCATCGAAGCCGGGTTCAATGTCATCTGTGATAAGCCAATGACCTTTGATCTGGCACAGGCTGAAGAGCTGAAGTCACTCGTGGAAAAATCAGGCGTCGTCTTTGCCGTCAGTCATAATTATACCGGTTATCCACTCGTTCGCATGGCGCGGGAAATGATTTTGAATGGGGACTTCGGCGAGATCCAGGCAGTCCGTTCCAATTACATTCAAGGCTGGTTGCGTTCCCGGCTGGAACAGGAAGATCAGAAACAGGCTGCATGGCGCACCGACCCTGCGAAGTCAGGTGCAGCAGGCGCTTTTGGGGATATCGCAACGCATGCCTACAACCTGGGACGTTATATGACGGGACTGTTGCCGGAAGAAATTTCCTGCAATCTGAAAATCTTCGCACCCGGGCGTCAACTGGATGACTATGGTCATGCTGTCATTCGATTCCAGAATGGTGCACTGGGAACAGTCACTGCCAGTCAGATATCACATGGTCGCGAAAATGACCTGTTCATTGAAATTGATGGTACGAAGGGAGCGTTGGCCTGGCGACAGGAAGAGCCTAACCAGATGATCATCCGCCGCAATGGCCAGCCGCATTCGATTTATACACGCGATCCGAATGCCCCCTTCATGAGCGAAGCGGGGGCTGCTGCCTGCCGCTTGCCAGCAGGGCACCCGGAAGCCTTTTTTGAAGCATTCGCGAATATCTACCGATCTGCTTTTGATGCGATGATTAATCGAATTACCGGTCAGCCTTTTGAACCGAAAAATACAATCTATCCGAATGTCTATGACGGCGTGGAGGGGATGTTTTTCATACAGCAGTCTGTAGCCAGCAGTCAGGAAAACGGAGCCTGGTTACCATTTCAGTGTGACTCTGCCCGCAGTTAGTCAGGTCTTAACCTGATTCACATTCGTGAGCCGAGTGTCGAAACCGAAGTTGATGACAGGATACGTGCCTGCCGGAGATCGTTGTCTTTGTTGCTGAAGATGCATTGCGATCTCATTTTCAAATCGCAAACGAGAAGCGGAAAGCCGGTGTTTCATGAAGAAAATTCCACTGCATTTTCAGATTCTGATAGCACTGATCGCAGGCACGATTCTTGGTTTCATATTTAACCCGGGGGAAATCCAGCTTGATGATCAGACCTTAACCGTCAGCCCGGTGGCTGGCGGTTTTGAGGTCGTTCAAAAGACAGCAAAGCAGGACCCGCAGGAATACGACTTCGCAAGTCGGGATCAGTTGCTAAAGCGTTTTCCGGAACTGAAAAGTCTGTTTGTTACCGGGGATCCTGAAAAAACGGTCTCTGTCAACGTGACCGGGCGATTGATTCATATCGTGGATGCTGCCCGGAAAGTCACTCTCACGTACACCCGGAATGTCGATCAGAAAAAAACGGTGACGTCCATCTCTGCGGACAACGGAGAAGAACTGGCCAGGCAGTATCCGGAATGGAAACAAACCTACGAGAAATATGGTACGGGCATTTCACAAACCGTGATGGCAGTTTCCAAATGGCTGGGTGATGTGTTCCTGCGTTTACTGAAGATGGTGACAATCCCGCTGATTGTCACCTCGCTGATTACCGGGATTGCGAGTCTGGGAAATGCTACCCGTTTTGGTGCGATGTTCTCGAAGACGCTGCTGTATTATTTTTGTACAAGCCTGCTGGCAATCTTTACCGGTATTTTCGTAGTCAATCTGATTCAACCTGGTATCGGCGCAGAATTACCGGGGGGCAGTGGCTCACTTTCGGCGGGAACGGACTCGATCGGTTCTATTTTTCTGGATATGGTGGATCGGCTTATCCCGACCAATATCATTCACTCGCTGGGCGAGGGCGAATTTCTTTCGATTATCTCGTTCAGCATGCTGACTGGTATCTTTATCATCATTGTTGGCGGCAAGCATGCCAAGGTGCTGACGGAATTCTTTCAGGCCGGCTTTGAAGTCATGATGCGGATGACGATGTTCGTAATCAGTCTCGCCCCGATTGGCGTTCTGGCCTTTATGGTGTACGCGGTTTCTTCCCAGGGGTTTGAGATCTTTAAGACATTAGCCTGGTATATGATTGCCGTCTTTTTAGCATTAGTCATCCACGCGGTGGTCATCTTACCTTGTCTGTTAAAGTTTGTCGCGCGGCGTTCTCCACTGGAATTCGCACGCGCGATGAGCCCGGCGCTGATGACCGCTTTCTCGACGGCTTCTTCCAACGGAACTCTTCCGCTAACGATCAGTTGTGTGGAAGAAAATGCAGAAATCTCGAACGAAGTCAGTTCTTTCGTGCTGCCCCTGGGAGCAACGATCAATATGGACGGGACTGCCCTGTATGAAGCAGTAGCGGTGATGTTTATTGCCCAGGCTTATACCGGTATCGTCATGCCCGTAGAACAACAGATTCTGGTGGCCGTGACTGCTTTGCTGGCCAGTATCGGAGCCGCCGGAATTCCCCATGCCGGTCTGGTGATGATGGCGATTGTACTGCAGGCTGTGGGACTGCCCCTGGAAGCGCAGGGAGTAATTATTGCTGTCGACCGTATTCTGGATATGTGCCGCACATCTGTGAATGTCTGGAGCGATTCCTGCGGTTGTGCCATCATTGAACGGTATCGCTGAGATTTTGACCCGGTCCGCTGAGTTCAATCGAAGCGGGGAGATTCTGCGATTCTGCCGTATATTCAAATAACTAACCGTTTCAATCGTTACAAACTGACTCCCGCCTGATCTGCCGATAACCGATTGCCGATACGAGATAACAGGGCAATCCGCCTTCAACTCTGCATTATTCTTCTTCGGCGTTTTGGATCAGGTGAAATGGAACAGGTAATCACCCAGCCACTGGAATGGATTCACAATGTTTGTGACCAGTTTACGGAAATCACCGGCTGGCCTTTGAAATTCACGCCTGCCAAACCAGGAGAGCGAAAGTCCCTTGAAGCCGAGTTATGCCAAAGCGAAAAATATTGCTGGTATGAATCCATCGAGGATGGCAAGCGGATTCTGGGATATCTATACCTGACCCTGCCTGATGAAACGGCAAACGATCATCTGTTCGTGACCGCGATCAAGTTTGCAGAACTGGTCGGGGGATTGATTTCTCAACTCGAAACCATGCATTCTTCGCTTGAATCCAAGACCAGGGAAGTGACGACACTGGTGGATGTAGGGCTGTCTGCAACAAGGCAGGAAGGATTGCAGGACGCGTTACAGAAGTTGCTGGAAGCGGCTTTGCAACTGACGGGATTTCGCGCAGCCAGCTTCTTTTTATTGAACTCTGAGTCAAACCAGTTGTCTCTGCGAGTCCAATATTGTTTAACGGCTCTTGAGATTCCCTTTCATCGCCGGAAACTGAATGAATCACCACCGGACCTTGAAGCATTTGAAAATGAGGCATTGATCATCAATCGGCAGGAAAACCCTGAGTTATCCCGCTGGTTACCAGAAGGCTGCCTGACAGGTGTCTGCGTTTCAGTGCAGTCGGAATCCGGTCCGTTTGGAACGTTGTGGGCGTTTGACCGGCGTGCCCGGCATTTAAAAGACCGGGATATTCATATCCTCAAGTCAATCGGTGCCCAGGTCAGTACAATTTTAGAGCGTGCGGTTTTACTGAAAGAAAGCCAGAACCAGATTCGTTTGAAAAAAGAGCTGAAGGTGATCTCGGAATCGTTTCCGGCTGAACTGGCACGGGAATCTCATCGGGAACGGGACTTCCAGGCTGCGGTACAGACAATCAGCCATCATGAAGTCGGGGGGGACTTATGCGAGTTCATTACCCTGGCACCACATATTACCTGTTTCGCTCTGGGTGATGCCTCCGGCGACAGTATTCCCGCGGCAGTGGTAATGGCCTCGGTCCGGGGAGCGCTCAGAACATTAACGGAAGGCCCGATTGAACAGGCAAAAGATACACGCTTTGTCATCGGCCGCATTAACACAGCCTTGTATCATACTTCATTGCCGCATCAGTTCATGAGCATGATGTATGGCGTCATCGACACCAAAAATCGGACTTTCACATATACGAATGCCGGGCATCCTGCGCCGTTCTGGGTTCATAAAGGCAAAATCACCAGCCTGACTTCGCATGGCATGTTACTCGGCGTGACTGAGACAAACGACTATGACTACTCAGTTATTCCCATTTGCACCAATGATATCATTGTCGGTTTCAGTGATGGCATCAGCGAAGCGATGAGCAGTGAACGCAAAATGTTTCGCTCGGATGGGATTATGAAAGTCCTGGAAAATCATATCGAAGATACCGCGGAAGAAGTGATGCAGGGGATCTGGGCCAAGCTGCAGAAACATCTGGAAGGCGGGAACGATGGTGATGACAGAACATTGATGGTTATGAAATTCGCCCGCAATCCAGTCTGATGCTCAGCGACTCCCCGCCTGACTGGAACACATCACATTGAGCCCGGGAGGCTCTCAATCTATTATGCTCGATCCAAATGGCAGGGGAGACGTTCCAGCAGGATGGGACGCAGTCTAACCGACAATGCGAAAACGTGGCTGATCTTCTGACGAAACCCCCCGGCTATCATCGGTCCCAGCCCAGTCCTGTGGCTCATCCTCTGCTATTTCAATACAGGACTCCGGCTTCATTGCTGTCGCTGATTGCGGTACAGGACTGTTGCCGATTTGAGAGCCTGGTTTCGATATTTTCTTTGCAGTCGGGATTGAGACCGGTGTTTGTATCCAGCGATTCACCCTCAACAACTGCGAACGTGGTGCCAGGAGCGGGAAATGAGAGCAGCGATAACTGGTCTGTTGCTCGTTACTCCACATTCCAGAGAGAGTGTTTCCTACTAATCCCAGGTTCAGTGAAGTTTCTCCGTCCTGAATCGATTGCTGAACCATTCGCGCCATCAGTGTCGTGATGACTTCCGGTGGCGTCTCTTTATGTCGCCCCACTGCCAGGTAATCTGTACCGGAACCGTATTGCATCCCATAGGCGCAGGCAACCAGTGAATGATTCACAAACAGGGCATCAATCCGTGCCATGCCTGCACGTACAGCGGGCCCGTGGATGTCATGCAGAAAGGAAAGTTTTTTGTCCTGGGGAAAATTCCCCCCCGCGATGTGCAACTGATTCCCGTCCTGAAAATTCATAAGCTGGAACTCCGCCCAGAGATCCCAGCGTGGATTCCAGCCGGGTGTCAGTGGATTCTCGAGCCGTGAACGGTAAAAGGCGATGTGCCCCGCTTTGCCGGTGATCTGTTCTGCATGGGAGATCAGCTGTTGTGTTTTCTCAGACCGGGAAGCCAGATAGTCTTCCCAACTGGTTTGAGTGGTGTTGACCAGAGGCTGTTTCTGCCAGACTGCCTGATTACCTTGAAAACCGACTGACTTGAAGGAATTCAAAGTGCGTCGATGGTCGTGACCCTCCTGGTCGATATACCTCAAGTCGATCAGGTCCCAGTCGCGTTTGGAAGTATGAATGTGCCTCATCGCAGTGACCATGGTCGCAGCAGGGTTGGATCCAATCTGCCCGTAAAAAGTTCCCCACCCATCCAGAGGATAAGTCAGAACGCGCATGACACCCACTTTTGTCGTCACGGGTTTTACGACCAGGGGAACGATACCGATAATTTTATTGCCCAGGGTTACAAACAGAATCCGCAGTTTCTGATCGTGTCCAAAATGCGTCCAGTAATGTTCCAGCCATTCAGGTGAATGCGCAAAGGTGGCCCCTTTGGTTTTTCCCAGCAGAGCTCGCCAGGCCAGACGAAAATGATCGAGACGATCAATGTCGTTAATTTCGGCAACGGTGATCATGGCAACTCCGATTCTGGAAATGACAGGCAGCAATTCAGTACATCAGGAAATGAACTAAAATGCAACAATCATGCCAGAAGACAGGCGAGTCGAAATTCAGCACCAGATATCAGGTCTGTCAATAGCAGCCAGTTGGGAGCCTATGCTGTAACATGCCTGCAAACATCGATTTCCGGATCAAATTGATCAGGATGATTTGGAATCACGCTGTCCAAGATCTGTTCCCCTCTGAAATGAGACGTTGAATTAATGCCACACAGAACCAGCTTGTGTGGCAGAAAATCAACATGCTCCGGCAGGGGGGAATTCAGCTACTGAGTTTTTTCAAAGCTGTTTCTGCTGCTTTCTGGACGCGTGGATCTTTGTCTTTGGTGGCCGTCTCCAGGGCCTGCTTGATTTCCGGTGTTTTGATTCCGAATTCTCCCAGGCTGATGGCTGCTTCGACTCGTGCATCCGGGTTGGGATGTTTTGTGAGCAGATCGGTCAGCGCGGGAAGGGCAGCCTTGGCTCGCGCTGGGCTGGGATCAATTTTTGTCAATGCCCATAAAGTAATTGCGTTTTCGTGTTCGTTATGTGATTTGAGTTCTTTCTCCAGCAGGGGAACCGCTGATTCAGAGAGTTTGCCAAAACGGGCCAGGGCATAAGTTGCAACGACACGCAGAACCAGATCATCAGAATTAACGTAGGGTGTAATGAGTGGGATCGCATCTGCCGCAGGGGGGCCGATCTCAGCCAGGGCTGTGATTAACTCAGCGATGACGGTCTGGTCTTTTTCATTTTCCAGGGCTGCTTTCAGACTGGGAACTGCTGATTTTGCCAGAGGTCCTGACAGGGCAATCGCACTGGCTGCTTCTCTGCGAAGCAGTGCATTATCATCTGAAAGCGCCTTAATCAGGCCTGGTAATGCAGCGTTCACGGCTTCAGGGTTGGTTGGATCTTCTCTCAGAAGTGCCCAGGCGCAGACGAGCCGGAAACGCTCATCACCAGAATCAGCTGCCGCATATTTTTTGATCAGTGGCAATGCTTTTTTACTGCCGATTTTTGACAGTGCATAAACGGCTTTGTTTCTGGTGGTGCCAGTACTGTTTTCCAGAATGTTGATCAGTTGAGTTTCTGCTTCGATCGCTTTAGGGCCAATTTCACCTAAGCTGACAATGGCTGTCTCGCGAATATCCGTATCTTCTGATTTTGTCAGTTTCAGTAATTCGGGAATGGATGCTGCCGATTCGGTTCCGATTTCACCCAGAACATGAATAGCCAGAAGTTTCAGAGAAGAGTCCTCATTTAACAGTTTTGTGATTTCAGGCACAGATGCTTTCCCAATGGATGCCAAGGCTGATGCGCTGGTGAGCGTTAAGGCCGTGGGACCATCCTGCATCGACTTAACAAGTGCTGAGACGGCTGAGGAAGCGTCCGGACCAATTGCACCCAATGCCGCTGCGGCGTCCAGTTTGACATTCAGGTCAGAATCGGACAGTAGTTTGATCAACTCAGGAACCGCTGACTTGGCAGCACTGCCAAAATTTCCTAAAGCAATCGCGGCATGAGCACGAACTTCAGGAGAGGAGTTTTTCAACAGAGGTGTTAACGCGGGCACAACTTCAGCAGGTTTGGCGGAGATAGCGCCTAATGCGTGTGCGGCATGCCAGACCAGTTCGGGATTTTCCACTTTCAAAGCTTTGATCAAAGTGGGAATGGCTGCTTCACCCTGGGCTCCCATATTAGCAAATACATCACAAATTTGCTGACACTGTTCTGTATGATTAACTTTGTACTCCGTTTTCAGTTGTTCCAGAAGCGGTTCTACAGCGGGGGCACCAATTTCAGTAAGGGCGACTGCTGCACTGGAGCGTACTTCGTTGACGGGAACATGCAGACTGTCGACAAGGACCTTGATAATCGGCTGCAGGTTTTCTTTGTTTCCCGGATCAACGGCCCAGAGTGTGCGGGCAGCAGCAATTTTCAGATAGGAATTATTGCTTTCCAGCAGTGGCAGAATCTGTTTGGCTGCCGGTTTTGATGCCGGGCCAATACTCCGCAGGGCCTGCAACGTGTTGTATTTCAGGATGATGGAGTAGCCCCGTAAGATTTTAGTCAGTTCAGGAACAGCAGCGGATGCAGCTGGTCCAATTTTTCCCAGTGCAATGATGGCTTCACTCCGGGCAGCGACTGAACCTTCCTTAACGACCTCAATCAATGCAGGGACGGCAGATTTCGATAAGGGCCCCAGTTCTCCCAGGCGATGGGCGGCAATTGACTGCTGCTCTTCATTATCGCTGCCCAGATCTTTAATCAGGGGAGCGAGATCAGGGGTTTGAGCAGAAACGATACCAGATGTGAATAAACTGACGCCCAGAAAAAGCACTGTCGTAAGTAGTCGACGCATAAGTCAGGTTCCTGCTAATCATTATTGAGAGTACCAGATTCCCCGAAAGTAAAGAATTCACATTACCTGCAGAAGAAAGACTGGCGAAATAGAAAGGAGAACATTAAACTGTTACTTAATAGATATCATGATCCGAGTTGAAAAATCAAGTAATTCTGATCAGATTCATCAGGAAATCATAGAAGCCTGCCTGACGTGATACGAAAGTGCCCGTCCGAATCAGGTCCGTTCTCAATTTATACTCAGGGGTAAGAGATGAAACCAGTAATACGCAAAATGGCCCTGTCCGGTGTATGTTTAACAATCCTGTTGTCTACAGGATACATGGCTCAAGCTGCTGGCCCCTTCTTCCCGAGACAAACGGTTTATAATTTTGGTGGCGGTTACAGTCCCACCGCATTTTATGGTTACCGTGGAATCTATGGTGGTGGTTACTACGGAGGAGGATATCCTGGATATTATGGTGGGTATTACAACGATGGTTCCTCGCTGATTCGTGCACAGGGTCAGGCAAATGTCGATCAATCCAAAGCCATGGTCAATTATCAGGAAGCAACCAGTAAATATATTGATAATCAGAAGAAGCTTGCTGAAACCTATGTAGAACGTCAAAAAGCAAAACGCGAGGCGATTCATCAACAAGCTGAAATCGATAAAGAACTGGCTCAGCAGAAACAGGATGCCATTGAAGCACAAAAGGAAAAGAATCTCAAACTGCAGGAATCTGGTTTGAGTCCCTATTACAACGCCTCTACCTCGCAGGATCAGGAAACTTTAAACGCCAGCCAACTCAATCCGGCAACAGGAGAAATTTCCTGGCCTGAAGCGCTGATGGGGCCGGAATATGCAGATTCGCGTAACAAGCTTCAGGAGCTCTATTCTTTGAAGAATTCCACCGGCATCACTTCCAGCCTTTCGCGGGAAATTCAAGAAGAAGCGCTGAATATGAAAAACATTCTGCGTGGTCAGATCAAGACGATGCTGCCGAACGATTATCTGGCCGCCCGCGGGTTCATTGAAGGCCTCATCAATATGGGGAAAACCTCCCGGACAGGCTGATAAAGAATTTCACCGCATGGCCTTCACTTTTACTCTCAAGCATGCGCTCACGATCCCGGTTGAAGTTGATTCGATCAATCATGCAGCGGTACAGCAACTGTCGGCAGATGAGGTACGCGCCCTGCCTGTGCTCCAGGGGAATCAACGGGCTTCCCTGGCAGACTTTTTCGATGTGAAACAGTCCGCTACCGAGCCTGATTTGATGGTCTGGGCAGGAGATTGCAGCCGAGTCAAAGCCATTGGTGCCGAGTTATGCTCCGGTTCCATTCGCATTGAGGGGAATGCCGGCATGCATCTCGGCAGGGAAATGTCCGGTGGTCGAATTGAAGTGCAGGGGGATGTTGCCGATCTCGTGGCTACTGGAATGCGAGGCGGCGAGATTCATATCACTGGAAATGCCGGAGATCTGGTCGGAGCTGCCTGGCCGGGCAGTAAACGGGGTATGAATGGCGGGACAATCCTGATTCGCGGCAGCGCCGGCAGAGAAGCCGGCCATCGCATGCGGCGGGGTACGATTGTCGTAGGAGGCGATCTCGGTGATGCTGCCGGTTTTGATATGATTGCGGGTTCGATATTTTCCTTCGGGAAACTCGGAGCCTGTCCCGGAGCCGGCATGCGGCGCGGAACGATCGCTGCGATGGATGCCTCCACGCAACCGGAGTTGCTCCCGACGTTCAAGTATTCCTGTCTGCACAAGCCTGTCTGGCTGTCTTTTTTTCTCCGTGAGTTGAAAGCAGTCGGCTTTCCGGTTCCGGAAGATTGTCTGGATGCGGAGTATCGTCGATACTGTGGTGACTTTCTGACACTTGGCAAGGGAGAAGTTCTGGTCCGCCAGTGAAAAGTTTTGCCGCTTTTGACAGCCTGCGTTCCCTCTGATTATGTCTACTTCACAACGTAATATTGCCGACCGGTTAAAACAGTCCGCTCAAGACTGGCCTTTTCAAAAAGCGGTCGTCTTTCCTGCAGGTCAGGACAAACAGGGCCGTTATACTTACAGCAGTCTCACCTTTCAGCAACTGGATCAGGAAAGTGATCGACTGGCACGCGGGCTGATCCAACTGGGCGTGCAGCCTGGGACGCGAATGGCTCTGATGGTCCGCCCCGGTCTGGAATTTATCGCGCTAACCTTCGCATTGTTTAAAGCAGGTGCCGTGATCATTCTGATTGATCCGGGTATGGGCAGAAAAAATATCATGCGCTGCCTGGCGGAAGTCGAGCCTGAAGGGTTTGTGGCAATTCCGCTGGCACAGTTAATCCGCAAACTCAAACGCCGCGCTTTTCCCAGGGCGCATCTGAATGTCACTGTCGGCAAGCCGGTGCTGACTTCCGGTATCGATTATCAGTGGCTGCTGGGAAATGAGTGGAAACCGTTTGAAATGGTGCAGCGTTCTGCCACCGATCCTGCTGCGGTGATCTTCACGAGTGGAAGTACCGGACCTCCCAAAGGTGTTGCGTACGAGCATGGCATGTTCTGGTCGCAGGTGGATCTGCTCCGCGATTATTATCAGATCCAACCTGGTGAAGTCGATCTGCCAGGGTTCCCATTGTTTGCGCTTTTCAATTCAGCCATGGGAGTCACGACCGTAGTTCCCGATATGGACCCCACCAAACCGGCCCGGGTTGATCCGGAAAAAATCATCCGGCAGATCAATGATCATGGTGTCACACAGGCATTTGGTTCGCCAGCAATGTGGAATCGGATCGGCAGGTATTGTGAACAACACCAGATTCAGCTTCCTTCACTAAAACGTGTGTTATCGGCAGGAGCCCCGGTGCCTGTCCATGTGATTCAACGTATGCGGCAAACTTTTACCAGTCCGGAAACGGATATCAATACGCCTTACGGTGCAACGGAATCTCTGCCGGTCGCTACGATCTGTGGTCGCGACGTGCTGGAAAAAACATCAGAACAGACGCAGTCTGGAGCGGGCACCTGTGTGGGAACTCCGTTTCCGGGAGTCCTGGTGAAAATCATTCAGATTCATAACGAGCCGATTGGAGCGATCGATACCGCCATAGAATTACCTGCCGGCGAGATCGGGGAAATCATCGTACAGGGACCGATGGCGACCCGTGAATATTTTCAGCGGCCCGAAGCAACACAACTGGCGAAAATTCCTGACGGCGAACGATTCTGGCACCGCATGGGAGATGTCGGTTATCAGGATGCGGAAGGGAAACTCTGGTTCTGCGGACGCAAGGCCCACATGCTGGAAACCAGCCAGGGGTCCATGTTCACAATCTGTTGCGAAGCAATTTTCAATCAGCATCCTCAGGTTTATCGCAGCGCGCTGGTAGGAGTCGGGTCCAAACCGAATCAGAAACCTGTAATCATCGTCGAGCCGGAGCAGGGGGACTATCCGGCAACTCAGGCGGACCATGATCGGTTCACACAGGAACTGCTGGCATTGGGGAAAGCCAACCCGTTAACGGTCTCTATCGAGACGGTTCTGTTTCATCGTTCTTTGCCTGTTGATATCCGGCATAATGTCAAAATCTTTCGTGAGAAATTAACGCCCTGGGCAGAGAAGCAGGTCAAATGAATGTGCTGGTGACCGGGGGAGGCGGCTTCCTGGGGTTATATATTGTCGAGCAACTGGTGGCTGCCGGGGAAACGGTTCGTGTACTGTGTCGCGGCGAGTATGCGCGGCTCAAAGAACTGGGTGTCGAAACCGTTCAGGGTGATATTCGTGATGCCGCCACAGTCAATCAGGCCTGCGAGGGAATTGATACCGTTTATCATACAGCCGCTGTTTCCGGCATCTGGGGACCGTGGGATTACTTCTACAGCATCAATACTCAAGGAACTTTGAACGTCATTGAATCCTGCAAATCGCAAGGAGTGACGCGACTGGTTTATACGAGTTCGCCCAGCGTCGTCTATGATGGTTCTGCGCACGAGAATGCTACCGAAGCCCTGCCTTACAGCGAACAGTTTCTCTGCCATTATCCCCATACCAAGATGCTGGCGGAACGTGCTGTGCTGGCCGCGAACGGTGCAGCCGGACTGGCGACGGTCGCGCTCAGACCACATCTGATCTGGGGCTCCCGTGATAATCATCTGATTCCCCGATTGATCCAGCGTGCCAGGTCAGGCCGCTTGCGGCAGGTGGGAGAGGGTATCAATCTGATATCGATGAGCTACGTGGAAAACGCGGCAGCCGCCCATCTCCAGGCCGCTGCCCGACTGTTTCCTGATTCCCCCGTCGGCGGTCAGGCTTATTTTATCAATGAGCCCGAACCGGTGCTGATGTGGGAATGGATCAATCAATTGCTCGCCGATGCTGGCCTGCCTCCCGTTAAAAAACAGATCTCCACCAAAGCCGCGAAACGAATCGGAAGCGCGCTGGAGATGATTTATCGGGTTCTGCATCTGCCAGGCGAACCGCCGATGACTCGCTTTCTGGCCTCTCAGCTCAGCAGTTCTCATTATTATAACGTGGGCCGTGCGCAACATGATTTCGGGTATCAGCCTCCCGTCAGCTTTGAAGAAGCGATGCGGCGGATGAAGCCCGAACTGCAGCGACTGGCGGCAGAGTAATCCTGGGTGTTTCTCTACTGAAACCTGCCGGTAACTGGACACATAGGTGGGAATCTCTCTTGGTGAAACTCCGGGGAGAGATTAAACTTGCGTCGAACAGTAGTGCGAAGGGGTTGCTTGCGTACTGTGTCAAACAGGATCGGGTAGCCCTTTGAATTCAAATCAAGTGAATGGAGTGGAAAATGGAGTCGTTCGATCTGTCCGAGCATGGAATCAATGTGGACTGGGTAATGCGCAATCCGGACCCATCGATATTGTACGAAGAAGCCATTCGCTATGAACCAGGAGCCTCCATTTCGGATACGGGAGCGTTGATTGCCTACTCCGGCGAAAAAACGGGACGCTCCCCGAAAGATAAACGGGTCGTCAAACATAAAAATTCCGCCGATGATATCTGGTGGGGCGATGTGAATTACCCCCTCGATCAGCATGCGTTCTTCTGTAACCGGGAACGTGCCACCGACTATCTGAATATCTGCCCGCACCTGTACGTGATCGATGCCTTCGCCGGCTGGGATCCCGAGTACCAGATTAAAGTCCGCGTGATCTGTTCGCGGCCTTATCATGCGCTGTTCATGCATAACATGCTGATTCGTCCGACAGAAGAACAATTGGAAGATTTCGGCAAACCGGACTATGTGATTTACAATGCGGGGACATTTCCTGCGAATCGTTTTACCACCGGTATGACATCCAAAACCAGCGTGGACCTCAGCATCGAGGATGGTGAGATCGTAATTCTGGGAACCGAATACGCGGGCGAAATGAAGAAAGGCATCTTCACCGTCATGAACTACCTGATGCCGAAACTGGGGATTCTGTCGATGCACTGTTCCGCGACTGCGGATCGCCAAACGGGTCGCTCCTCGGTTTTGTTCGGGCTGTCCGGTACTGGAAAAACCACACTCTCTGCAGATCCCAAACGATTTCTGATTGGTGATGACGAACACTGCTGGACGGATAATGGAATTTTCAACATCGAAGGAGGCTGTTACGCCAAGGCGATTTATCTCTCGCGGGAAAACGAGCCGGAAATATTTCAGGCGCTGCGTTATGGAGCGGTGCTGGAAAACGTGGTCTATGATGAAGCCCGGCATCATGTCGATTTTGATGATACCAGCTTCACCCAGAATACCCGCGGCGCTTATCCGATCGAGTACATGCCCAGTGCCAAAATTCCCTGCGTGGCAGACCATCCCAATGATGTGATCTTCCTGACCTGCGATGCGTTTGGCGTTCTGCCCCCGGTCAGCCGTCTCACTCCCGAGCAGGCCATGTATCACTTTATCAGCGGTTATACAGCGAAAGTCGCCGGTACGGAAATGGGCGTCGATGAACCGCAGGCCACCTTCTCGCCCTGTTTTGGCGGGCCCTTTCTGGTCTGGCATCCTGGCAAATACGCCGACCTGCTGGCGGAGAAAATCCGAAAATACAATGCCAATGTCTGGCTGGTCAATACCGGCTGGAATGGTGGCGCTTACGGTGTGGGAAAACGAATCAGTCTCAAAGATACGCGGGCAATTATTGACGCCATTCATTCCGGAACGCTGGTTCAGGCCCCGACTGAGGTGGATCCCATTTTCGGAACCACCACGATTACAAAATGTCCGGGAGTCGATGATCAGATTCTGGTACCGCATTCCTCCTGGGACGATCAAAGTGCCTACAAAAAAACGGCGATCAAACTGGCTACCGCCTTCAATGACAATTTTATGAAATACGCGTCCGGCGTTTCCGAAGAAGTCCTGGCGGCCGCACCACGGGTTTAATTTTCACTTCGATAGATCTGTTCGAAACATTTCAGGAGTGGGGGGATACGGAGTTCGCCGTGCATGGAAGGATATTAACTTTATGATTCAGCTGAAATTTAATTTACTGCTGCGAAAACTTTTTCTCCAGTGTCTGAATTGACTGTTTCACATCTTCCAGCGTACCAATCGCAACGAACACCTGGAATGAGTAATCGCCGGCGGCGACTCCCTCTGGATCCTTAAACCGAAAGACACAGTTCCATTTCACCACTTTCGCAGCCGGGAAACGAAAGCGGCCGTAGCCCGCGTGCTGATAGCCGGGGGAGGGCTGATCGGGAGAAAAAACACCCATCGCGTACTTGCCGTCCTGTGTACTCAGGATGACCGGATCGTTCTGTTCTCCCGGCCCGTCATCCAGAGGCTGCAGTTTCCCGGTCTTCGGATTCAGTTTCCAGAACTCTTCAAATTCCGCAGGCATGTAACCGGTGAGCGCTTCAAACTGGGCATAGGTGTGGTGTTCTCCCGAGGGAACCGTAAAAGTCACTCGATAATCGAGCACCTGGTCGAGATCCTGGTAACCAATGCGAACCTGTTTGGCAATCTGATGATCAGAAAGAACACGGGTATTGAGGGCCGGCATGCCAGATGATTTCTGTCCGGGCGCCAGCCAGAATGCCATCCGGGTCGTCGTACTCAGCTGATGATCACGACTTTGCAAACGAAGCAGTTTGCTGGATGACCGGGGACCCGCGCCGTCAGAACGTGAACCGGCTTCGGTCGGGTTAAAACACTCCGCCCAGAACTCTCCCGGTTTTCCACAGTCAAAACTGGCGGCTGACTGCAGCTGTCTGCCATGATCAAAACTGTCGATGAATTCCTTGCCATTCCAGGTCAGCGAATGAATTGCGCCCGCCAGGCGACTGGTCGTGGTGATCACGATTTCCGAATCACCGGCTTTAGCTCGGATCACGGCATCGCCGTCTGGAGCAGCCTGACTTTGACTGGCGATGAAACAGCACAGGTTCAGCATCAGGAAACCGCGATAGCAGAAGCGTGTGCTACACAAATGGATCAACATTCAAATGTCCTTCTGAAA
>TARA_R100001132_G_scaffold26412_1_pt1 | contig 28542 bp, 19 predicted proteins | sample TARA_R100001132 | Tara Oceans TARA_R100001132 (sample SAMEA2621247) | marine metagenome | biome: marine biome (ENVO:00000447); feature: mesopelagic zone (ENVO:00000213); material: "saline water (ENVO:00002010), including plankton (ENVO:xxxxxxxx)" | depth 800 m | reverse complement strand
CCACCGCCGGCCCCGCCAGCTCCTCCGGCTCCCATTCCGCCAAGTCCGCCTCCCAGACCTCCGCCGCCACCGCCACCGGTTGTCTGTGCCTGTCCACCACCTTGACCACCGCCCAGTCCACCACCGCCAAGTCCGCCACCCAGTCCACCGCCGAGAGCACCTTGTTTCAGGACCTGAACTGCGAGGAAGGTATCCGGCAGTTTCACATTGAGTGGTTTCTCATTATTGTTGGAAATCAGAACGTTGCCGCCCTTCGAATTTTTGGCAATAATTTTGACATCGACCAGTCCTGCTTCCATAGCTTCAAACAGATCGTCAGCCTTTTCAGCGGATGGATCATATTTCTGTGGAGGGATCGGCTTTTTTGCTGCTTCCAGAGTGGTACTCAGGCAGAGTGCCAGACAAGTCACAGAAAAAAACATCAGTAAACGAGAAGCAGAGTTTGTGGACAACATAGAAAATGTTCCTGTGGTTCACTCGAAGGATACCACGTTGACGTGGTGTGAGATTAGTAATCACTCATCAATCTGAAATAGCTATTTACTACAACTATCCCAATATTATCATCTTACAGCATATTAAACGGGTCTGGCAACAAAAAGTTGTCGCGAAAGCGACTTTTTCACAACTCGGGCTACCGGCTTTTAATATAGAACCGGTCAGGTAAGCGGTGAGTCATATCAGTTTATGCCGATTATGAGGAGTAATACGGTGGCAGAACCTGTCGGGCAGCGTCATACTTCTAATAAATACGAGGCTGTTCACATGAGAGTGTGGAGGGAAGTCAAATTTTGATGTAGTGATTTATCTAACCCTTTAATGCTTTTGAGCCAGTAACTTATGGGAATTTAATAATGGTACGGGAGATTACAGCACAGAATGCCATCGATTACTTAAAAGAGATGGAGCAGTTATCCCCTGAGGAAGACGCAGTAGCGGAAGCACTTGCCTGGGGAGTTTCGAATATAGTCATCCGTATAGATCGCCGGGCAGGAGATGATTTTGTCATCAAACAGTCACGGAAGCAACTGCGAACTCAGGCAGAATGGTTCAGTCGGCTGGAACGGATCTGGCGGGAGCTTGAAGTGATGCAGGAATTGCAGAATCTGCTTCCGGCTGGAGTGGTTCCCCGCGTTCTGTTTGAGGACCGCGATAATTATCTGTTTGCGATGGAAGCAATCGATAAGGATCACAAGGTCTGGAAAGCGGAATTGCTGGATGGAAAATTTGATCTCTCCATTGCTTCACGGTTGGGGAGGTATCTGGGGGCCATTCACAGGTTGAGTTTTCGAAATCAGTCGTTTCAGGAGCGATGGGGGGACTGGGAAATCTTTGACCAGCTTCGCATTGATCCATTTTATCGGTACATCGTCAAAGCCCATCCGGAAATTAAAGATTGGGTGAATGATCTGATTACAGAAATGGAAGGCAATCGCATCTGTCTTGTTCTGGCAGATTTCAGTCCCAAAAACATTCTAATCTCTGGCGATCAGATTCATCTCGTCGATTTTGAGACAGCCCATTATGGCGATCCGGCATTCGATCTGGGTTTCTTTCTGAGCCATCTGGTATTGAAAGCAGTTTTCTTTCGCGAACGTGGAACGCATTGTATTCAACTGGTGGAGCGCTTCTGGGAACATTATCTGGCAGAAATTCACTCGCTCACTGCTTCCGGGGAAAAAAATACTTTTCCCATGGGACAACAGGAACTGGAGCGTCGGACGATCCGCCATCTGGCAGCATGTATGTTGTCTCGGGTTGATGGCAAGAGTACGGTTGATTATCTGAGTGAACCGGATATGCAGGACCAGGTACGCTCTTTTGCGCTCTCTCTGATTCTTGATCCCCCTGCTACGATACAGCAATCGACATTAAGATTGAATGAGATGCAGAATTCCTGAATGAGCTACGGGTGAAGATTCCGTTTTCTCCTGATATGATAGAATGATAATATTAAAGTATATCGTAGTTAATAAATGATGTTGCCGGTAATCACAGCGGGGAGTGTGATCTGAAATGACACAAATTGAGTATGTCCATGCACGCGAAGTATTTGACAGTCGTGGAAATCCCACCGTGGAAGTCGAGATCTGCTGTGCCGGTTCACGTTGCGGGCGGGCCATCGTTCCCAGTGGTGCCAGTACTGGGAAATTTGAAGCCGTTGAGTTACGGGACAAGGAGGCAGCTCGATTCGATGGTTTAGGAGTAACTCAGGCTGTCGAAAATGTAAGACGGGAGATCGCTGCTGCGTTAATCGGACAGGATGCTTCAGACCAGAAAGGCATTGATGCGATTCTCTGTGAACTGGATGGGACCGAGAACAAGTCTCGTCTGGGAGCCAATGCAATTCTGGGAGCTTCACTGGCAACGGCCTATGCTGCCGCAGAGTCACAGGGGCAGACCCCGGTCGAGCGTTTTGCTGAAATCTGGTCAGATTATATCAGTTCGGGCTTTGCAGAGGATACTGAGCAGACAACGCGGACGAATCTTCTGGCTCGTTCCATGTCGCTACCGCTGCCAATGGTCAATATGATTTCAGGTGGCTTGCACGCGGGGCGCAATCTCGATTTTCAGGACTTCCTGATTCTGCCTGTTGGTGCCACATCCTATCGGCAGGCTTTTGAATGGATAGTGACCATCTACCGCCGACTGGGGCAGATTCTCAACAAGACCGGCCACGAAGGAACTCTCATCGGTGACGAAGGTGGTTATGGACCGAAATTAAGTTGTAACAGTGAAGCAGTCAAGTTCATCGTTGCGGCAATAGAGGCTTCGGGCTTGATTCCCGGCGAGGATGTGGCGATTGGCCTGGATGTGGCCAGTACACACTTTTACGATGCTGCAACCGATACGTATCATCTGAATGCGACAGGAGACGAAGCGTTATCGGCTGATGACGTCATTGATATGCTGGAACGCTGGGTCGACACTTATCCCATCATCAGTATTGAAGACGGTTTGGCGGAAGATGACTGGTCTGGCTGGAAGAAACTGACCGAGCGGCTGGGGCATCGGGTTCAGTTAATCGGTGATGATCTGTTTGTGACCAATCAGAAACGCCTGCAGCAGGGCATCGACAGCCAGACGGCCAATAGTGTGCTGATTAAGTTAAACCAGATTGGAACTCTTACCGAAACCCTGGAAACGTTAAAGATGTCCATTAACCATGGTTACTGGCCAGTAGTCTCCGCCCGGAGTGGAGAAACGGAAGATACGACCATTGCCGATCTGGTGGTCGCAACGGGAGCCGGTCAGCTTAAAGTCGGTTCGGTAGGACGCAGCGAACGGCTGGCCAAGTATAATCAACTGCTGCGGCTGGAAGAGGCTCTCTCTGACAAAGCCCTGTATCATGGCGGCGGAATATTTGCCAGTTTGAGATCCAGCTAAGATCACAAACAGGCTTTCTAGTGCAACAAATAAAAGCGTCTTCGATGTCATCGAAGACGCTTTTATTGATTTACATTGAATTCAATTCAGTTGGAAGCGACAGGATCTGTTATCTTTTCTGTTGCGGGTTGCAGGTTAATGTCCAGAGTTGCCAGTAACTGTCCTTTGCTGTTCATTACATGAATTTTAGCTTCTGTCGCTTTAGACAGTCCAATTTGAGGTGTCTGGAAAGCCAGAATATTGTCTTCCCATGTTTCAATTTTGGCTGGTAAACCCATTTCGTTGATCTCCAGAACAACCATACCTTGTTCAGCTCCCAGTCCTTCCGCTGACAGTTGAAACAGTTTTCCGGATACCAGTTCCAGCCGTTCCTGCTCAACGGGTTCCGTAGCGATTTCCGTTTCAGTTTCTGAAGCAGACTCGACAACAGTTTCACCGGCTTCATTGTAATAAATGGGAGTACAGGCAGTGATCACACAGGGAGTTAAAATTGGATCGGCACAGGCAACAGGGTACCAGGGGCGACAGACCGGGGGACACCAGGGGCGAGTATTGATATGAATCCATGGACGGTGCCAGTGATGATGTCCATGGTGATTGTTATGGTGTCCGTGGTGATGGCCATGAAATTTGCTGTGTTTGATCGTTTTTTGTGGGGTTATGATCGGACGCCGGGTTGCTTTGTTCTGTGAGAACTTCTGTTTTTTAGACTCAAACCGATTCGGTTTATCGAATTCATTCTGTTTGGGGGCGGGTTTAAAATGATAATTGTTTGTCTTTGAGCTGAAAGACGTTTTGTAGTTGTTTTGTCCTGTAGAAGATTTCTTGAGTTGAGAAAAACGCTGGTTTGATGATTGCTTATTCTGCTGCGAATTACTGGGACGATGGCTGAAGTTGTTACTTCGGGAATTACCGTTTCGGTTACCGTGGTGGTTGAAGGAACGGCTGGAAGAACTCTTTCCCGATTTTCCTGAAAAACGATTGTTACCAGCAGAAGCATTTCCTGAACCCAACATCAGGGATACTGTAAAGCAAGTGATCAAAGTGGCGATCGTTTTCATCGTTTCGTTCCTCATTATTTTGATTAAGTGTTGTGTGTCTCACACTTAACCATGCGGGAACGAAGAAAATCTGTTACAGCAATTTTATATAAAAAACAGAAAAACGAAATGTGCATGTCTACTGGCGTGGGTTACTGCTTGAAATGAAAGGGTTTAAGAAGATCACCTGGTGAGGATTAATTAGGGGGGAGAATTCTGGACACGGCGTGAAAGTTCCTCAAGAGCGTCCAGATCTGCCTGCAGGGTCTGAAAAATACGAAAGATGCTGACTGCTCCTAGAGTCCCCGCCACGGTGAGAATTCCGATCGCAATTTTGTCATCCAGGTTGATCATCGCCAGTGAAGCGATACTCAGCATAGGTACCAGAAATGCCATAATCAGATAAACCCAGCTCAAGCGTTTGAGTTGCTGATACGAATCGGGAGCCAGCTGAGTGAAATCAGAGTTCTGAATCAGACGCGGATAGATCGAATGCAAACTGAAATAGGTAACACCAAAAAAAGGGTAGCTGGCAGCGATCAGTCCACACAGCAGCAGGGAACCCAGAAAATGGATGTAGGCAGTCACCGGTAATGTACCAATCGCATAATGCATACTGATCGGGTATGCGATTCCGGCAATGATCCACTCCGCCGTACAGATCAGTGCGGCATAATGCCCCAGACGCAGGCAGCGTTTCTGCATGCGGACATTTTTTTCCAGATCCGGTTTTGAGCTGATTTTGCTGTCGGCAGCAGACCGCAGCAACTGCCAGGTCAACCAGCCAACCAGGCCGAGACCTGTGGGATACGCAATCAGGTTGATCGTGGATTGGATATTCCAGAAAGCATCCTGCGAGTTTTTTAAGTGTTCAATAATATGTTTCTGGTTATGAAAGAAATTGAACAGTCCCGCCAGTATATTCGGGATTGCCACAATCAGAATGACGATGGGAATTTCCCAGCCTTTGAGTTTTGCGAACCAGCTTTTCGATGCGGGAAACAGAATCTGCTGCGCCCGGGGATTCAGGCAGAGTTCCAGCTGGTTAGCAAGTGCTGCTCCTGAACTCCAGCGCTGGGCAGGATCGGGGGCCAGGCATTTCTGCAGAACTGTAACCAGGTGCTCCGGACAGTCGGAAGGCAGGTGTTGAGGGCTGGCAGATAACGAAATACCTGTTTTACGCTGTTGGATCATCTGCTTCAGCAGGTCGGACCAGCCGGACTGAATTGAGGGCTCGTGGAAGGGGCGAATTCCCGTTAACAGTTCTGCCAGCATCAGTCCCAGAGAATACAGGTCACTGCGTTCGTCCAGGCTTTCAGGGAGTCTTGCATCAGTCGGATCATAGGCTTCGAGCTGTTCAGGCGACATGTACGCCAGGCTGCCTCCAAAATAAGCCGCCGGGGTAGTGCCACTGACATGCGAACTGAAGCTGATATTGAAATCAGCCAGTTTGGGAATCCCTTCTGCTGTCAGTAGAACATTTGCTGGTTTAATATCCCGGTGTAACACTCCCTTGTAATGGGCATAGTCCAGCGCCTGTGCCAGCCGAATTCCCAGCCAACAGATCGTTTCTGACCAGGATAATGCTTGAAACTTCTGGTAGATGATCGATTCAGCAGGTCTCGATTCGCCTCTCAGATCCAGAGACTGATCAACGGCATTCACAAGTATTCTGCCTGAGCGTTCATCAGGGGCCGTTTTGCGAACAATCGCTACGACCGCCTGCAAAGTACCCCCGGGCAGATATTGCATGTAGAGCAATCTGATCTTCTGGTCCGTCAGCAATCGCTGGTCAAACACGCGAATAATATTGTCATGATCCAGTTGAGCCAGGGTCTGTGGTTCATCGCTGGAATCCTCGGAGATTTTCAATGCCACAATTCGCTGCATCGATTTTTGTCGTGCCTGAAAAACCCTGGCAAAAGCTCCTTTGCCCAAGAGCGTCAACAGTTCGAAGTCATCAACGGTATCCCCGGGCTGAAACTGCTGGTATGTCTGCGTTGGGGAATGAAGGAACATCTTCGTCGTGCTGTAAGCATGATCGAGATCAAACAGCTGTCTGAGTTGAGGGTTAGCTGTGGGGCATAAGCCGATGTATTCAGCAGGGTCGACCTCGAATCCATTCTGACGGCGCAGGTGGAATTCTTCATAGAGCAGGTCGACGGGGATTTCAGGCTCTTCCAGAATGGGGAAATCATCGAGATATTCAAGAATACGTCTGGGAAAATTGAACTGCTGCCAGCGAAATTCCAGGTCAACTTTAATCAGTTCAATCAGCAGAAACCGGTTATGAGAATCAGTCGCTGAAATATAGTCCTTCAAGTCGGGGGGAGCCTGGCAGGTTTCCCACTCACTGACAAACCGCCCCAGCACTTCGGTAAGTGCATCGATGGCAATTTGACTTTCTGAAACCTGCTGATTTGGCTCTGAAGCAGACAACATTGAGCTCCCGAATTTCTGGATGAAGTTCCAACTAGGATTATCCTGAAAGTTTCAGTGGATGACTGGCTTTATTGATGGTATAACGCTGACAGGCATATATCCTGAGTTCGCATAATAACCGATAATGAACAGGTAGGAAAGCAGAACACGTTTTAGAATCGATCAGCTGGAATTAACAGGGGATGAGGAGATTTATGTCGACGGATATTGAGATACTGATTGCAGAGATCAAACAGGGGAGTGAGTCGGCTTTACTGGCTTTTCTGGAACTGCATCGTGCTCCGCTGCTGTCATTCATCAACAAAAACATGAGTGATGCCCTCAAGTCCAGGGTGGAGGCTGCGGATATCCTGCAGGAGGTCTCGTTGAATGCCGTCGATTCGTTTCAAAGCATGGATTTCGAGCAGAAACCACCATTCAACTGGTTATGTCATCTTGCTGAACGCCGGATTATAGACAATCATCGAAAGTATTTTCAGGCTCAGAAACGGGCAGCCGGACGTGAAGCCCGCCAACCCGTCTCGGTCGATGGGGCAGGCCAGGGATTTATGGATCTGTTGGTTGCCAGTATCACCAGTCCCAGTCAGGCGTTTTCCCGGGGGGCAAAGGAAATGAAACTGCTGATGGCGCTGGAGAGTCTGCCAGAAGAGAGCCGGGAAGCAATCCGCCTGAAATATGTGGAAGGTCTGCCAACAAAAGAGATCGCGGAACAACTTGATAAATCGGATGTTGCCGTCAGAGTGATGATCAGCCGGAGTATGGTCAAACTACAGGAACTGCTGAAGCATGAAGATGAATTCAAAAGCCTGCTGGGATAACTTGTTTCTGACCAAATTTCAATAAATTATTCTTCCTCGTCTTCCTCTTCAGAACTCTGGGGAGCTAATTCTGAGTTGATACGATCGATCATCTGGCGGAGTCGGCCGAGATTCTTGCGATTGAACATCAGTGAAATGCGAGGCAGATCGGTCAGGTGATCATCGTCTTTTTCCAGTTCGTGTGCGTTGACTTTTGTGATAATCCCCGAGTCGAGAATATCTTTGAACTCATCATTGAGTTTTTCAATGAATTCATTACTGGGTTCGACATGCAGGCGAAGCACGAGTCGTCCTTTAACGTATCGCATACTGTTATAGACACTGTAAAAGCCGATCACTTCATCGACGGCATTTTCAATATCATCTGTGACATGAAACAGGGACAGGTCTTCCTCTGAAATCCATTCCTGTTTCAACAGGTTTTTTTTCAGGAATTCTTCCCAGTCCTTCCAGTAGGATCCGCCCGGTGAATCCAGCAGGACGATCGGCATGGGATCCCGTTTTCCGGTCTGAACGAGCGTCAGCGTTTCAAATGCTTCGTCAAGCGTGCCAAATCCACCGGCACAGCAGACGATGGCATGGACTTCTTTGACAAACAGCAGTTTGCGGGTGAAAAAGTAATTTAAGTTAACCAGCTTTTCATCTTTGTGAATGACGTAGTTTGGTTCCTGTTCAAAGGGCAGCATGATGTTGACGCCCATGGACATGTCAGTACCGGCTCCCACATGCGCCGCCTCCATGATTCCGGGGCCTGCGCCGGTGACGATCATCCATTTTTCCTCCGCCATTCTGCGACCGAACTGAAGTGCCTGCTGGTAGGCCGGGTCATCGGGCAGTGTGCGGGCGGAACCAAAGACGGTGACTTTGCGCTGCTTTCGATAGGGAGTGAAAACCTTGAAAGCATACCGCAGTTCTTTGAGGGCACGATCCAGAATTTTAAGGTCGCCGCGGGTAGCCTGGTCCTGCTTAAGTTTATCGGCCGTCTCTTTGATACTGGCAACGATCGACTGGTGCGGATAAAGTTCTGAGCTGTGTTCTGTTGGTAATACGTCAGACTCTGAAACGCCGGGACGTGTTTTGCGATATTTCCTCGACATGATCCATTAATCCTTTAACATAGCGGGTCGAGACTGAATAGAGAACATCATCCCCGGTCAGCCCATCAGGGCATCCAGGGCTTCATCCCTTGTCTCATAGATCGCCCAGAGTGTGTCCAGAGCAGTGATACGCAGGAGTTCGTTGGCCATCTTGCTGGCTCCACAGAGAACCAACTCTCCGCCGCGGCTGCGAACGTGTTTGTGGCAGCGCAACAGGAGTGCCAGGAACACGGAGCCGAAATAACTGACATCGCTCAGGTCAAAAACAACCATCGGAATTTCAACTTCCTGAAGCGGTGCCATGACGATATCAGCGGCCTGTTCAATCAGATCCCAGCTCATTGATTCGACATTGCTCGCAGGAATGATTACGACAGTGTTTCCATGCCATTCCAGTTGAAAGTCGTCGTGGTAGTTAGCCATGTAGTAATTCCGCAGTGATGAAAACATTCTTTGGAGAGTGAGATATAATTATTAGCTCCCATGATACTGATAACCCCGAGAGGAGAACAGCCATCAAGTGCCTCAAAAACGAGAATTCATACTTAACGACCTGTAAACAGCCGGGAAGCCTGTCCTGAGTGTTGCGTCTGCCACCAGTTCATCCAGATTTTTGCCTGATCTGACTGGTCTCGCTGCGGGTTCAGATCTGCTGGTTGTTCCGAGTCGGGTACCAGTTTATCCAGACTGATCAGGATCTCTTTGAGTGTGGAATTGTTTCGTTCCGTCCAGGCCATCTGGACCAGGGGCTCAACAAAACGTGTCTGTCCGGACAGCCCCATTTCCTGCACCGCTTCTTTGCGCATCGATATCTGAGTGTCATTCGAGAGCCGCAGCAGTTCCTGCATGCCGGCAAAATCACCCAGCCGGCTCAAAGCGACTACCGTTTCGAACCGGACCCGACGATTTGAGTGAGTCATCAGGGAACGCAGCGACGATGTCGGCGGCTGGCTTTCACCCGCTTTCTGAATGCCTGAAATCGCGATGGGGTTATGGCATTGTCCGATTGCCCTGATGGCTGCTAACTGAACTGTGTGGTTCTTATCATCCAGCAGGGGAAGCAGCCAGTTGGCGTACTGTGGTAATCCATGAGTGCCAAAATATTCGCAACCCAGAATTCTGATGTCAGGCCAGTTATGATTGATCGCCAGTAATGCCAGTTGAGCCGCTTCATCATAATTATCTTTTTCAACCGAGGAGATCACGATACGCCAGACCAGGCGATCCTGTTCGTGTAACATCAGCTTTCGCATTCGGGCTACGACGACAGGGTTCAGAGAAATCTTCTGTGAACTGATAAATAACTGTTGTGCGGCTTCACGTCGATCTGTGATATGCGGACTGGCCAGCTGTTTTAAGGCAGCATACTCCGGGGTCAGGCCTGCCAGCAGGTCGGTATAGATTTCACTGGGAATCTCAATAGAAGTTTCCCTGATCAGTTTCTCCAGCACCTTGACCTCGGCTGGACTGATGTTTTCCAGTTCCTGGTAGGCCTGCTGGTATTCAGGTGCTTCCCGAGACCGATTCAACAGGCTTTGAAAATAGGACTGGAGTTCGGCCGCGCGTCCCTGGTTGACTTCCTGTTCTGGCTTGAGCCCCTGTTGCATGAGTTGGCCCCAGAAACCGCCTGGGAGCTGGCCACTCTGAACCAGTTCATTGACAGCTGCGACTCGTTCTTTTTGCGAAGCTTCGATGGAGATTGAACCGCCCAGTCCGGTTCGGCTCACCAGTTGCAAAATACTTTGACGACGCGTTTTGTAAACCCCTTCCTGTATTCCATCCAGTAATAATGGTACGGCCAGATCATCTGGCCAGTCAGAGATTGCTTGAATTACTGTCTGTTGCGCCTGAGAGCTGCGATCACTGATAAGTGTCCGAAGGTGCAGAGCGGATTCGGCGGTGGGAGTTTTTCCCAGCCCTGAGGCGACTTCAATTCTGACAGCAGAAGAAGTGTCCTCTTTCAAGGGGATGAGATGCATTGGCCCCCAGGAACTGAGACCCTTGACAGCGGCAACCCGCATTGTTTCTGACGGGCGCTGCGCATATTCTTTCAGGATCTGAAGTGCCGTTTCGGTCTTCAGCATTCCCAGGTGTTCGATGGCCTTGGTCTGAACAACCTGATCTGCATCCCTCAGTTCTGAGGTGAGAATGGTTTCCGCATCAGGATGACCGGTTAACGCTGCCCAGTAACCGAAGTTCCAACGCATATATGCATCCGAGTCCCAGCGAACCTGCATGATATTGGCTGGCCATTCATCGGGGCGGAAAGTGCGAGCCAAACCAGGGGCGTCAGGCCGATTCTCTTCAGAGTGAAACCAGAACCCATGCAGAATACAGGCTTGCATGGCTGCCCGTCGCAATGATTTGGGAGGCTGCATACCACTGTCACTGAGTTCCAGCGACTGTTCCAGCGAGGGAATTCCAGCAGGGGACATAAAGCGTGACAGGGAGAGATAAAGTTCGCTTCTCAACAAAAGGGAAAGGTCAGGACGCTGCAGGAGTTGAGTTAACCGGTTGTGTGTTTCGAGTGGAATGGCATCGGCCCGGGCCAGTACCAGAGAGATCGCATTCAAGGCTGCATACTGCATTGATTCTGAGACAGAAGTCTGGTCTGATGTGCCGGAATCATTTTTCGCATTGGTCTGAGACTTGCGTGGGAGATCGAATGCGATTTTTTCGAGAACAGGCAAAGCCTCAATGGCCGTTGCTGGTGATAGGGTGGCCCAGAGGATTGTTGCATTCCAGCCAGACAGGTTGTCCCATGTTGACAGTTCCTGAAGAGAATCAAGTTTATCAGAATGCTGGTTTTCCGTGAGCATTGTGTTCGGAGAATTCTGGTCGAAGAAAAAATCCTGCAATGCGTTAAATGACCAGCTTTCCGGTTTCTGCTGTTTCGTTGGATCGCTCGAATTCGAATTAGCTGTCTTTTCAGGCGGCAATTCTTCTGGCATCGTTTCTTCTGATTCCGGTTTCGCTTTTAATGCTTTTTGCCGTGAGTCAGTTGCGGGTTTCGGAGGGGTGGCGTCACTCAATAGTGTTTTCTGATCGGCGGATCCAAATACCCAGCGTTGCGCATCAATCGGTGCGAGATGATGTCCTGGTTTGTTTTTCTGGAAGGTTTTCCATTCCTGTTCCGGAGACCAGTTATGATTTCTGATCCACAGGTCCTGATCCAGGTAAACCTGTAATCCCTGCAGGTCCTCCGGTACTTTTCGAGCTACTTTATCTTTTAAACTGACGGCAATCGGCGTCTCACTCACATTTTGCAACATGCTTTTCTGACAGCCAGATATGCCTGCGCAGCATAATACTAATCCAATCCAGAACGGTTTCCAGAAAACACGTCTGAAATCAGAATATGTGTGTAAATTTCGATTTCCGCAAGGGGGAGCAGAATTCATGAGTGAGAGGGGATTAAGATAAAATGACAGAAAGGGATGGAGTGAGAGAGTTGAGCCAGAAATCTACCAGAATACGGTTTATATTAGAAGAGCATTCTGGATTTATGGCACTCTAAACGGTGCGGTGACAGTGCTGAAGCTGGGTCTTGTAGTCTGTGTAGTCTTCCTGTTTTTTCAAAAGCTGGCTGTCAGAAACGAAGACGACCTGAATTTCGAGAATCCTTTGTGCTTGAAGTCTTTAGGGCTCTCTGTCATGCTCATGTCCTAAGTCGTCTATATTACCAGGGGTGACATTTATAACCGGGAGAGAAATCCAGATGTTACAAAAAATACTCGCTGTCTGTTTCCTGTTGTCTTTGTATGTAACGCCTGTTTCCGGTGAAGCGGCAGAGAAAGTTCAAGTCGGAAATCAGTCTGCAGCGGAATTGAACACGATGATACCCGTCAAGATGAAATATCTGCTCTCACTGCCTGAGAACTATGATGAAAAAGAAAAATGGCCTCTGATCCTGTTTCTGCACGGGGCAGGAGAACGGGGAGAGGACCTCGATCTGGTAACAGTTCATGGCCCACCGAAGCTGATCAAAAACGGTAAAGAGTTTCCGTTTATTGTTGTTTCCCCACAATGTCCCGAAGACCAGCTCTGGCAGCCAGTCGAACTGACGGCGCTCTTAAATGACATTGAAAAGAAATATAAAGTCGACAAAGACCGGATCTATGTGACTGGTTTAAGTATGGGAGGCTTTGGTACTTGGTCACTGGCGGCTTATACTCCCTACCGTTTTGCCGCGCTGGTTCCCATTTGTGGGGGTGGCGAAAAATTCTGGGTCAAGAAAATCAAGCACGTTCCCATCTGGGTATTTCACGGAGCCAAAGACACAGCAGTGCCACTTGAGCGATCCCAGACTCTGGTGGATGTTCTCAAAAAAGAAAAGTCTGATGTGAAATTTACCGTTTATCCGGAAGCGGCCCATGATTCCTGGACCGAGACTTATGATAACCCGGAAGTCTATGAATGGTTGTTACAGCAGGTGCGCAAACCTGAGGCAGAAGTGAAAGCGGCAGAAGAAAAAGAGAAAGCAGCCCGTAAAGCAAAACGGGCAACTGCCGGCAAGAAAAAATAAACTGACTGGCGGAAACCCATCCCATTTAACCCTGGCGTCTCTCGATCTAATATGCTGGATTCATATGGGTCGGGAGATACTACAGTAAAACTGGACACAGCCTGGGTTATTGAACAAGCCCTTTGGTCAATTCCATGAATGCCGTTTCCAGGTTGATTTCTTCTTCGCGGAACAGGCTGAGCTTGAACCCCTGGCTGATCAGCAGCGAGGGGATGAAGGTGTAGTCTTTCACTTCTCTCTTTAACGTCACCAGCATCACATTTTTCTTGATTTCGAGTTTGGACACCAGCTCGTGCGCCTGCAGCAGTGCGGCCGCTTTATCGGTATTCTCACCCACACCCACGTGCAGGATGATTTGTTGTCGCGCTTTTTTCATGACTTCATCAACGTTGTCGTCAACGATCAGGTTTCCTTTTTCAATCATCCCGACACGCGTACAGACGTCAGCCAGTTCGGGCAGGATATGGCTGGAGACGATCACGGTCTTTTTCAGTTCCCCCAGTCGTTTCAGCAGATTACGAATTTCAATTCTCGCGCGGGGGTCCAGGCCACTGGCGGGTTCATCGAGCAGCAGTACCTGGGGCTCATGTAACAGTACACGTGCCAGCCCGATTCGTTGTGTCTGACCACGCGAGAGCTGGTTGACCATCGCATCCCGTTTGAATGTCATGTCGACCAGTTCCAGCTTTTCCTCACAGATTTTTCTCCGCTGTGGTCCTTTAATCCGGTAAGCAGACGCAAAGAATTCGAGATATTCAATCACTGTCATGTCATCGTAGACGCCAAAAAAGTCGGGCATGAATCCGACCAGGCGTCTGATTTCTTCAGGATGCGTGTAGATTGATTTTCCGCACACATATGCTTCTCCATAGTCCGGACTCAGCAGCGTCGCGATCATACGCATGGTGGTGGTTTTACCGGAGCCGTTCGGACCGATAAATCCATAGACATCTCCTTCACCCAGGCTCAGGTTGATATTATTTACAGCAATCAGATCGCCGTAGCGTTTCGTTAAATTCCGTGTTTCAATCACTCGTTATCACTCCCGGATGGTGTGTCCTGCTGATCTTGGGTCTCTTTGTCTTTTTTATCCAATGACGGTAATTCATATTGAATTTCTGTTGAAATACTTACCGGTATCACGATTCGAATATACGTGTCCTGATTTTCCTGGTCGAGTTCGCTTTGATCCAGTTCCGCCACGCTAAGTGGAGTGTCCAGGCGAGCAAACAGCACAGCTCTCCCCAGTCGAAGCTGTTCTGTCAGGTCCAGTTGTTCGCCTGAGATGTTGGAGAGTCCGGTGTAACCATATCCCCCGGACATTTCATGAAACGTCAGGATCTTGAGGATTTCATATGCCTCTTTGGCAAACGGATTATAGTCAGTCTGCACTGTAACAATCGTGGCGTTATTCTGCCCTTTTTGTTCGATGCGACGAGAGACAGAGCGGGTCAGATACCCTTTGATATTTCTCGATTCGATACGGGGACCATTGATCGACCAGGCCTGGTTTACAGGAATATAAGAAGCCTCGAGTTGTTCCGGATTGATCACCGGCAGATAAACGCGATTTCCGTATGCCAGAACCCAGTCTTTCAGGGGACTGGAAAACTGATGCGTAAGTGTCCCCGAAAGTTGTCCCAGGTTGTTGCCCGTCAGTTTGGATGTCACCAGATCTGTCTGTTGTTGAGTCCATTCCGCCAGCAGACTTTTAGTTCCCCACTTCAATATCGGCAGGTTCTCAATGCCCTTTGATTGAGCTGAGAACTGATAGGCAGGACCTGTGATTGTACCTTCTGCTGAGCGGTACATGCCTGCAAACGTGGTTTCAGGCAGTCCGTTCCAGCTGAGATGGGTGGGAAAGTGAGACGGATTCTTCGATTCGGCAGGGACAGAGGATTTGACTTTAACCTGATAACGCCGCGTTTCCGGACTGTAAAGATTCAGATAAAATCGACCACGCAGTTGTCCTGCAGTCACATCGTAATCAATGACATTCAGCTGAGTCGAATGTAATACGCTGCCATTGTCTTGTAATGCAGTGAAACCTCCCCAGGCGACGGCGATCAGCACCATGGCAGGAAAAGTAAACCAGGTGATATGAGGTTTTTTCAAAATCTTGTGGACCAGGAAATAATCAAGCGGACCAATCACCAGCAGGTAAATCAGAATCAAAGCCATCACCCACCAGTGAGAGGGGCGCTGAATACCCGGAAAATTCTGCTGGGAATGAAAAACCTGTGTTTCCAGTTCGGAAATACCTGTTTGCGAAATTCGTTTCCCCAGCACTGCGTTCTGTTGACTGGAGGCGCTTGGTTGCCTGGCGCGAGTCGCCAGTTTGGGGCCCAGGTTAGTTAACCCTTCCCAGTTGGTCAGCGGACTGGTATTCAGATCGAGTGCCAGAAAGGTGACGATTCCCAAGCCATAAGGAACCCGGACCAACAGGGGACCATCGAGTCCGGTGGCCAGAATCTCGCCGGTCGAAATTTCAATGCGGCTGGCAGTAGCGACTCCGCGAATACGGGAGCGGACAGCAGCAAATAATTCCAGGCTGCTCAAGTCTCGAACATTAGATGTACCCAGAATTTTGACGGGGACCCAACTGGCATATTCACTCTGCTGATACGCGTCTCCATCTTCTCCGACACATAATACCAGGTGACCGCCATTAGCGACCCACTCGCGAATCGCCTTGTTTTTTTGAGTTCCCGAAGAGAAATCGGCATCTACGACAAGGGTATCCAGCGTATCATAGCCATAAGCCGATTCGGGCAGAGATGCCTGGTCTTCAATCAAGGTGACATATTGATCAAGATTCTGGTCGAGTTCTGGCAGTGAGTCGGATGAGACTGGCTCCAGTCCACCGATGGCACCTATCGTGGCCCAGAGTTCGACAGATTGTTTCAAACCAATTCCCATGAACCGATTTTGTCTGGACTGGGGCGCATAAGAAAACTCTTTCAGGATTGATTGCGTCTCAGCATCCCGCAGGCGGATTTTCAGGGGACTATCCAGCAGGCCACTTTTAAACTCCGAAAACAGCTGGTACGTTCCCGGGGTTTTGAGTGAATAGACCTGAGAAGGAACTTCGGTGGGATTACCATCCGGTGAGAGTGTAATCACAGAGAGTTGGACTTCGAGAGGTTCTTCTGTCTTTAATTCAACGTAGACTGGAACCCAGCGTCCTACCTTAAACAGACCATCAAAGCCAACCTGGAGATCAGTAACTTCAAGGGTGTCCGTCTGGGGATCTGCTGCCAGAGAGAACGAACTGTTTAACAGGATGCTCAGCAGCAGGACCAGCAGAATCGAGAATCGAACAAACAGAGATGATTTCATGTGTTTCTATTCTGGTTTCGACAAGGTGAGGTTTCGCCTGGCGACCAGTTTCGGAAATTACGGTGTACGGAAATATCGAAGTACGCAGAAGTTACGCAGCGCGCTGAATTAACGGATCAAGTGATATTATGGCTTGGAGTGGGATCAGTCTCAATGCATTGCCTTTACAAATAAAGGGTTTCCGCAGATTAACCAGTTCTTCATTCAATGACTGCCCGTCAGATCACTAAGCAGATTCCTGAATTTTTCGATTGCGACTTCGGGAATTGTGTGAGGACCGACAAACTCAGAAAAGTCGACAGGAAAATCATGCCGTTCCAGCATCTCTTTTAACCAGAGGGCTCCCGCGAAGGGGAGAATCGGATCCTGGGTTCCGTGACTCTGTTGAACTGGAAATCGAGGTGACTGGTCAGCCAGTTGTCCCCAGCGTTGTTGGCAGAGTAACGTACCAGACCAGATCACCAGTGCTGCCGGTGGCTGGGGCAACTGAAAAGCAATTTCAGTTGAGACCATTGAACCTTGTGAAAAACCGGCCAGAACGATCCGGGAAAATGGTAATCCCGATTCCTGTTGGACAGCCAGAACGAACTCCAGCAATTGCTGACCTGCTTCAATCAACCCTTCGGGTGTTTTATCCCGCTGGTCCCTGATCGTTCCCGATGCAATCGCAGCATTCAGTTCCGCGACATCCAGCATCCACCAGGCCCGCCCACCGGGCATTCCCATCTCCAATAAAGAAAGTGGGGCGGCTGGAAATATCAATCGGACGCGCTCTGAAAGCTGAGGTTGATTTCTCAGGATCTCCGGGCCCAGGGGAACAAGGTCATCTCCCGGGGCACCAAAGCCATGACTGACAATGACAATGAGTTCCGGGGATTGATCGGCAGGTAACTGATCATAAATCTGGCAATTGAGTGGACCAAACGTACGTGTCGTGAGGGGCATGGTGAAAAACTTCCGAAGTATCTGAATGGATTGTGTTTATGCAGAATTTGTATGCAGAATTTGTAATTATACGCTGAATCAGACATCGGAAGAAAGGGCAGGGAATCTGGTTTCCGCCGCTTTGAGATCAATTTGAAGCAACTGTCATCGAATTTACATCAGAACTTGTGAGGACAACCGGTCTTTCCATTTGTTCGGGGGAGAAGTGTTAGAAGTTAAGTGACTGGACTGCAGTAATTTAGATGTAGTGTGCCAGTTTGCTGAATGAAAGGAACATGCTTTGCCTTTTCATCAACCAGTTACTGTTGCAGTCTGGCGGTCAATCGTTCATCAAGTCAGCCTGGCAGGGAGTGACCTGAGCAGAAAGAAAGCAAGATGTTTCGCACCATTCACAGTCCATTCAATATCGCAGTCATTTTACTCAGCTCAATTCCAGTGAATTTTGCACAGGCGCAACAGACGGATGTCGCGACTCTGGGGGAAAGTCTTAACCGAGACTCGTTTACAGTCTGTCGAGAAATACGCACCAGGTTTCGCGGGATCAGGGGACAACGTCAGTTATTCGACAAGGCCTATGAAATTCATGAACTGGCAGATAATATCCATCGAATGATGATCCTGCAGGCACCGGTGCAGGGCATGCAACAGGCATTGTCAGACTTGGAACGACTGGTGGATGATTTAGACCATTCACTGGCTGTCATGCCATTACCTGTTCTCAGAGAGCCTGTCATCCGACCAACGGGACCAAACGGTTATATCTTTGAGGGGGGGAATGGTTATCCCCAGCCCCGATTTCAGTATCGAGGATTTCCCTACCGGATGATACCAGAGCGTGAAATGAAAAGTTTAAACCAGACACTGGAAGGAATGCAGGCGAACATCAGCCAGTTGCAGGCGCATTTCAATCCGCAGCCTGTTCGTCCGCCTGTTCGAGAAACCTTTCCGACCCCTGTTCCTGAACAGGAATTCAAAGAGAACCGTTCACGGCCTGAAACTCAACCGGTTGAGCCATTGATGCCGGATCGGGAAAATGACTGGCAGCCTGCCCGAAAATCGTTACCTCAGTTTCCGTCGGCACAACCACCCAAACCGAAGGCGCCTGTGAGTGGTGGTCCGGAATTATTACCGCCACTTCCCTCTGCAGACTGAAAGTGGAACCGGAGAAAGGTTCGATTTCACAACGGTTGTGTTTTCTTCGAGGATAGTTCAGTATTACTTCAGAAGCTGTTTCTGAATGTGATACGAATCTGGCTGGAAGGGACAATGATGGAATTTGATGTCGAGGAAGTGACTGCTTACCTGCATCAGCACATTCCAGTGACACGGGCAATGCAGTTCAGTGTTTTGCCTGTCTCTGAGGGGGCGTTAAAACTGAGCGCCAAACTGACCCCCAACCTGAATCATCAGGAGACCGCCTTTGGAGGCAGTATTGCGAGCCTGGGAATCCTGGCAGGCTGGACCTTGATTCATCTGCGACTCAGAGCCGATCTGCAAAAATATAAAATCGTCATCCAGAAAAGCGAAATTGAGTTTCTACGACCGATAGAATCCGATTTTACTGCAGAGTGCCCTGTGCCCGACGATCGTGTCTGGTCACTGTTTCATGACAGTCTTCAGCGAAAACAGCGCGGACGAATCGCGTTAGAATCGACAGTGAAAGTCAACGGTCAAATTGCAGCGGTCATAAAAGGAATCTTTGTCGCAAAAGTATTATGAACAGCTTCAGAGATCAGGTTACTTGTCTTCAGGGAGATTTTGAGATTCTGATTCTGTCGGTTGTATCTCAGGTGGTGCGATGAAGCTTGACTTATTTTCGTAATACAAGTGAATATCCCGTTGAGGAAAGGCGATTTCAATTCCTGCTTTGGCGTATTGTTCATGGATTGCCGTGTGGATTTCGTGGATGACAACCAGGCGTTTATCCAAGTCCGGCAGATAGGCCCGTAAAATCAGGTTTAAGGTACTGTCTCCGAAGGATTCAAAGGTGATGCTTGGCGGCGGATCTTCCAGAACCAGGGGATGATCAGTGAGAATTTTCAAGGCGATATCAGAGGCATAATTTGTGTCTGATCCATACGCTACACCGACGGTGAGAGTAATACGATTGACCGAATCGGTTAACGTCCAGTTAAGCAGTTTGCCAGTAATGAAATCGCGGTTCGGGACAATATATTCCTTGCGATCCCAGTTGGTAATCGTGGTGGCACGCATACGTATCCGGGAGACCATGCCGGTAATGTCGTCGACGGTGATAATATCGCCGACACGAATCGGGCGTTCGATCAAGAGAATCAGACCGGAAACGAAATTGGCAAAGATTTCCTGAAGTCCGAAACCCAGGCCGAAGGTTAACGCGGTTGCCAGCCATTGCAGTTTGGTCCAGCCTATTCCCATCGTGGAAAAGACGACAAAAATTCCAATCAAGACTACAAAATAACGGGCGAGTGTGGTGATCGCATATTTGACTGAAGCTTCAAGAGGCAATCGCTGCAGGACCAGAAATTCCAGCAGACCGGGTGCATTATTAGTCGCGACAACAGCAAACACAGCGAAGATCAACGCCATGCCAAAGTCGAGGTAGGTGACAGGTTCCAGCCGTTCCGTAACTTTGCCGTCTTCTCCAACGACTTCGACTGCGGTAGACCAGAGTTTGTAGTCGACACTATCCAGCCGATTAAAGGCCGGCAGAGTATCCCCCCAGATCCAGAATGCTCCTACCAGCAGAATGACCGCCATGCTGGCATTCACCAGCTTTTTGATTTGGGCGGAGATCTTGGTGAGATCAGCCGGGTTCTCTTCTTCGGTAGTGATTCCGGCAATATTCGTTTCTGAACTGGATTCGAGTGATTCCTTGCGGAATGCATCCAGGCGTTCCTGATTCTGCTGGTAGCTGAGTTTACGGTGATGAATCAGAATCCAGCGTAATAAAATCGCTCTGAAAAGAATGACGACCAGGAACAGCCAGAGCGTCAGAAAGATCAGGTGGAACAGGCTCATGGCTGTAAAGTAGAAACCAATCAGAGCCAGGAAGATCAGTAAGCAGGGAACAAACAAGGCCAGGAAATAAACCACAAATTTCAGGCGGTCATACCAGACTTCATGGTTGTAATTCATGATGGATTGAAATAGTCCGGATCGCGGGTGAAATACACGACGGGCAAAAATTGTATAAGCAACCAGCAAGGCGATGAAAAACAGGCGTTCGAGCAGGTCCTGTGTGCGATCGACTTCTTTCCCATGCAACAGCATGGTAATGAACAGCAGGGGGATGGAAATGGGAATGACCCAGCGAATATTTTTACGTACATATAATACGGTCTGTTTGTACCAGCCAAAATGGGATTCTCCCAGACCGAGGGGACGGCAGATCTGTCTGATAAGCTCCCAGAAAAACAGCAGCCAGCCTACCTGGCGTAAACTGGAATCGACGGCTTTGACAAACGGAGGGACATCCGGGTGACTGCCTACCCGCCAGGCAATGAACCAGATGAAACCAGGCCAGACAATGGCAATAAACAATGTGAGGAACGCGACTCGCGCGGTGATCCCGAATTTTCGAAAACTGCTGCGGATGATTTCTTTATTGATAATCCTTAGCTGCTGACGCACATTGTATGCCAGATACAACAGGCTGAGGAAACAGAAAAATGCTGTGAAATAAATGACAGGATTACTGAATACATCCTCTCCCACAGCTGTATAGACCTGTTTCCAGTGGGTGGGAGAAAACAGCCACCGCAGTGTGTGGGAAGTCTGTTTGATTTCTGAGATTGAGATGGGAGGCGAACTCTTGATCCAGAAAATCCGTTCCTGAATATAGTCGGCATAGGCTTCCGTCTCTTTGACCAGTTGTTTTTCCGTGGTATAGATATCAAGCAGTTTGGTGAAGTAGCTTTTATTGCTGCGAATCAGTGTGTCCAGGTATTCTTTTTGTTTGGTCAGCGTTTCTTCGATGATATTTTTGAGATTGAGTTCTTCTTCTTCTGTCATCTGGCGCGAACTGTTTTGTCTGATTTCATCAAACTTTTCATCGACCGAGGGAAAGTCTGCCCAGGCATCATCCAGTTCGAACTGTTTCAGATTTACCTGGTCGATCGTTTTACTGTATTTTTCAATGTCCTGTTTACGGGTTTCAATATCGGGCAGGTTTGCCTGCTGACTGCGAAGCATTAAGCCAATCGGGCCAGTCAGGCCAATGGAATCTTCTTTTGCCTTGGTCTGGTCAAACTGTTTTCTGAGCTCTTCGAGAATCTTCGTTGATTGAGAGTATTTTTTATCAGTGGTCTCGATCTTGCGAGTCAGTTCCAGAATCTCTTCTGCATATTTCTGGTTCTTTTCAGCAAGTGGCTGCAGGAGTGGATTCGTTTCGAAGACCTGCTGCTTTGCTTCCCGCACCCGCATCGCGGCTTCTCGATCGCGCAGCTTTTTGATCTGCGCTTTCAGCGCGTCTACACGCTCAGTCTGTTTTTTTACTTCGAGCTTTAAATAATCCTGATTCATCCGGGGGAAGCCAATTGCTTCTTCGGCTTCATAAACAGTCAATTCGCTTTTCAGGGCGGGCTTTTCTGCTTTTCGCATGCTCAACCGTGTGGCGAGTTCCATTCTTCTGGCATCGGTGACCGCTGCTGGTTCATCAGCCGGAACAGGCAGTTTCAGTTGTTTCTCCAGCTCACTGATTCGGTCATCCAGTTCGGTAACCCGGGTGAGAACTTCTTTCTGACGAGTTGACCGGCGGGCGATTTCTTCATCCCAGCTGGCAGCAGCAGCTTTGTCTTTTTCCAGCTCGGCTTCTTCCTGGACCAGTTGCTGTTCTAACTGGGCAAGTGTCTGGTTTTCTGTAAAGGTGAGAGCCGGTTGCTTGTTGAGCTTCTCAATCTCCGCTTTTAAATTCTCCAGACGCTGCATCGCATTTTGAGCGGATTCGATATTTCGTTGTGCGTCAGACTGATAATCAGTTGTTTTCTTGAGATTGTCCAGAGACTGGTTATAAAAATCGAGGGCCTTCTTCTGATTCTCTTCAGAGAGGTCTTTCACCTCTTTCAGCTGTTCGATCCGCTTTTGCACGGTCTCACTGGTAACTGTTGGTGTTTGTGGAGTCGCGGCAGGCGTCGCTGGCGCTGGTGTTGCTGGAGGGGAAGTCGGGGTAGGGGCGTCGGTCTGCGTCTGTCCTTGAGCCTGAATGATCGAAAACAGAATCAGGCACAGGCAGATGACAGGTGATAAAAATGATTTCAGCGAATTAGAACGAACGGGCATACGAGATCATGTTTCTCAAATAGATAAAGCTGATTTGGCAGATGAGGTGCCTTTTCAAAATTGAACGTCGCCCAGTTTAGTAGTTTTCAGTAGAATAGAGCAAGGTAGGATCAAAGCCAAGTAATGATCAAAGTGTGCAATCGGACGAATTCTTCCTTCCTCAAATCGGAAAAGCGGTATTTCCCGACTGATTATCGGCAACAGCAGACATCTGTTGATCTGTTCCGTTTATCAACGAGGCTGTCAGGAATTGGAGGAACAGCAGGTGCAGGATAAGTTTAATCGGTGATGAATGATTAAAACTATTTGTCAGGAGTCCTGCTGGAAGGATTCTGTATCGATCATACTGGAATAGGGAGACAGATGCTGTTGGATGATTTGAGCTTTGGTAATTAACTTCGCCAGGTCAATCAGGTTATCCACTTCAAATTTCTGCAATATCGATTTACGTCGCATCACTATCGTTCTTTGTGACAGGTCCAGAATATGTCCAATACTTTTATTGGATTTCCCTTTCAGGAGAAGTTGCATCACTTCCGATTCCCCGGCTGTTAAGCGGTCTACTTTTCTCTGAAATTCACCCAGCCAGCAACGTCCCTGCCGTTGTTCTGAATCCAGGAGTATGGCAGCAATAATACTGTCCCACAATTCCTGTTCCGAATATGGTTTTTCCATTACCGTCAGCGCGCCCTCTGACATCGCGGCGACGGTATTGGATACATCCACATAGGCTGAGAGAATAATGGTGGGTATTTCGTATCCCGTTGACTTCATGAGCTTCAACAGTTCGATACCGTTACAACCCAGCATGCGCAGGTCGGACAGGACACATCCACGAATCTGGTTGTCAGTCTCTGAAAAAAATTCTTCGGCTGAAGCAAAAGAGTCGGCTTGAAAACCCATGGAATCAATCAGATCGGTGACGGAAGAACGCACTGCTTCGTCGTCATCAACAATATACACCCGAGGGGAATAATCGGCTGGTAGTTTAAGTTGATTATTCATCAGATTAGCCACCATCTTAAGTTCCGAAACAAAACAGGTGATCCTGTTTCGGTGTCGTGAATGTTTTTCATAACGTCTCTGTCATGTTTTTCTCATGAAAGAAAAACAACAGTATTCAGCCCGAAAATAACATGTCACTGAACTTGAGATAGAGATTTTGCAGGAGACCTTGATGCATTGATTTCTGTTGCGGAGAATTCAATACAGTCACCTGGGACAGCGAGCTCAGTTATGACAGGACTACGATGATCAAATCTGTCAGGAAAATCTTCTCTCTTATGATTCAAAGAAAGGGAGGGATTATCCTGCACGACTGATGCAAAGAGTCCTGAAATGTTACATTACAAAATTCTATCACATTTCAACAATTTGCCTGCGCGTTCTGACTGCAGATCTTCTGTGAACCTACTATTCAAAAGCTTCGGGTTCCTTTTTTGACGAATGTAGCACCTTTCTACACAAAAAAATGTTCATTGTTAGATGCCTGCTGGAGGTATAACTCGGTAGCTTATCAAGGGTTCTAGGTAAAATGGTTTATACAATAGACGGTATTCCTGATAGGGAAATGAAATCATTCAGAGTCCTGTTTTTCGATACTCAAACCCATGCCATCACAGTGAGTCAGCTGGCATGAAACGGTTGTATATTCTGGTTCCGGAACTACGGTTGGCAACTCGGTTTGAATGCCTTTACCATTCTCGTTCTTCGAGTTGTGCAATCGCCTGATCCCGTTCCTCCCGTGTCATATCCAGATCAAACAACAGGAATTTTGAATCAAGTCGCATCTGGGCCAGGGAATCGGTCAGCATATTCAGAATCTCGATTCTCCGCTGAGAGTATTTCACAATTTTGTGATAGCAGTCTGCCAGTTGTTTCTGTTCCGGATAAGGGAATGTCGAAATGATTTCACCGAGTGCAGCTATTTCTGCAGGTATTGCATCAGGATCAGGTTGATTAAAACGAATCGCTTTTTGATTCATGAGGGAAACTCCTTAAGCTTATGACTCGAAGTCAGTATGGAAAATTACTGCTGACTTGCCTGTCGATATCCAGCTTTACGTTTTGCCGATTACCAGATTCCCAAGAGCGAAGCAGGGCGGGACGACCGCTCTATTTCAGGGGCCTGAACCCAGTCACAGCATTGTTTCAAGGTACCTGTGAATTTCGGTTTGTCTGCAACGTAAACGCTCCATAATTCATCACGGACAATCGGGATCTTTTCGGACAGTTTTTCAATGACGAATTTCTGCATGACGAACTCCTCAGATCAATGGAAGGAAGTGACTCTCTGATGTCAGTATTTCTGATCAACAGATCCGCTGTGAAAAAAGTCTAGGTTTTGATTCATCCCTCGATGAGGGAATGAGGCGCAAAGTATTTTGTCCCGAGAGAATCAGATTGCCTTCAAAAATCGATGGCCGGAAATTCCGCTTCCACCTTTTGCGCAGATGCGCAAAACGGATGATGCTCTGCGCAACTCTCCCAGGGGAAGGGGCCGTCAGGGTTAAGATCGCAGCGAATCATCAGAGCGAAGACCATTCCGGAAGAATTTAAATTGACTGTGTAATTCGACGTTGTTATTCTGGTGTGACGCGTTACGTATGTGGGACAGACGACTTTGTCGGAGAAATCATGAAAGCGGCGACGACGAGTGTGCCAGCGCTGGAGCGGGGCCTGGATGTTCTGGAAGCACTGAATCAGGCTCCCGAGGGCCTGGGGATCAGCGAACTGGCGACACGGCTCTCACTCAATAAGAATGCCGTGTTTCGGATTACCCATACTCTGATGGATCGCAATTATCTGGAACGTGATCCATTGAGTAAACGCTTTCGGTTGTCAACAAAATTTCTGACCCTCGGTTTGCCACAGGTGGGAGATGTCAGTCTGGTCGAAGAGGCCTTGCCTGTCATGAGACGCTTGCGTGACGAGACCCGGGAAACAGTACAGCTCGGACTTCGCGTCGGCGATGAAGGTGTGATTATCGAGCAGGTGAGCGGCCTGCACCCCCTGCGGATCGCCGTCGACATCGGTTTACGATTTCCTCTACATAATAATGCTCCTGGAAAAACTCTACTGGCCTGTCAGAATGCCACTGACCTGGAACAGACTCTGCAACGAATTCCCTTAACACAGGATACTTCGCGAACCATCACAGATCCGGATGCCTTGCGGCTGGAATGTGAACAGGTTCGCCAGCGGGGTTATGCTACAGATTATGCAGAAGCGGACGAAGGAATCCACTGCATTTCTGCACCAGTCTGGGGACGGGAAGAACAGCTGATTGCCGTCCTCTGGGTTTCAGCTCCCTCGAAGCGGTTGCCGAAAGGACTGTTTTCGAGTGTCGGAAAACAGGTCATGCTGAGTGCGGCTGAAATCTCCCGGAGGCTCAACCCATGAAAGAGATCCTGGGCTTATTCATTTTTCTCCCACTGCTGGCACCGGTTAGCAGCAGTTTCGCTGACGAGAATGCTTTCTTTCGTGATGCGGTTGCGCCTATTCTGAGCAAACACTGCTATGACTGCCATTCGCATGCTGCCGGACTTATGGAAGGAGGACTCACGCTCGACTGGCAGAGTGGCTGGAAAAAGGGAGGCACGCGAGGTCCGGCGATCATTCCCGGTCAGCCCGAGCAGAGTCTCCTGATCAAAGCTGTACAACACACCGATCCCGATTTACAGATGCCTGAGACCAGATTGAGCGATCAGGAGATCTCTGTACTCGTGCGCTGGGTCAAACAGGGGGCCATAGATCCTCGACATACGAAGCCAGCCAGCGATACTGCAGATGCGACCGACTGGTGGTCGCTAAAGTCGCTGCAACGTCCCGAAGTACCAGCAATACACGTTGATAATCCTGTCGATGCTTTTATTCAGAATCGCCTGAAAGCAGCAAATGTTTCAGCATCATCGGCTGCGGATCGACGTACATTGATTCGAAGATTGACTTATGATTTGCATGGGTTGCAGCCCACTATCGCTGATGTGGAAGCATTTGTGAACGATGAGTCTCCCGATGCTTATCGGCGACTGGTGGATCGTTTGCTGGATGATGCTCATTACGGGGAACGCTGGGCACGTCACTGGTTCGATACCATTCACTTTGCTGATTCGCACGGTTTTGAACATGATGTCTTTCGCCCGCATGCCTGGCGATATCGTGATTATGTCATTCAGAGATTGAATGCAGATATTCCCTGGTCCCAATTTATTCGAGAGCAACTGGCCGTCGACTTTTTCTTTCCCGAGAGAACGGAGTTGATACCGGCACTCGGGTTTCTGGGCGCAGGGCCATACGATCAGAGTGCTGCTGCGACAGCTCCGAAATCATTTGAGTATCTGGATCGCGATGATCTGGTAACGCAGACCATGGGCGCTTTTGTCAGCACCACTGCTAACTGCGCACGATGTCACACTCATAAATTTGATCCCATCACACAGTCAGATTACTTTGCCCTCCAGGCCGTCTTTGCAGGAATCGGGAAAGGGGATATCTCATTTGACGCCGACAGCAGGATAGCTTCCCAGCGAAACCATTGGGAAGCGTTGAAGACGGCAGCGCAGAATCAAAATTCAGAACTTCTGTTATTACCCGAAAATCAAAAGCTCGTCACCGAGTGGGAGCAGAACCGTGGCTCTCAACCGCGCTGGGAAACTTTAGAACCAGACATTTTTGTCTCAACCCAGGGGGCTCGATTAAAACGTTTACCCGATCATTCGATCCTGTCAGAAACAAAACCTCCTGAGCAGGAAACGGTTATCGTGACTGGGAGCACAAAACTGTCAACGGTAACGGCCGTCCGCCTGGATCTGTTAACAGACGAGTCGCTTCCGCACAAAGGACCAGGGAGAGCTCAAAATGGCAATCTGCATTTGAGCGAATTCGAACTGCAATCGTTTCCGGAAAATGCGTCGTCCGGTACTGTGATTCCGATTCGACGGGCGACAGCTGATTTCAATCAGGATGGTTGGACGATCGAGCATGCCATCGATGGGAATCCGAAAACGGCGTGGGGCATTTATCCCAAAGTCAGCATGGGGCATTATGCCGTTTTCGAACCGGAAAGCCCATTGAAAATAGAACCAGGCACCCGGCTGGTGGTGACGTTAAAACAGTTGCACGGCGGCGCACACATCATCGGTCGGTTTAAACTCTCGGTGACCGACTCACCGAATCTGGATGTGATTGCACTTCCCACTGAAGCAGAAACAGTGCTCACTATTCCTCAGCAGCAACGAACGCCGAAGCAACAATTAACACTGGCATCCACGATCTTGAAATACCGTGCAGAACAGGAACTGAAACAACTGCCAGGCCAGGTCAAAGTCTACGCGGCTGGTGCAGAGGCCGTTAACGAACGAGGACTGGTGAAGTATTCGCAGCCTCGCGAAATTCATCTGCTGGCGCGTGGCGATCTCGAAAAACCTCGAGAAGTAATCCCTCCAGGCGCATTGTCGGCTTTGACACCATTACCCGGGCGATTTGATTTACCGGAATCCCATCCCGAATCAGCGCGGCGGGCGGCGCTCGCTGACTGGCTGGCCGACTCGAAGAATCCATTAACCTGGCGGAGCATTGCCAATCGCGTCTGGCATTATCATTTTGGAACTGGTCTGTGTGATACCCCCAACGATTTCGGCCGTATGGGGGGAACGCCCTCGCATCCGGAACTGCTGGACTGGCTGGCC